>OMGL01001325.1_pt1 | contig 15658 bp, 12 predicted proteins | sample 1645831 | NCBI WGS metagenome assembly OMGL01 (sample SAMN00849301, study PRJEB25192) | human gut metagenome | reverse complement strand
GGAACTGTCGGTTTCGTCCCATGTTTAGGGACGAGCCGTTTTTTTATTTTGCGAATAATTTCATTTGGAAGGATCTGAATTTATGGAATGGACAGGACTTAACGAACTGCGTGAATCTTATCTGAAATTTTTTGAGAGCAAGGGCTGCTTAAGACACAAGAGCTACCCTCTCGTACCTCAGAACGATAACAGCCTGCTGCTTATCGTTGCAGGTATGGCGCCTCTGAAGCCTTACTTCACAGGTCAGGAAACACCTCCGAGAACAAGAATGACAACTTGTCAGAAGTGTATCAGAACCGGCGATATTGAAAACGTTGGTAAGACGGCAAGACATGGCACATATTTTGAAATGCTTGGCAATTTCTCATTCGGCGATTACTTCAAGAAAGAGGCCATTGCATGGGCTTGGGAGTATGTTACACAGGTACTCAAACTGCCAAAGGACAGACTTTATATCTCTGTTTATGAGGACGATGACGAGGCTGAGAAGATATGGCATGAGGACGCTGGCGTTCCAATGGATCATATCGTAAGAATGGGCAAGGAAGACAACTTCTGGGAGGCTGGAACAGACGGCCCATGCGGTCCATGCTCTGAGATATATTTTGACAGAGGAGAGAAATATGGCTGCGGCAAGCCTGATTGTAAGGTCGGCTGCGACTGCGACAGATACATGGAGTTCTGGAACCTTGTGTTCACACAGTTTGAAAGACATGAGGACGGCACTTATACTCCACTTAAACAGAAAAATATCGACACAGGTATGGGTCTTGAAAGACTTGCTTCTATCATGCAGGACGTTGACTCTATCTTTGACGTTGATACAGTAAAGGCTATCAGAGATCATGTTTGTAAGATAGCAGGCTGTGAGTACGGCAAGGAGTACAAAAAGGACGTTTCTATCAGAGTTATCACAGATCATATCCGTTCTGTAACATTCATGGCATCAGACGGAATTTTGCCGTCAAACGAGGGCAGAGGATATGTTATGAGACGTTTGCTCAGAAGAGCCGTTCGTCACGGAAAGCTTCTCGGCATAAACGGACTTTTCCTCAAAGATCTTGTAAAAACTGTTGTTGACTGCAACAAGTGTGAGTATAACGAGCTTGAAGAAAAGTATGACTATATCGTAAAGGTGCTCACAACTGAGGAGCAGAACTTCAATACCACTATCGACAGAGGTATGAAGATACTTGACGATCTTATCGCACAGATGCAGAAAGACGGCAAGACGGAGCTTGACGGTGAGAGCTGCTTCAAGCTTTCCGACACATACGGTTTCCCTATCGACCTTACAAGAGAGATCCTTGAAGAAAAGGGCATGACCTGTGATGAAGAGGGCTTTGCTGAGTGCTATGCAAAGCAGAGAGAAACAGCCAAGAACGCTCATGCTGCAACAAAGTATATGGGTGCAGACGAAACTGTTTTCCATAAGATAGACAAGGATTTCCACACAGAGTTCATCGGCTATGATAAGCTCGAGGGCGACAGCGAGATATCATTCATCACAACTGATGATGAGCTTATCGAAAACGCAAAGGCTGGCGATGAAGTATATATCGTATCTTCACAGACGCCATTCTATGCAGAGAGCGGCGGACAGGTGGGTGATATCGGTACTATCGTTACAGAAAGCGGTAAGTGCAGAGTCGTTGACACACAGAAGGTCGTTGCAGGCAAGTTCGCTCATAAGGCGGTTGTTGAAGAGGGCGAGATAGCTGTAGGTCAGAAGGCTCACTTCACTGTTGACAAAAAGACACGTTATGCTGTTATGAGAAACCATAGCTGTGCACATCTGCTTCAGGCTGCACTGAGAAAAGTTCTCGGTGAACACGTTCATCAGGCAGGTCAGCTCGTTGACGCTCACAGACTTAGATTTGACTTCTCTCACTTCAACGCAATGACAGCAGAGGAGAAGCTCAAAGTCGAAGCACTTGTAAACAAGTATATCCTTGAAGCTCTTGATATAAAAATGGAAGAAATGCCTATCGCAGAAGCTCAGAAGCTTGGCGCTATGGCTCTGTTCGGTGAGAAATACGGCGAAACTGTAAGAGTAGTAACAATGGGTGACGGTGACGAAACAGCTTCTATCGAGTTCTGTGGCGGTACACATCTTGACAATACTTCAAGAATAGGTCTGTTCAAGATAATCTCCGAAAGCTCTGTAGCTTCAGGCGTAAGACGTATCGAAGCCGTAACAGGCAGAGGCGTTCTGGAGCTTGTTGAGGAAAGAGCCGCAACTATCCAGCAGGCGGCTGAAAGCCTTAAGCTTGCAAATCCACTGGACATCGTAAAGAGATGCCACACTATCATGCAGGAAGTCAAGGATCTTGAAAAGGAAAGAGACGCTTTGCAGGCAGAGATAACAAATCTCAAAACAAAGTCACTGTTCGATAACCCATATGAGGTCAACGGTGTTAAGGTGGTTACTGCAATGCTCACCAACACAAGACCTGATATGCTCAGAAAAATGGGCGACGAGCTTAAAGCAAGAGAAGCTGACGCAGTTGCAGTTGTTGCAGGCGTTGACGGTGAAAAGGCAAACCTTGTTGTAGTTTGCGGCAAGAATGCAGTTGCAAAGGGCGCACACGCAGGCAAGATAGCAGGCAAGGTAGCAGCACTCACAGGCGGCAAGGGCGGTGGACGTCCTGACTCTGCTATGGCTGGTATAGGCGACAGATTCAAGATAGACGAAGCTCTCGATAAGGTAAACGAGATCGTGGGCGAGTTCGTAAAATAAAAATTGCTTGGCAGACGGCGCAGATACCCTCTGCGCTGTGCTGTTATAAATAATAGAAAGGCGGAGAGATAAATGGAAGATTGTCTTTTTTGTAAAATTATTTCCGGGGAAATACCTTCAAAGAAAATATACGAGGACGAGCTGACATACGTTTTTGAGGACATTGCTCCTACAGCTCCGATTCATTATCTTGTTATTCCTAAGCAGCATATTTCAAAGCTTGACGAGATAACCCCTGAGAACAGTGCAGTTATCGCACATATCTATGAAGTTATCGCAAAGCTTGCCAAAGACCTCGACCTTAAGGACGGTTTCAGAGTTGTTTCCAACTGCGGCGAGCAGGCAGGACAGAGTGTTTTCCACATTCATTTTCATCTTCTTGCAGGCAGACCACTTGCTTGGCCAGCCGGTTAAAGAAATAAAACGGGCGGGTAAATTTCTTATCCGCCCTTAGTTTTAAGGGGGACGGCGGCAATGGTGAGAAAAAGCTGTTATATCGGCTTTTCGTATTTTGCAGGACTTTTTCTCTGTACCATTGGCTGGGGCAGGAACAACGCAGTTTTCGCACTTGCGTCAGCGTGTGTAGCCATTACAGCCTTTGCGCTTTTTAAGAGATACCGAAAGCATATAGCTCTCTGCTTTGTTTCGTTCCTGATAGCGGTGGGAGTCAATACCGCTTATACTCACATTTTCTATGATAAACTGACAGCTTTAGACGGAAAGACCGTCACAGTTAAAGGCGAGATAACCGACATAAGCTATATAGGCTCTGACACCTGTCGACTAAGTGTCAATGGTACCGTTGGGGGAGTAAAAGGCAGGCTGACCTTTTATGCAGATGACATTGAATATGATTACTATGACAATATCGTGGCGACAGTAAAGGTCAGCAGGATAAAAGACAGCATCAATTTCAAATCAGAGCAGTATGACCGGCCTAAAGGCGTTTTTCTCCAAGGCTCGACCGCTGAAAGCATAGAAGTCACAGGCGGCGGAAACGCCATTTTACGCAGTATAATGCATTATCGTGACAAGATGTTCATGCTGATAAACGATATCATAGGCGGAGATGAGGGCGGTTTTGCCGCTGCAATGCTCTGCGGAGATAAAACTGAGCTTTCAAAGCAAACGAAGCTCACGGTCTATCGTAGTGGCATAGGTCATATATTTTCCGTGTCGGGAACTCATGTGGTCATAATAAGTGCCATGATAGGCTGGCTCATGCAGAAACTAAGCAAGGATAAGCGTGTGATATTTGCCGTCCAAACTGTTGCAGTGTGGGCGTTTGCGGTCTTTGCAGGTCTGTCAGTCTCCGTTGTGAGGGCGGCTGTTATGCTGACCTTGGTCACTGCCGCACCGCTCCTTTACCGCAGACCAGACCCAGCAAATACTCTCTGCCTTTGCGCTGTTGTAATACTCACTCTTTCGCCCTATGCGGCGGCGGACTGCTCGTTGTTGCTGTCATTCACAGCAACATTTGTGATAGGCACGGTCTGCCCGAAAGCGGTGACAATGGTAAAGCGCAGGGATATTCTTGGCAACATTGAGTGTGAAATAGTCACAGCGGTGACGATACTTTTTTGCACAATGCCTGTTCAGCTAATGTTTTTCAGTGAAATATCTCTTGTTGCACCACTATCAAATATCCTGCTGGTGCCTGTCTGTACCCTTGCTCTGGGTCTGACGGTAATAACTGCGGTAACAGGCGGTGCGTCAATAATAGCCTATCCTGTGCTGACGGTGGTAAAGTATCTTCTGAAAGTCGTTCTGTTTCTTGCGGGTCTGTTTTCAAAATTCAGCTTTGCCTATCTTCCTCGTGGAGTAAGACCACTTGGTCTTGTAATGCTAGTCACCTGCCTTGTGCCTGTGGCGGTCATGTTTCTGAGAAAGTCAGTAAAGCTTGGGGCTTTTTGCACTGCTCTAATGCTTGTATGTTGGACAGCGGTGTATAATTTTTCTCTTGCCTTTGGAGGCTCGGTAAAGATAGTTGTAATGCCAAAAGGAAATGCAGTGCAGGCTGTGCTGTATGATAAAACAAAAGGTATGGTTTTCGATATGGGCAGTAAGGGCAAGCTCAACAGCGGTATGGAAAGCTTTTTGGAGCTTTACGGCATAAAAGAGCTAAAATGCGCATTTATAGAAAGCGAACAGTATTACACTATAACGAAATATAACGAGCAGATGACTATACGACCTGACAGATTTTATATAAATGGCGAGCCTGATAATGACAGCGAACTGCAGTTCATAACAGGCGCACAGCTTGATTGGAACGGTGTTAAGATAGAAGCACTGGAGGACGGATATAAAATTACCACCGAGGGCTGTGTGGTCACTATAGAAAAAGGTTCTGTCACCATAAACGGCAGAAACCTTGACACAACAGATGAAGAATACCCATTGATGATAGATATGAAAAATTCGCAGATAAGGAGGACGGACTATGGCTTTGCTTACGGCTTCGGCTCTTGGTAAAACGGTAAGAGAGAATGATATCGACAGCCTTTATTATTTTTACGGACATGATACAGCGGCACTTGAAAGCTTTACAAAAAGGCTTGTGAACAAGCTTTGCCCTGCTGACGCTCAGGTCATGAACTTTCATAAGCTTGACGGCAAAAATCTTGATTTTCCAATGCTTACAGACGCTTGCGAAGCTCTGCCTTTTATGGCTGAACGTGTGGTGGTGACTATAAACGACCTTAATATAGACGCAGTGACTAAGGACGATCTGGACGACCTGAAAAAGATCCTAGGCTCTCTTGGCGGAACCACCACAGTGATAATCTATGCCACAGGAGTTGACCTTTTCAAGAACAAAAAGTATCTTACAGACAAAAACAAGCGCTTTGCAGATTTCTGCGAAAAGCACGGCACTGTCTGCAACTTTGAATACAAAAGGGCTTCCGACCTTGGAAAGTCTATATCCACCTATCTTGCAAAAAGCGGCTGTACCATAACAAAAAGCAATGCAGAGTATCTTGCAAACCTCTGCTTGTGCGACACTGCATTTATCAGCAAGGAGCTTGAAAAGCTTTCGGCTTATGCAGAGGGCAGGGAGGTAACAAGAGAGGATATCGACTTGCTTTGTATCAGACGTATCGAGTCGGACGGATATTCTCTTGCAATAAATATCCTCAGAGGCAATGCGGCAATGGTCTTCACACGTTTGCGTGAACTCGATGTGCAGAATTATGAGCCGTATGCTATCATAGGAATAATCGGCTTTTCCCTTGCGGATATCTACAGGGCTAAGCTTGCACGTTCCTCTGGCAGGAGCGTTGCAGACGTGGCTAAAGATTTTTCCTATGCGAAAAACAGAGAGTTTGCAGTAAAAAACGCCTATTCCGAGTGCGGAAATATCTCTGCGGAGCGTATAAGAAAAACGCTTGAGATACTTTCTGAAACCGACCTTATGCTCAAAACAAGGTCACGGGGAAAAGACGGAGATATGCTCACTCTCGAGCAGGGGCTTGCAAGGTCAATGGCGTTAAGGTGTTAGTAAATGGAGAAACTTAAAATATCAAGGGCGATAATCGTTGAGGGAAAATATGATAAGATAAAGCTTTCGTCCATAGTTGACGGCGTTATAATCGTCACTAACGGCTTTCGTATCTATAAAGACCCTGACAAGGCAGCGCTTATAAGATACTATGCTCAGCATGGCGGAATAGCAATTCTTACCGATTCTGACACAGCAGGCTTTCGCATAAGAGGGCATATAAAGGGTATCGTCCCCAAAGGCGATATCGTGAACGTGTATGTTCCTGAGATATTCGGCAAAGAAAAGCGCAAGACAGAGCCGTCAAAAGAGGGCTTGTTAGGGGTCGAGGGCGTTCCTGCGGATATTATCAGGGAAGCCTTTGAAAAAGCAGGCATTATAGGCGAAAAGGTCGCAGACAGAGAACTCATGACCAAGCTTGACTTTTACGAGTTAGGTCTAAGCGGCAGACCCGATAGCAGCAGGCTCAGACAGCTTGTGTGCGAAAAATTGTCGCTGCCCAAAAAGCTCACTGCAAACGCACTGCTTGAAGTGGTGAACACAATGCTCGATAAAGAAAGCTTGCAAGCACTCATAGAGGAATTGACCTCAGAAAACAATAAAGACAAGGAGAATAGCGTTGATTAGTCTTGAATTTTTATATTTCTTTCTTCCTGTTTTTATGGGAGTATACGCTTTGTCAGGGGTGCGTTTCAGAAAAGCCGTGTTCCTGCTTGGAACAGTTGTGCTGTGTCTGTGGGTGTCCACATGGGGGATAATACCAATGGCGGTTAGTGCTGTCGTATCATACTTTTGCGGCAGGCTTATCCACCGCTTTGCAGACAAAAAAGGACTTAAAAGGCTATGGCTCATATTATCGGTGGTAGTAAATATGGCAGTGCTTCTTGTATTCATAAGAAGCGGTCACAGCAGCTATGACGTGACGTCTATATTCACAGGCAAAGGCGCAATGCTAAAGCTTTTCCCTGTGTGGGGAGCGGGCGTTTTCACTCTCCATGGCATCTCCTACTGCATGGATATCTATAGGAAAGAAATAGAGCCTGAGAAGAATTTTCTTTTGGTATCTCAATATATATGCTTTTTCCCATGCTTTAGCTGTGGACCGATACTCAGATTTTCGGATATGAGCGAACAGCTTAGAAAACCTGTCATAACCTCCGGAAAGCTTGCAGAGGGCATAAAGCTTATGCTTATAGGCTTTGCGGAGAAGCTTTTTCTGTCGGATCCTATGTACGAGATGTGGCAGCACATAAGGGGAGTAAGTACAGATTCGCTCTCCGCCGCTTGTGCATGGCTTGGGATAATAGCTTTCTCCTTTGCGTTCTACTATGAGCTTAGAGCTTATTCGCATATTGCACAGGGTATTGGTTCAATGCTCGGCTTTGAACTTCCTGATAACTTTGATCTGCCGTTTATGTCAGCAGGCTTTAATGAGCTTATAAAAAGATTTGCCTGCACCTTTTATAGTTGGGTGAGAGATTATTTCTACAGACCTATATGTAGAAATAAAGACAGCGTTTGCCTTTGGGCATTGATACTGTCTGTGCTTGCAGGCTCGGTTTGGTATGGCTACGGCAGACACACAATGCTGTGTGCAGCGTTTATTTGTGTTATGCTTGGCATAGAATATCTCTTGAAAAATATTCTTGCGGCTGTGCCGACAGGGGTAAGATGTGCGGTGATGAATGTCCTGTTTCTTGTAGGTCTGCCGTTTCTTGCGATAGACAGCCTGCCTTCAGCCTGCGGATATGTTGCCGCAATGCTCGGCGGGGGAAGCTTTGCAGGAGATGTTCTTGCATCGTATGTGATAAAAACAGGAGTTGTGATGTATCTTATCTGCGGCTTTTTTGCAACAGGTATCGGCAGATATCTCAAACGCAGGATAATGCAGCTCAATACTAATATAGTTTACATAATCGAGCCAATGCTCACTATAGGATTTCTGCTTATCAGTACAGCTTTTCTTGTGGGCGGAGGTAATTCGTCTATGAATTTGTTTGTGAGATAAAATGGGAGGAGTGAACATTAATGAAAAAGGCTGCTGATTTTATCGCAGTAAGCGCATTTTTTGTAATAGTCATAATGTTTGCGGCATATACTCTCGTGATGGGCAGACATGGATCTGAAAGTGAAAAGGCAGACAGTTCAGATATAAGACAAAACGTTCAGACTTATGTTAGCAGTAATTTTCCTCTAAGCTCAAATTGGAAGTCGCTCAGAACGACCATGTTTGTGATGACTGGTAAGAAAAATTTTGATAATATCTATATCCTTAAAGATCGTCTTGTAGAGATCACAGATTTTGATAAGGACAGGCTTGATAAAAATATCTCGCAGATAAATGATTTTTCAGAAAACACAGATACACCTGTATATGTTATGTTAGCTCCGACTGCCGCAGGTATCTATTCTGCTAAGCTGCCTGCTTATACTTCAAACACAGACCAGCGTGAAATGATAGATAATATCTATTATGACCTAGACAGCAGGATAGACACTATAGATACGTTTTTTCCTATGTATTCTGCAAGAAATAATTACGTTTACTATCGTACAGATAGAAAGTGGACTTCCTTCGGGGCGTATTTTGCCTATGCAGACGGCATAAAAGAGCTGGGTTTTGAGCCGGTCGCTCTTTCCAATTACGATCAGGAATATACCTCAAATTCTTATTATGGGGGACTTTACAGTGAACTTTGCTATAACAGCATAGGCGCAGACAGAGTGAACATCTTCCGTTCAAAGTATAAGACCACTGTGGATTCTGTGGAGCTTTACAGAGAAGATCAGGTGCTTACCTCAAAATCTGTTTATTTTAGATCTGCACTGAAAACAGCAGATAAAACGGCTATCTTCCTGCAAGGTGACAACTTTACTAAGGCAACGGTCAAGACAACTGCAGAGGACGCACCAAAGCTTCTTATCGTCAAAGGAAGCTATGCCAATACCCTTGTGCCGTTTCTTACCCCACACTACAGCGAGATAACCTTGGTGGACCCTGACAAGCTCAAAGAGGAGGGCAAGACCCTTTCTGACGTGGCAGATACGAGTGCATATGACCAGATATTATTTATGTATGACTGCGACCAGTTTGCAGATGAAACAAATTTTGACCTGCTCAAATAATATGGGCTATGTACTTGAAAAAATGGAGCAGGTGTGATATAATAAAGAAAATGCCGTACAAGGAATGTGCGGCATAATGTATGTCTGAATATTTGAGAGGGTGTTTGATGTGAGTGAGCAAAAAAACAGACTTGATCTTATTGATCTTAATGACTATCCCGTATCTTGGTGGCTGAAGCTTCTTGATCTCGGTCATAAGATAGTTCAGGACCCTGCCGCCTACAGCGAGGCTTGCAAGGGCAAGATAATGGGTACTCTTTTCTATGAGCCGTCAACAAGAACGCAGATGTCTTTCCAGACCGCTATGCTCCGTCTTGGGGGAACGATAATAGGCTTTGACAATCCTGCCACTTCTTCCGTTGCAAAGGGAGAGAATATCAAGGATACCACAAAGATAGTTTCCGGCTATGCCGATATCATGGTAATGCGTCACCCTACCGCTGGATCGGTAAAGGCTGCGGCACTCACTGCTGATTGCCCTGTTATCAACGCAGGCGACGGCGGACACCTCCACCCAACACAGACACTTACAGACCTGCTTACACTTAGAGAAGAAAAGGGCAGACTTGATAACCTGACCATAGGCTTCTGCGGTGACCTTAAAAACGGCAGAACAGTCCATTCCCTTATTAAAGCAATGGTATGTTTTCCAAACAATAAGTTCATATTAGTTTCAACTTCTGAGCTTGCTTTGCCTGTGTATGTAAAGGATATCCTTGAAGCGGCAGGCATGGAGTACAAAGAAGTCACTGACCTTGAAGAGGTTATCGGTGAGCTTGACGTGCTTTATATGACAAGAATACAGAAAGAACGTTTTGCTTCTGAGGAGGAGTATCTGGCTCAGAGCGGAAATTACATACTTGATACAAGAAAGCTTTCAATGGGAAAGCCTGACCTTATCGTGCTTCACCCTCTGCCAAGAGTCGATGAGATAGCTATCGAGGTGGACGACGACCCGAGAGCAATGTATTTCAAGCAGGCAAAATATGGTATGTATATCAGAATGGCACTCATACTTACAGTTATAAACGGCGATGGTGCTTCGCAGCCGCTTATGAAGGGCAGAGTGCATAAGCACATTGATTGTTCAAATCCTAACTGTATCACTCACCACGAAAAGTATCTGCCACATTGGTTTAAAGGCGACGGCACAACGCTTGTTTGCGAATATTGTGACGAGAGAACATTGGTGGAATAAAATAAGAGCTTAATGGGGTAAACAAAGGCTGTGTGTCAGTCTTTGCTTGCCCTTTTTTATTGTGCAGATAGCGTATATTAATAGCCTTGTGATATGCAAAATCGTTAAAAGTAACGAAATTCTTACAATGTGGTAACAAACAGTCTTGAATTAACGTTGAGCGTGTGGTATAATTAAAATGGATAAATTTTTTACAGGAGCTTTGATCTAATGAATACACTTTCAGATGAGGAGTTTGAACAGATCTACGGACGAAAGCCTGTCAGAAGGGTGAAAAAGAAAAAAATATACTGGAACAGAATTATTATTGCATTGATAATACTTATCGGCATTGTGACTGGTCTGGTAAAGCTGACAGCCTTGGTAGTATCAAAGATCAAAGGAGACGATACGCAAAAAACAAACAAGGTATTGAATAATACATCTTCTGTCGCTGTGAAGGAGGACGCTTCTTCTGCTGAGGATAAAAAAGACGAGCCTGCGAAGTATTCTAATATGGACTTTACAGTGTGTGTTGACGCAGGTCATGGTGATTATGACGGCGGCACAACTGACGCCTCAGGAAAAAGATATGAAAAAGACGATAACTTAAAGGTCGCACTTGAGGTGCGGAAATATCTTGAAAAATACGGCGTCAATGTGGTGATGATAAGAGATGATGACTCTTTCCTTGAGCTTGACGAAAGATGTGCAAAGGCAAATAACGCCAAGGCTGATATGTATGTTTCACTTCACCGAAACAGCTATGACGGTGATATTTCGGGCGTTGAGGTTTGGGTGAACAATTCTGAGCCTGAATATGATACAAAGCTTGCACAGAATATACTTGATGGTCTTGAAAAGGTAGGTATATCTGAAAATAGAGGAGTACAGTATGGCTACGTTGGCAATTCCGGTGTAAACTACTACATAAATGCCGACACTGTTATGCCAAGCTGTCTTGTGGAGCTTGGATTTATAACCGAGGATGTCGACAATAAGCTTTTTGACGAACACCTTACCGAGTATGGACAAGCTATTGCTGACGGTATAGTTCAGACAGCTGTTGATGTTGGTCTTGTTGATGAAAGTGGCAAAAGACTTATGTCTGAGCAGCTTATCTCACCTGAGAAGCCTGTGAACAATAAGGATTCTTCTTCTGCGGTTGACGCTATGACACAGCCGATGCAGACGGACTCTTCTGCTGACATTTATAATACTCAGGAAAACGAGTGGTATTGATAACAAAAAATAAAAGCGAACACAGTTCGTTTCTGCTAATGCAGAGAAACCGTGTTCGCCTTTTTGTTGCTAAAGCTCTTTTCTGATGAGTTTGAATTTCTCAAATTCTTTCGTCAGGTCTGCCAGAACGTTTTCAAGACCCTTTTCAGAGTATTCTTCGTGATATTCTGCCACAAAGTCTGTTACCTCCGTGACGCACTTTGTGCCGTACCATACTCTGACATAAAGCTCTTTTTCATCGCCGAGGATAGGATCTATGCGGTAGCTGAAATTGGTGTAATTGCTGCCAGACCAGGTGTTTTTTTCTTCAAAATAGTGAAATGTGGGTATATCAAAATAACCATGGAGCATTGCGTATTTTCCTTTCAAAAATCATTCGTTTATGATATTATAGCATATCACTGTTCCTTTTTCAAGCATTTAGTCTGCTTCTTAATTAAATTAGCCTAAAAAACGTTTACAATTTTGTTAGGAATGTATATTGGAGAATTGTTCAAAATATGTTATAATTAATAATGGTATGACTATTTCAGCGGTATGCTGTCGCAGAAAGGATAAGATCTATGAGCATTACAATAAAAGATGTTGCCAAGGAAGCCGGTGTTTCAGTGGCGACAGTGTCAAGGGTTCTCAACGGAAGCTGTAACGTATCAGATGAGTCAACAAAAAAAGTCAATGAAACTATTGCAAGGCTCAACTATTCTCCGAATTTTCTGGGAAGAAATCTTAGAAAGTGCGAAACGAATGTTATTCTTGTAATTATGCCGACCTCTGAACATTCCCTTTATTCAAAGATAGTCATGGGTATGCAGGAATATGCAGGAAAAGTCGGATACGATATCATAACCGCAGTTTCCTATTCAACCTCGACCGCTGAAACAAGGCAGATGAATATGCTTTTTAACAGAACTGTTGACGGTGTTATCCTTCTTGGCACTCAGTATGACGCAGCTTCGCTTAATAAGCTCGCAGAGAATTATAACGTTGCTCTGTGCTGTGAGGGCGTGAAGGGCGCAAATGTGCTTACTGTCGCTGTTGACGATGAACAGGCTGCGTTTGACGCTGTCGCAGCTCTTATCAAAAAGGGTCATAAAAGGATAGGCTTTATCGGAACGAACTCTGCGGCTATCTCCTCCACTGCAAGAGAGAACGGCTATATAAGAGCATTAAAAGAATATGGCATAGCGATAAAGAATGAATATATCTATAAAGAGTCCTATGACTATGACTGCGGAGGCAGAGCGTTTGAATATTTCAATGCACTTGCTGAGAAGCCTACGGCGATTTTCGCTGTGTCAGACTTGCTTGCTATCTCTGCAATGCACAAGGCAATAGATATGGGCATTGATGTGGGCAAAGATGTCGCCATAATGGGATTTGACAATATATCCATGTGTGAGTGGATAATCCCTACGCTTTCAACGGTTGAACAGCCTTGCTCAAAAATGGGCGAGCTTGTTGTGGCAAAGCTTATTGAGAACATGAATAAGACTACTAAGGATAATCATTATTATACTGTTGACCACAGGATAATTCTAAGAGAGTCCACAGGCGACTAATTACTTTCGTAAAAATAGATAGGGGAGAAATAAGGCAGTTTTTCCGTAAAAACTGCCTATTTTCTGTAAGAAAGGATTTTTTAGGGCATGGAGAAATTTACAAAAATACTTGAAACGATAGATGGCTATGTCTGGGGCATACCGCTTATCGTACTCATTATGGCTGTGGGAATATTCCTCACCTTTAGGCTAAGGCTTCTTCAGATATTCCACCTGCCAAAGGCTTTGAAATTTATGTTTCAGAACGAAAATGGTGGCAAAGGCGAGATATCGAGCTTTGCGGCACTTTGCACCGCACTTTCCGCAACCATAGGTACGGGAAATATCGTCGGTGTTGCAACAGCCATTGGTGTGCTTTCAGGCGGACCTGGAGCGCTCCTCTGGATGTGGATAGCGGCACTCCTTGGTATGGCGACAAAGTATTCCGAGGGTTTTCTTGCTATCAAATACCGACGTATGGACGCTGACGGACACGTTTGCGGTGGACCGTTCTATTACATAGAATACGGCATGGGTAAGAAGTGGAAGTGGCTTGCAAAGGTATTTGCGTTCTTTGGTGCTTGCGTTGGACTTTTTGGTATCGGAACTTTCTCTCAGGTGAATGGTATCTCATCGGCAGTTCAGGCTTTCTTTGATCCTAAAAAGGAACATACAGTGAATATTTTGGGTGCTGACTATACATTGGCTGTTATAGTTTCTGGACTTTTGATAACTGTTTTTGCCGCACTTGTTATTATCGGAGGCATAAAGAGGATCTCAAGTGTTTCTCAGGTAGTTGTGCCTTTTATGGCGGTCGTTTATATAGTTGCTTGCCTTTCACTTATTGTTATAAACATTCAGAGACTCCCTCACGCTGTTGCCCTTATTTTTGAACAGGCATTCAGCTTCAAGGCTGTCGCAGGCGGATCTCTTCCTACAATATTCATTGCTATACAAAAGGGTGTTGCAAGAGGAATTTTCTCAAATGAGTCAGGTCTTGGTTCAGCACCTATCGCAGCCGCAGCCGCTCAGACAAAAGAGCCGGTAAGACAAGGTCTTGTTTCTATGTGCGGCACATTTATCGACACTATCATTGTATGTACTATGACAGGTCTTGCTATCGTAATGATGGGAAGCTACGAGGCTATCAATCCAGTAACAGGCAAGCCTTTTGAGGGCGTTGAGGTCACAAATCACGCTTTCCAGAACGGCTTCTCGTTCCTGCCGTCAATGATACCTGCATTTATTCTTATGGTCTGCCTTGTGTTCTTTGCTTTCACAACTATCCTTGGCTGGAACTATTACGGTGAAAGGTGTATGGAATATCTTTTTAACAGCAACATGAAGGTGGTCATGGTCTACAGATATCTCTATATCCTCGCTGTATTTATCGGACCATATATGACAGTTGCTGCAGTATGGAATATCGCAGATATCTTTAATGCATTGATGGCATTTCCGAACCTGATCGCATTGCTTGCATTAAGTGGTGTGGTTGTAAAGGAAACGAAAGAATTTCATGCAAAGCATAAAGGATCTTATTAATGATCAGAGTCTTAAATAGACATACAGTCTGAATTATCAGACAGTTTAAAAAATAATGAGATATACCCCCTGAGCAATTTTAAGAAGAATGCAGTCTGACCCGTTGAAAAGACGGGGACAGGCTGCTTTTTTTGTAAAATATGAAAAAATGGTTGACTTTTAAGAAGACTGATAATTATCATGGGAAACAGAGGATATTCCGAAAATACACTATCGTGTGTTTTTCCCATTGCATTATACTATATTTTGTATTAGAATAGATTTCAGACAATATCTTGAAAGTGAGGAGACTGGTGGGATGAAGATTATCAAAAGGAACGGGTCAGAGGAAGTATTCGATATAAATAAGATCATTAAGGCTGTAAAAAAGGCAGATATAAATTCGGAAGAGAGAAGCTTAAGTGATGGTCAGATCGAGGATATTGCCGAGTATGTTGAATTTAAATGCAATAAGCTGAACCGTGCAGTATCGGTAGAAGAGATCCAGGATATGGTAGAGAACCAGATCATGGCGACAGGAGCTTTTGAACTGGCAAAGAGCTATGTCAGATACCGTTATAAGAGATCTCTTGTCCGTAAAGCCAATACGACGGATAACAGGATTCTTTCTTTGATCGAGTATAATAATGAGGATGTAAAGCAGGAAAATTCCAATAAGAACCCTGCAGTGAACAGTGTGCAGAGGGATTATATGGCAGGTGAGGTGAGCCGTGACCTGACAACCAGGATGCTGTTGCCGGAGGATATCGTGGAAGCCGACAGACAGGGAATCATCCATTTCCATGATT
>OMGL01001310.1_pt1 | contig 15856 bp, 18 predicted proteins | sample 1645831 | NCBI WGS metagenome assembly OMGL01 (sample SAMN00849301, study PRJEB25192) | human gut metagenome | reverse complement strand
GCAGCAGTACTGGATGTTACGATTGATGAGATTCTTGTGGTACAAAGAGAGGACATAGTGCAGTTTGCTACATAATTCAATGATATGAAAAAGAAAAAATACGAGGAGAGAAAAATGAAAGTCTATGCAAAAATTCGACAGAATGGGGAATATCATTCGCAGAATATTTCACAGGCAGTTTATGGATTCCGTGAAATGGGAGCAGAAATAGTCAGATATCAAAAAATCAGTGATATTTATGAAAGTGTCACAAAGGAAGATATTGTACTTGATTATATTACCCAGGTGGAAATGATTCTTAAAAAATTTGGTGTAGTTCCAGCTTGCGAAGATTATCCAGTGGAGTTGAGAAAATTTATGGGAAGAAATGTCTGGAAAGATACAATCAATTCAATCAATACTCATCCGGAAAAATGGGGGGTTTTTGTAAAACCGGTAAAAAGCAAAGCATTTACCGGACATGTGATTCGCTCATCAAAGGATTTGATAGGCTGTGGAAGCTGTTATGAAAATTATGAAGTACTTTGTTGCGATGTTATCGCTCCAAAGATGGAATGGAGAGGGTTTATTATTTATGATGAATTGGTAGATATCAGACCGTATCGGGGAGACTACCATTATCATTTTGATGCGGAAGTAGTGGATCAGATAGTAGAAGCGTTTAGAACAATCCGTGAAAGACCCATGGGAGGAAGTCTGGATTTTGCTGTAATTGAAAAGAATGGAAAGCTTCAGACTGTGTTTCTGGAAATGAATGATGGTTATTCACTTGGAAGTTATGGACTCGTTCCAATCCAGTATGCAAAGCTGGTTTCGGCAAGATGGTCACAACTGTTGAATCGTACTGATGAATTTGATTTTAGAAAAATGAGATAGTGGTGAAGTGTTATAAATATTTTACATCCTCCCCGAACAGTAATATACTGGTTTTGTTGGAGGAAATTTCATGGAGAAAAAAGGAAAAGAAGCAAAAGCGAAAGTTTTATGGAAACTTTTTATTTCAACTTTATATTTAAGTGCATTTACTTTTGGTGGCGGCTATGTGATCGTCACGTTAATGAAGAAAAAATTCGTAGATGATCTGCACTGGATTGATATTTTGTAGGACACTAAAGATTCCAGCTAATACATTAGCTCTTGCTACTGTATCTGCATCTATCTGATGCGTAACTGTTACAGTATTCAGTACAGCAGCGATCTTTTGTAAACACATTATATTTTCAATTAGTTTTAACGCTTTGTTGTAATCAAGACCATCTGAGCAGTTTTTATGAATCTGTTCCAGCAGCAGCATTGCATCAGAGATTTTTTCTAATCGTTGAAAAGCGCTTTGACTTTTCTGATAGGAGCTCTCTAATGTCCTTACATCGCTATGATTCAATGTTCTCAGAGCTTCTCTCAAAGAAGCCTCCTTGACAACCAGTTTAGAATTTTTATCTGCTAAGGTTGTCAATAAAGTTGACACTTTATCTTTCAACTCTATTAAGTCAGGGTACTCGGCTAATAAACACATAAGCTCGTGGTTACCTCTTTGATCTGAGTTAACCAAAAGCATATCCTGATCTGTGTCAATAATATTAGCCACAAACTTAGTTCTCGTATCCACAAGTAAACCAAGCTGTTTGATATACCTAAAATCAGGCTCATACGAAACAAAGAAATCTGTTTCACCGTATGGTTTGAATTTATAAATAACTGCTTTCTGAGTGATTACAGTCATTCCAAGATCTCCTGTATCAAATAGGCAAGCCATTATAGCAGATTCCGCACCACGGCGAATCAGCTGGCTTCTCTTTTTTGCAGGAAAAACATCTGGATTTGCTGTAACCTTTAACATCTTAAAAAGTACACTTTTTCCCGTACTGTTATCTGCAACTAAAACATTTAACTTGTCTGTAGCAAAATTAAACGTTATGTCTTCTAAAGACTGACAATTGACTAATCTTATCTGTTTTATCATTTTTCCCTTATAAAAAATAGGGATAGTACTTTTGTACTATCCCTAAAATATTCAACTACTGAATCTCATCCAATGAATCAAGATCGATTTCATCACTGTCCTCATTCATGATATCATCGACTGACAGCTCCTTAACTTCCTTTGCGGAATCTCCAGAACTGAGCTGTCCCTGCTCACGACTCTCTGAATCCATCTCCAAATCAAGAAGAAGCTCAGATCCGGTATCACCAAGAGCGATTGTGATGAACTCCTTATGTCTCTTGATAACATCTTTTGTGATGTACTGGTTATCCACAGTAACAACTGTGTAAAGAGACGCGCACAGCTGTGCATCAACATGCTCATCATATTTCGGAATTCTTGTAGAAGCGATCATAATACGCTCAAGATCCTGCATCTCTTCGATATACTGTGACCACAGAGCAGTGAAAGTGTCCTTACATGGGTATGTTGCCAATGAGACAGAAGGCTTCTCATAAGAAGTTCCCTGTCCGATCTCCATCGGTGTTTCCCCATCTGTAGGGCAACTCATATCGATCTCAAAGAAATCGAAATAATTGTCAAACCGCTCCCAATCACCTCTGAGGTATTTGTCGATGGACTCACGCATCTTATTTGTAAGTCTGAACTGAACCAACATCTTCTTCAAAGAGTCAAGTTCCATAGACTCATAAAGCCTCAGATCTGTCGATTCAATCTCTTCCTTGTTATTCAAAGGAATCTCGAGTGCAAGAACATAGTTTGCTGGGCGATCATCCGAAACCGGCATACGACCGAAAATCTTTGATGTTTCTTCTTTCTTCTGTTTGTCTGTAAGCGTAAGTACCCCTTTCATGCACTTATCATTGAAATCACGATACTCTTCATAAGCGATATCACGGAAGAACTCATACGCCTGTGTGATAAGCTTCTTATCGCCGACAACATTTCCAGTGATAGGATCGCGATCGATCTTAACCAAGTAATCTCTACCGTAGTCACCTGTCATAGCCGGAATATCCACATGTACAACTGGGAATGTGTAGATGGATGGCACACGATATTTCCTGAAAATCGCCTTATCATCAGCTGTTAAGTGCTCATGATCAGAAGTGTCCCAATTGTCGACGCCCGCCTTGTCCATAAATGCCTGTTTAACATCTTCATTACTGTCCGCATAGCCTTTCAACATAAGACCAACTGTTGTTGGTGCAAGCTGCGGACGGAACTTCTTATCAGGATTGTAAGTATCATCTGCCTTACCAGTTGTAGGATTGAAAGGAATCGCCAACTCAACAGGAATAAGAAGCTTTGACTTCTTTTTCTTTTCCTTCTTAAGCTTTGGAATGCTTCCGACGCGCTCCTTTGTCTGCTCATTCTCATTACGAAGATTGTAACGAGAAGTTCCGTCTGTCCCACTCTCCTGAAGTTCCTTCAAGAACGTAGATAAATCCATTGTGTTTGCCATAATTTTGTTACTCCTTTTCTTATAAAAATTTTTCTTTGTACTCCAGAAATAAATCGAGTCTTTCTCTCGTTTATTCTGTTACAATTGAAAATAACTGTTTTATTTCTAAGAAAAGGTTTTTACTTTCTAGTAAAAGTAACTATTTAGGCGATACGATCTATGTAAAAAGGCTCTTCAATCATACGATTTAGTACACTAAAGACTTCCTCTTTGTGCCCTTTCTTGATTGCACCGTCCACATCTTTATCATATCCCTGTCTGAGATATACACAATGCTTTAGTTCCCGTTTTAGTAAGCTCTCTAATTTATTACCAGCTGTGTCATTATCACTAATAACTATTATCTTATCAAAGAATCGCAACTGTGCAACAAGACTTTCCGTCACAGAAGAACCCATCAAAGCTGCTGCATAATAACCATTTCCTCGTAACTGAATTGCGTCAAACATACCATCAACAAGTACAACGTATCCTGCATTGTACGCTTTTATAAAACCATCAGGTCCCCAAAATAAATAGTCACCCTTAGGAAACAGACTTTTCGCAGAGTAACTATAATAAGGTGTAGAGAAATCACCAGTTTCGTGTGCCTGCAAGTATATCGTAGGATTAAAACCACCAATACCCTTTACGGTGCTATCCATACCTATTATAGGAAAAATCAAATAATTCGACCATGTTGATTCTCCGCTATAATAGAAACCACATGAATCCTGCATAGCCAAAGGTCCTGCCATATTGGCAACATAATCATCATTAGGTATAAACAAAGCTTGCTCGTCTATTAGATACTGCGTAGGTATATTACGCAACTTCTCTGCTATAAGCGAAATATAATTCAATTGACTCTCTCTTCCACGTGACATTGCAGCTTTATATAATTGCTCCCATGCTTCGTTAATTTTCATTAGGCTACTCCTATAATCTTTACAGCAGATCCCACACTTTTTGTTCTATACTGATAAAACTTACAAGGTATAGTAGCTGATTCTCCAAACAGAGCATTTATTGTTACATTGCCTAAATCCTCGCAAGAACACTTATGCTTAATTGCTTTGATAGTAATGTTATCATCTTTTACCTTGTAGTACTTTGGCGCCATCAATACCATAGGTACCGATAACTCTTGCTGCTTTGCTAACTGTGTTATGATAGCATAGCACTTCTTTCCAAACTCTGATACAAAATCTTCCTCAGAATTAAGAAAAACTGCCAAATCTGATGTGTTATAGAATACGCGATAATCATCTGTTTCTTTTACTGTATAAGCTCTAGGCTTACCGTTTTGCATAACCACTGCATCCATGAAGTATCCTAACTCGTGCAACCGTTCTGGGCTAACGCTAGCATCCTTTCTGTACAAGCTTATATCTTCATCGTTATATGAGTGGATATCCTGCGAAAGAAAACTCTCAAAATCAACAATATCATCACCCGCAACGCGTAACTTATCAAACATCTGATTAAACAACAGGAGCATTCTCTCATAAATTGCGTATTCTTCCTGGTTATAAGTATCTACTTCATCAGCAACATAATTCTCAAGAAATGATGAAGTTTTAGCCTGTTGATTATAGCCAATCAACTTTTCCAAGTATGTACGCTTACTCATCTTAGAAGCCACTTTGCTATAGTGAGTATCTAGATCAGACCAAACCTTAAAAATATAATCAATCTTTTTCATCTTTTTCTCTCCTTAAATTCTGTACATATTTCAAATGCTGTTTCCTATTTCGCTCTGAGTGTGCTTCAATGATACTTAGGGCACTCCGCACCCTTTGTATATCCCACATAACAGGGGCATTATAGTTCAACTTAAAAATATTCATCACATTACTTTCATTCAAACAAGGCATTAGAAGCTTATTCTCAGTTGAACGAACATCTTCTGTTTTTCCAACACTGTAATTAAAAAGTATTAGCTGGTATGGATTACTTAGCGCATTTTGTGGCGTAATTATCCGAAAAGGTTTCAATTGATCCGCCAAAGTAATAAAATGCTTACTATGTTGATCATAAACATCAAATGAACCACCAGCTTTCTTTCTGATTGTACATTTATCAGTTATCTTTTTATCACCCCCGTATGACTTACATTCAAAAGCAAAAATCTTCTGTGGAGTAAAAACTGTTAAATCTAATTCCGTAAAATAACCAGAGTCTGGGTGATTTACATCCTTAAGAATTAACCCTTTTGAATAAAACCAACCGTATTTAGTCAAATTGTATTTTGTTAAATAATCCAGTATTAAACACTCGAGAACAGCCTCGCAAATCTCACCATGTACATGAGTCAAGAAATGTATATCCTTTTTATGTGTAGCAGATTCCAGCATACACCTTGTTACTGCTAATGTTTTTTGAATTCCCTGCGTCCTATAAAGATTTAATATTTCTTTATTCGTTTTTTCTTTATAATCCATGACATCACCTCAAAAATAGGAGTACCTTGTTATAGGTACTCCTACTAAAACTAGATAATTTGCATTTCATCACTCAATCTGTCGTAGTAATAAACATTATCAGACAGATAAATCTCCTCAGCTACGAAAAGGGAATTAGTCTCTTTCACTAGCGCTTTAATTTCATCTATATCTATGTCCTCTTTCGAAGCCTTAAGAGCTAAGATTTCTTGAGTACTGCTAGGTATTAGAACTAAATCCGTATCATGCTCCTTTGTATACACTTTTAATTCATCAGAAACAAGTGCAATGGCTCCGTATGCTCCAGTTGATGCTATGCGCAATAGCATTTCATCCTGAAAAGGAAAGCTCTCCTTGTATCTTTCTTCCAAAAATTGTTGCAATGGCATAATAGAAAACTTGATTTTACTCAAAGCTTTTTCTAATAGCAGCTCAAACGAGAAATCGTATAACTCACAGAGATCATTAGTAATAATTACGGAGAATTCTGAATCAGAAAAGCGTAAAATTACTGATAAATCTAAAACATCTTTATGAGGGACTTTTTCTAATAGCTCTGCATTCTTTGCAGTGTTGATTAGTTGTGCCTCCAGATTTCCTATTGAAAATAGCTTTTCGAAATCCAATTGCGGCATAGATCTTATACAATTTTTTACATAAGCTACAAAGTCTGCAAATGAGACAACATTTTCAAAGAAAACTTGCACAGGCAAAGTAAATCCTAGTCCATCACCCTGCGGGACAGCAGCAATTGTTTCACTACAATCATTGACATGTCCGCGCTTGTCAAACCGAAACGTATATTCTTTACAATTACGTTCACACAGTTTAATGCAGATCTCTCGATAATCCTCATAAGTAAGCCAATCATATGGATTTATGCGTCTCTGTGAAACATCTTTCTCTGTTACAATCACAGGAAATACTCGCAAGAGCGTTAATCCATATTGATCTTCAAACATGCTCTCAAGATCCTCCAGACTATCTGGTTTCTCTTGTGAGATATCTTTGACATTCATCAAGAGTTCTCCATCTACTTTTAAGATGATGCATGCAAAGCTCTCTCCCTCTTTTAATACTGTTTTGTCACACTGAACTGGTCTTTTTCTCATTTTATTAACCACCTTTCTGGCTAGAAAGCCAGCATGATCGTATTAAAAGAGTCCCATTTTATCGAAATTATCTGATGTATCGTTAAAGATTCTTACAATATCATAATCGCTTAAACCCCAACTTGAAAAATCTGGTCGTTTTAAGGCAGGACATCCTGCAAGCATTCCCTGTACTTTTTCTAAATTGCTACATGACCAGCTTTCTAAATCCAACTGCTTCAAGTTATGACACCCGCATGCAAATTTAGAAACGCTTCTTATATTAGGCGCATACCAATTCTTTACATTGAGCTCAACTAAAGCATAACAATGTGAAACAAATAATGCAGCTGATTCACATTTTGGTAGCTGCCAATTCTCACAATTCAGTTTTTCTAAATTTTTGCACTGCCAGAACATTAGATCAATATTTTCAGCTTTACTCATATCCCAATTATGTAGATCAAGCTCTTTCAGTGAATTTGCTCCATCAAACATTAAAGTAAAACTCTTACCGGATGCGACATTCATTGTTTCAATACCAACAATCATCTTAAGGTTCGGACATCTTGCAAACATTTCATCGAATACAATAATTTCACTTGTATCTGAACCAGAAATATCAATCATTTCTCCCTTAAAACCAATAAATAGCCCATTAGCATCCTTCAATCCCCTGGGAATTATGGTTTTTCCCGTAGTTCCTATGTATGTGATTGAGTCTTTTGTTGCCACGGTATCAATTGAATATTCATTTTCGTCGTACTCAAAATCACCTAAATTGCCTGAATATCTAATCATCTTGTCCTCCTAAAATAAATCCATTTTCTTAGATTCTGTAACTGGTTTTACTTTACCTGCGATACCGCACTTTACTGCTACAGCTAATGCATCCTCTGCGGAACCCATTCTATTATGAATAACAGGAAACACCCTTGTAACTCCCATATACACTTCCTGATCCACTGGGTAATAATCCTTGCCCCAGTGTAATTGTGGAAAATATATCTCCAGCAATCTTTGATCTAAGTCTAAGAGCTGTAACACCTGATATGTTGCAAAAATATTTCGCTGCCCATATCCATTAAAATAGATGTAAAAAGCTTTGTACATTCTGCAGCTTAATAACCAAACTGGTATCTCTCCTTGCTGCTTCCAAAGTTCATATTCCTTAGCAAACATATCGCTAAAATAATCAAGCTGCTGCTTAACAATATCCTTTATTGAATGATTGTCAGGATCCAAAGTATCCGCTAAAAGAATAACAGACTCCCTGGCTAACTCACGCAAGGGGGTCTGCTTGTATTCATCAAAACCGGCTATGACAGAATCAATAGTTTTTATCATCATCCGTTCATTCATTTGTTCATTCTCCTGTTTATTTCATTTACTCGTGAAACTATAAGCAATAAAGGTTCTTCTGCCACACTGACAGAAGAACCTTCCTCTATACAACAATTGGCAATATCTTTAACAAGTTCACAGTATGCCTGCTTAAAATTTAATAACTCATTATAATATTGCTCAGTTATAGTAATCTCCTTATTAAAATTATTCATTTGCTTCATCTTAAATCCTCCACAATGTATTCTGGAAAATTATAGATCTTGTATCGTTTTGTTGCATTTATATTCTTTGACCTATCAGATTTCAAGGTTTCTAACTCTGAAGCCGCTACTTCATAAAATTCAATTCTGAAGTATGTATCTGCAGAAAAATCCACTAAGCTGTCTGTTATAAGGTTTCCGGAAAAGACTACAGTGATTTCGATAATTCCGTTCACTATTTTTGAGCTGATCACGCAATCATTTTGCATTTTATTAAGGAGATCATTTTTTAACTCATATTGAGTTTTCTGTTCTACGTAGTCATCAAATAGATACCCTTCTTGCTCCGTAACAGTAACACCTATTGCTGTATTACTTTCCGGAACATACATTGTAGTATCTCCCTCACTATACTTTATGAATTTTTCGTTATATTTGTCTTCCAAGTAGGAACACTCTTTAGTTTGCTCATCCTCCGAATTAAACATTTTTAATGGTCCATTTCGCAGATAAGCTACTAAAGCAAAGATAGCACCAAAAGCAAGAATTATAGCTAATGAACTTATAATGGTTTTTGCTTTACCGCTCATATAACACCTCCTAGATCCAGATCTTGAACACTGTTTATAAAAGCTGCATCTGATTCCAGCGGTGTTCTGTTCACATCATAATCTAATCCAAGCTTTTTAGCATAGCGAACATACATATAATTTCCAAGTAAAAAAGCTGGTGACATTGAACTATCATTCCTGTATTGCACATTAATATAGGAATCCCCGATAAAAGACTCTTTTTCATCATGTGTTATATTTTGAATTATTCTAATTCCTTTATAACCAGCCTTTACAATATCCGGCTCTAACTTGCTTACCAGAGTAATCAAGTATTCGAGTTCATCATCAACTTTTACATTCAATAATGAATATTGAACCATATTCTTATCCGCACAGTATAATGTGTAAATACTCTTATTATCAGGCGTGTCCACCTTAGATACATTTAGTGTAAATACAGGTGGCATAGGATAAAAATCATTAATTGTATTTCCAAAATCAATTTGTTCTATTTTGTCCTGATGCATCTCATAATTTACATGTACCTGATTTTCCAAATCTTCATCAGTTTTTTTGTAATAATAACCAAAATTAAAATCCATTCGCAAAGGCGTCCAGTCATCAATCAGTATCTGGCTAAACTGGTTCAATATCCAGATATCCTTTAATACTTTCTTGTGTATACGAAATACCGGTTCATCATGTCTGACATAGTACACACTTATGTCATCCTCATCGTACCCAAGATCTCTGAACTGCTTAAGTATTGCGAGAGTAGTCAAGCATACAATTTCACTAGTTCCAGACTGTACTGGGGCATTCAGAGCATCATTCAATAAATCCGTTGGATTGTATTTATTACTAATACCCTCCAGATGCCCAAAGTAACTTTCTACGTATAAAGGCAACCCAATATCAATTCGATCCTTTATACGTTTTTCGTATTCAACATATTTAGGACATCTGTAAATGAAATCCACCATCTTTTTAATAAAAGGTTGCTCGGAAGCAACTACTGAATTTCTCGTGCCATATACAGTAGCTAAGGTTAAACGCTTGTATAACTGCCGCTCCTCCTTAAACCGATCCAAATCAAACGTAACACCCTCTGATGCTGCAACCATACGAGCGAGCGCCTCGTACTTATCATCATAAGCATTCATGATTTTATCGTTCTCCAAGCTGCGTAAGAATAGGTTATACGCAATTCGGAAATCCGATTGCCCAAAATCTCCCCATGCCAGAAAATAATCATTATCAACAGAAATACAATCATTATAAGATTTTGGGATAGCAATAATATCCTCTTCCTTATAATTGTATCTCATATTTTTCTGTTGATTTACATGGAATACTAATTTTGACAACTCGATGCCATCACAATTAACTCCTGCTTTCTGTGTATTTCTGGTAGTGTAACCTCTTATTTTTCCGTTTCTGGAAATAAGAGATCTTAGCTGCATATATTTTTCAATGAAATATACAGCATGTCCATTTTGTAACAGTTTTTCTAATACTTTTTTACTATCCAGTGAATAATCTGCACTCTTTTTAGTAATAAAGTATCTTTCGGGGCAATTCTCATATTCCATCAAAAACCGGATTACTACTGACTTTTCAAGATAGCTATAATCGCCACAGCTCTTATATAGCATATAATCGGTCAAATCCTTACGCAAAGTATCCACTAAGCAATCTTCATAAGCTAAGGTCTTGATCATCTTATCACGATCATACACAATATAATTACGTTGGTTTAACTCTCTCTCATACTCATCAAAAGAGAAATTTACATAATCCTCTCTACGTAATTTATACATTCCCAACCTCCATCAACTATTAAATTTGTCAGCTTTGTATAATTCTGTAAAACCACACTCGCTACAAATAACACTTATAAATTCAGAAGCACTGGCTGAATAATTTCTACTAAAAACTCCTGCTTGATTCACAAAAGATGTGCTGTCGTATCTGGCGCATCCACATTTAGGGCAATGCCATCTACGAGAAACAACTTTCTCAGCTGCTGTGGTTTCTTTTTTCTCTTTTGGTACCTCAATAGTTTCACCTGCAAATTGATGCATGCTAAACATGGGATCACCTCCTAACATAAAATTGGGTGGCTGCTTTTACACAACCATCCAATATTACAGAATTTCATCCTGTAAACGCATCTTTTTGAATTTAACACACTTCGGCATATCACCTACAGGCACTCTAGTAAACAAAACTCCTAGCTGTTTACTAACTGTATCTGGGAAATCATCAGCAGCCTTTATTTGTGTCAACTCGCGAGACTGAGCACCATCAATAATTACCCAGTTTACACCATTGAACAGATCTTTCATATCTTCGACAGCTGACATGAAAACAAAATATCCCATATTCACATCAGAACAATCCTGCATAAACTGCTTCAGTTTCTCAACATTCACAACCTTTGAATCTCTACCAAGTCCCATCATACGGTCGGCACCTAAGATCCAAGTAAAGATGTAAGGCATATGCTTAACTTCAATCATGCAATCAGGACACTTATAAGTAGTAACTACGGAATCAATCGCTATTGCCACCTGTTTCAAACTCTGCTTATAACGTTCTTCTTTATTTGCATTTGCAAATCCAAACATTTTTATAAGCTGAGCATCATTACCCAATAAATACATACCTGCTTTGAAGCGTTGTCTATTCAACTCTGTGTCCTGCTCTGATCCTTTTACAAATTCACGATAAAAAGCATCATCATTGCCATCAGACTGCATTGGTGCGCTAAAGACTAATGAATCAATAGCTAAACATAGCTTTCTTCTCGCTACTAATGTGAATGATAGATTTAATACATCATTATCAAAAAATCGTTTTTCTGAATAAAAACCGGCAGTCGCCAAAGATGATGCATCACATTTGTCTTGGAACATCTTGTCCAAATTGATAATCAAATTCTGCGTATTAGAAAAAAGCTCGATATTGCTTCTCAACATTTTAAAGTATCTTTCTTGATTAGCAGGACTCGGTGTTAACACAACTATGTTTGTCTCTCCCAGAGTTGTAGAAAAGTTAAGCTTTACTATCTGCTCCGGATCATCGGTAACATACGAGGGTTCTCCTAGCAAGACACGATTACTAGTTTGCTTAAAACGTTGCAAGTATTCCTTGTATTTATCCTCAGGTGTTAAATCTGTGGCATCGTAAAAGGATAATACTTGTCTGAATGGTGTTTGATGACATACCGAAATAACGTCTTGCCCAATAGCGATACGCTGATCATCCGGCATATAAGGAACTCTCACGTTCACATTATTTGCTCTTGGATTACCTTCAATGTTGTTATTGATAATCAACCGCCCTACCTTACCATAGTTATTTTTTGCTGCATCATTATTCAAAATAAGCTCCGAAACGCTAGAGGTACATCCTACAGCTGCACGAATCTTGATATTACTAAGTACATCCTTAGGGATATCAGATCCAATCTCCTGTGAAGCTAATAATAAATGAAATCCCGTGTTTCGTCCCAGCTTTGCAAAGCTATACAAAATACGCATAATTTCATTAGATTTCTTTCCAGCTTTCTTAAGCATGGTCTGAAACTCATCAATAACGATAACATGCCTTGGTATGCACAAACCTGTCTTTTTTCTAAAGTCGGAAATGTTCTTTACATCATTGTCAACATAGATGTTGTTCCATAGCGACATCTCTCTTTCGAGGTCTGCCAACACAGAAATTATATAATCTGCATCATCAGTAGCCGCAATACTCTTAATATGTGGCATAGGCGTCTGTACTGCATAAGACTTAAACTCTACAATCTTTGCATCGCAAAGTACAAGCTGCACTTCCCATGGAGCATACTCCAAGCAAAAGCCATAAATTATAGAGTTCAGAGTAACAGATTTACCCTGTCCAGTAGCACCTGCAAGCACCATATGAACATCGGTGCCTGCAAACTGCTGTTTGCACAATTTTGATGAATTTCCATCAACATATCCGCAACGTAAAGTTAAGCCTTTTGCAGAGTTTCCAAACCAAATATCAGAGTACAAACCCTTAAATGGCTTATCTACCACAAATTCGTACTCTGGTTCGAAATCCCCTTTAGCTAAGTATTTTGGTGCTTTCGGAATTTTTACTGTGTATGGATACTGCCTAGCTGCTTCTGCCTCAATCTTAGGGAATGCTTTTGTAAGATAATCACTCTCAAGGTATCCAGGCTTTCTGCTTAGATAATCCTGCAAGTATAATGAAGTATGCTCTTTAATTTCTTCATTATTCAGTATTATCAAAGTGCATCCCCCCGATGTAGATCACTAAACAGACGAGTGTAATACTGCAAACTCTCCATACTAGAGAAGAATAATGCAATATTCTCTTTCTGCCCTGTTTCGTAGGCAAAAATATCAAATGCCAATCTAAAGATTATGGCGCGTATCTGTTCCTTCTTCTTAATCTTCTCTGGCGAAATCTGTGCAAGTTCATCTTTTGTTACAAGAATAATACGCACTTTTCTTGCTGGTCCTTTGCTTGTATTCTTGATGAAAAGTTCTCTAGCAAAACCTCCGACGAGATTACCATTTTTGTCTAAAAGCTCACAGAACTCCAGCTTCTTATCCGCAGGTTTAATGAATGAAAATCTATCATCACTCTTTACAGGTGTTGCCTGAGTCTTTACTGGCTCTGTGGTTGCACTAGCAACAGGACTCGACTTTTCCTCCACCGTTGCTACAGCTGCTGTCTGTGTAGGTGCCTCATTCGATGATCCAAAGAGATTCATCTTATTTGTATCCTCACTTGATATCTGCTTTTCGGCTGTACTGGAAGCTTCTACTTTCTTATAATTAATACAATCGGTATAATCACTTGTTTCTAAAGCTGTTTTGTATGCATTCAAAACATCAGCAAATGTAACTTCTCTTTCTGTAGCAATCTCATTCAACCATAAACTTACACGAAGATAAATAGGAATTAAGACACTTCCGTAAGTAAAGTTGAATGCAGACAGCTTACTTCTGCAGATACGATCTTTAATCTTATTCAGCAACTCTTCCTTAGATCGGAACTGATTACGCTCAATCATAATATCCAAGTCTTCAGTCATTGCAAACACATTGATAAGATCAAAATGATTCACTGGCTTCTTTGCAGCAATCTCATAATACATAAACAGATCTTCCCATTCATCAGAAATAGGGAAAGGATCTTCCAGATTGTCTTCTTCCTTTATAGACTCTTTCAAAGAAAAATAAGTATTCTTTGTATCCATAGGAATGTCTTTCGTTGTAGAGAAAGTTCCATTTTCATACTTAATTCCAGCAACCTTAATAGTGCCGTTAGTCATATAACTGCGAACCAAATCTACTAATGAGAAATTCTCGTAGGACATAATCTTATCAGGTCCCTGCTTTGTTGTGTTCACAAGCAGCTTACCTGTACACAAGCCAACAGGAGCAGTAATTGTACGTGTTCCGAAATTATGATTCTTGAGGTATTCACGATCTTTGAACTCTGCCGGTTCATAAAAAGCACATTTAGCTTCCACATCGCAACCATCAATCTGCTGTAATTTGTAATTTGAGATATTGCCCATATAAGTCTTAACCTTATTATCGCCAAGACTAAAAATCAAGCTGTACTTGTCGATAACAATACTTGTAGGCTTTCTCTTACCCCAACGTGCTAACTGGATGATAGCCTGTACATAAGCTACATATCCGACTGACAAAGAAGCATCACGCAAGTAGCTAACAAGATCTTCCAAGGCATTACTTCTACTTGCTCCAGAAGAAGTAAAAGAAGTGATACCTGCGCTAACCATATCTTTCTCGATTGCGTTCATACGGAACTGATAATCTGATACTTCAGTATCACGGATCAGATCTTCCATTATTTTCTGATAATTTTTTTTATTCATCTTTCATCTGTATACATCTGATTAAAAATTTCTTTTCCGGTCTGCGTCCGGAAAATTTGCTGATATGCCTGTTCAATTCCGTGACGATTGATGTCATCTTCATATAAATTGACCAGAAAATCTGCCTCCACCAGAATCTGATAATCCAGTCCTTCGATATTATCATATGTATGATGATGTCCGATCAGATAGCAGATACGGTCGATCAGATAATTTTCAATTCCCACATCGGAAAGCATTCTCTGTGCCACAATCGGTCCTTCCTGCTCCTGCAGCTTTCCGTCACACCGTCCATACTTTTCTTCTGCCGGACGGATTCCAATGTCATGGGTATAAGCGGCTGCTTCCAATATAAAAAGGGATGTCTCGTCAAGCCCTTCTTTTGTTCCGATGATTCTTGCGAAACTATGCACTTTCATGAAATGCTGAATCCGTTTCGGATCTCCGGAAAAAAAGGCGATCATCTGTAAAAACAGCTCATCCAGCTGTTGCCTGCTGTAATAACTACTGTCACTACTGTCCATTGTGTGTTTCTCCTTTATCTAACATCTGCAGTGCAAACGTCGCTGCAATGTAAACAACTGCACATAAAATAATCAATACTGTTTTTTTCCCGGCAACACCGGCACAAAGTTCTGCCAGAATAAGAAGTCCATGCACCCAGAGTTCCGCATGATGCAGCATCACTGCAATAACTGCCTCAATGATAACAAGCAGACACATAGGAACTACCGGAACGTTAAGGACTCTCACCCCTACAATCACCATAATTGCAACAATTGCTGCAAAGGCCAGTAATGTCGGTACCTGAAACGTCTTTTTGTTCTTGTCCATTTTTTACCTCAACCTTTATTCTTATTTTCTTTGTCTGCGCCCATTATACCAATTTCATGCCTAAGAAACAAGCACTTTTTAAAGTAAAA
>OMGL01001301.1_pt1 | contig 15949 bp, 17 predicted proteins | sample 1645831 | NCBI WGS metagenome assembly OMGL01 (sample SAMN00849301, study PRJEB25192) | human gut metagenome | reverse complement strand
TCCCGAGCGCCATCAGGACGCTGGCGATCACCAGGTCAATAATCAGGAACGGAATAAAGATGGTAAAGCCAATCTGGAATGCGGTTTTCAGCTCGCTGGTAACATAGGCGGGCAGCAGAATACGCATGGGCACCGCTTCCGGTCCCTGCAGCTCGCCGGTGTTGGACAGGCGGGCAAAGAGGGCCAGATCCGCTTCACGTGTCTGACGCAGCATAAATTCCCGCAGCGGCTGCGCGCCTTTATCCAGCGCCTCCTGCATGGAGATTTTATCTTCGCTGAACGGCTGGTAGGCGTCGGTGTAAATCTTATCGATCACCGGCGACATAATGAAAAAGGTCAAAAACAGCGCCAGCCCGAGCAGAACCTGGTTTGGCGGAGCGGAAGGGGTGCCGAGCGCGTTTCGCAGCAGACCAAAAACGATGATGATGCGGGTGAAGCTGGTCATCATCAGCAGGATGGCCGGAATAAACGTCAGCGAGGTGATGAACACCAGCGTCTGAACCGGAAGCGACCAGCTTTGGCCGCCGCCCGCGAGCGGGGTAGAAACCAGACCGGGCAGTTGCGCATAGACCGCGGGAGCAAACAGGCCAACGCCCGCAAGCGTCAGGGATAACAAACGGCGCATCAGGATCTCCCGGAACGCTTAAGCAAACTCTTCATCACGGACTGGAAATCCGCAGGGGCCTCTGCACGCTCGTCCACCACAACAGGGGCGGGCGGCAGTTTATGTAACACGCTGATGTTTGACGCCGTGACGCCCAGGACCAGGCGCGCATCGTCCACCTCGACGATGACCACGCGTTCACGCGGCCCCAGCGTTGTGCTGGCGCTGACCTTCAGCCCGCGGGCACCGGCGGTTTTCCCCGCCAGGCCAAAGCGCTTCGCCAGCCAGGCGGCGATAAGAATAAAGGCAATAATACCGAACAACGCCCCGCTCACCTGGAGCAGAGGCGAGCCGGGAACGGCAGAAGGTTGCGATACTGTTGCCTGGGTTTTCATGCTTAACGGCTCAGACGACGCATACGTTCAGACGGGGTAATGATGTCGGTGATGCGTACGCCGTATTTATCGGCCACCACCACCACTTCACCCTGAGCAATCAGATAGCCGTTGATCAGGATATCCAGCGGCTCGCCGGCCAGGCCGTCAAGGGCTACTACGGAGCCCTGCGTCAGGCGCAGCAGCTCTTTAATGGTCATGCGGGTACGTCCCAGCTCAACGGTCAGCTTAACCGGGATATCCATAATCAGGTCGATATCCTGCAGCGTGCCGCTGACATCACCGCCGCCGAGCTGCTGGAATACGGCATCCGCTGCGCTTTTGGCCGGGGTCGCTTTTTGCTCGTTTAACGCGTCAGCCCACAGATCGTCCAGTGCTCCGCTGTTTTCATCGGACGGATTGTTCATGTCACTCATTTGGGCTGTTCCTCATTCAGCGAATTCAAAATCGGGTTGATCAAGTGCTCAACGCGTAACGCATACTGACCATTAATCGTGCCGTACTGGCTTGTCAGCACGGGGACACCATCCACATGGGCAATAATGCGGTCGGGTTTTTCTATCGGCAAAACATCACCGGGTTGTAATTTCAGGATCTGAGATAACCGCAGCGGGATATCGGCGAAGCTCGCCACCAGCTCAAGCTGCGAATGCTGGACCTGGCGGACCAGGTTTTCACGCCAGTTCTGGTCTTCGTTGCGCGAGTTCTCCAGCGGCGGGTTAACCAGCAGCTCGCGCAGCGGTTCGATCATGCTGAACGGCAGGCAGATGTTGATCTCGCCGGTCAGGTTACCGATCTCCACGTGGAACGGCGTGTTCACGACGATATCGTTCGGGGAGGTGGTGATGTTGGTAAATTTCACCTGCATCTCAGAACGGACGTACTCCACTTCCAGCGGGTTAATCGCTTTCCACGCGTCGCTGTAGGACTCCAGCGCCAGCTTCAGCATGCGGTTAATGACGCGCTGTTCGGTGTGGGTGAATTCGCGACCTTCTACTTTGGTCGGGAAACGCCCGTCGCCGCCGAACAGGTTATCCACCGCGATGAACACCAGGCTTGGGGAAAACACCACCAGACCGGTGCCGCGCAGCGGCTTCAGATGAATCAGGTTAAGGTTGGTTGGCACCGGCAGGTTGCGGGCAAACTCGTGATACGGCTGAATGCGGATCGCACCGACCGTAATATCCGGGCTACGACGCAGCAGGTTAAACAGCCCCATACGGAACTGACGTGCAAAACGTTCGTTAATGATCTCCAGCGCCTGCAGACGTTCACGTACCACGCGACGCTGGGTATTCGGGTCATAGGGACGAATATCGCTATCGCCGCCAATACCCGGTTGCGGATCATCACTTTTATCGCTGTCGCCGTTGAGCAGCGCATCGATTTCTGCCTGAGAAAGAATACTGTCGCCCATGTCGTTACCGCAGAATGAAGGCTGTATACAGAACGTCAGTGACTTCCTGTTTAGGTTGGCCGTTTACCAGCGGGGTCGCCAGCGTTTGTTTAATGGCGTCGACCAGCTTTTGCTTACCCACATCGGTGGCCAGCGCCGAAGCGTCCTGACGAGAGAACAGCAGCAGAAGGCGGCTACGCACCTCCGGAAGATAATCATTCAGACGCGCGCGCGTGGCTTCATCCTTCAGGCGCAGCGTAATACCGACATACAGCACACGATCCGCGTCACCGAGGTTCACGGTGAAGGTGTCCAGAGGGAAAAATACCGGCGCCGGCGGTGGTGCAGGTTCGGCTTTGGCCGCAGCGGTCGAAGGTTCCTGCTGCATACGCCAGTAACTATAGCCCGCGGTAGCGCAGGCGGCGAGCGTGATCAACACCAGCAGCGGGATCCAGATGGAACGCTTACTTTTTTTGGTGATAGCGGAGTCAGTCATCTGATACGAGCTTCCTGTTTCGGTACAGCTTAATAAGGTGATTATCCCGTGTCCTGCTGTCGTCAAAGCGTGGAAAAGACGGGGATAATCACGCTACCTCTGGCGTTTAGGCGAAGATGTCTACGGCACTGTTACCGCGCGCGGCGGATTGCAGAGCGGCAGGGACAGGCAGTAACTCATCGATCTCGTCATTAAAGCCGCCGGTGTTGCCGGAACGCGAAGCCTGATGCTGCTGCTGGGATGAGGACTGCTGCTGCTGCCCGGCAAAGCTCTCGCTGCTGACGCTGCTTTGCGCAAGCTGAATGCCGTTCTCCGCCAGTGAGGTTCGCAGGACCGGCAGCGCGGCTTCCAGCGCCGCACGGACATGGCTGTGCGCAGAAACCATCTGCAGCTGCGCCTGGTTATCATCCAGCTTAAGCGAAATTTGCACCTGACCCAGATCTTCCGGGTGCAGACGCAGCTCGGCCATCTGCTGGCCCTGTTTAGTGAACAGGGTGATGTGCTGGCTCAGGGACTGCTGCCATTCATGCGTACCCAGAGGCTGGCTTAACACCGGCGCGGTGGCGACGGTGGCGGCCGTCTGACTGGTCGCATGGCTGGACATAATCGGTGCCAGGGTTGCCGTCGGTGAGGCTGAGGAGGAGGAACTGGCAAGCTCCTGCTTCTCTGCCGTTGCGGCCACGGCCGGCGTGGCCGGCGCGTTACCCGACAGGGCCGGGTCGCTGTTTTTCGCCTGGCTCTGATAAGGCGCAGCACTCTGGGCTTTATCATGGCTTCCCGGAAGCGCGTTCAGGGACGGCTGGCCCGCGCCGTTTTGCGTCAGCGCCGCTGAACTCAGCGTAGCGGTGGCGGACACACCGTCACTGCCTGCCGCACGTGAGGTGCTGGTCTGCTGGTGCGGCAGCATGGCCATCAGCGCGCTTAACCCGGCCAGCTCCTCTTCGCTCAGCTCGCTTTTGCCGTCATCTTTGCTGTTGACCGCATTAAGCGTTTTCAGGGCATCACCCTTTGACAGCGGCACCAGCCCGGATACCCGCGTATCAAACGACGTGACGGACGACGTTTCATCGCCATTCAGCGCAGTTTGACGCGAGAGCAGGTCGGCAATTTTGGCCTGCAGGGTGGTATCCCCTTTGGCGTCCTGAGCAACGTGGGACAGCTTGCTGCCGGCGGCTTTCAGGTCAGCCAGAGTCAGGGGCGCATCGTTGCCCTTGCCCGTCGCGTCCGACAGGGCGCCCGCAAGCAGCGCGAGAAAGTCCTGTGCACCGTCGGTGCCTTTTCCTGTCTGCGTACCGCCTGACAGGTCGCTGTCGCTCATCAGCAGTTGTTGCAGTGTGATCATTCCGGTTTCCTCATTGATGCGCGCTGGGCAAACTCATCCATTTTTTTCTGATCCAGGCGGTTTTCCGCCAGGGTCGTTGCCGCAATCTGTCGGTCCTGTAAGGTCTGCCAGGCCTGCAGTCGCTGCTTCTTCTCGCGCCAGAAATTCAGCGCGGTATCGACTTTCTGGGTCCACTGGTGAAGCTGCTGGCGATGCTGATCTATCGCCTTCTCCAGCGTCTGGATAAACTGCTGATAGTTAATCCAGCGCTGGCTTCCAATGCCCTGTGTCATATCGGTATTGAGGTTGGTGCGATATTCATGCTGATAGTCGATTAACATCTTCAACTGTTCTTCAGCCTGCTGGCACCCGCGTCGCATTGCGCCAAGCTGCAATGCGGCATCATCAACTTCTTTTTCAGCCAGATCTTTCAGCGTTGATAACGCGCTGTTTTGCGCCATGACCTTCGCCCTCCACCTGTGTTACACCTGCGGGAAAATCAGCTCCAGAGCCTGAATTGAATCTTCCCAGTCGGCACGTTCAAAAATGCCTTGTTGCAAAAATGCCTCCAGCTGCGGCCACAGGGTAATCGCTTTGTCGAGCATCGGGTCGCTGCCTTTGGCATACGCCCCCACGCTGACCAGATCGCGGTTGCGCTGGAAGCTGGAGAGGAGTTGTTTAAAGTTACGCACGCGGGCGTAGTGTTTCTCGGTTATCAGCGCCGTCATCGCGCGGCTGATAGAGGCTTCAATATCTATCGCCGGATAGTGTCCGGCTTCGGCCAGACGACGAGACAGCACGATATGACCGTCAAGGATCGCGCGCGCGGAGTCGGCAATCGGATCCTGCTGGTCATCGCCTTCGGTCAGCACCGTATAGAACGCGGTGATGGAGCCGCCGCCGCTGATGCCGTTCCCCGCACGTTCCACCAGGGCAGGGAGTTTGGCGAAGACCGAAGGCGGGTAGCCTTTGGTCGCCGGTGGCTCACCGATAGCCAGCGCGATTTCACGCTGCGCCATCGCGTAGCGGGTCAGCGAATCCATAATCAGCAGCACGTGCTTGCCGCGGTCACGAAAATCTTCGGCGATGCGGGTGGCATAGGCTGCTCCCTGCATACGCAGTAACGGCGACACGTCCGCCGGTGCGGCAATGACCACCGAGCGGGCTCGGCCTTCCGCACCCAGAATGTTTTCAATAAAGTCTTTTACTTCACGACCGCGCTCGCCGATCAGGCCCACGACGATAACGTCCGCCTGGGTGTAGCGCGCCATCATGCCGAGCAGAACGGATTTACCCACGCCTGACCCGGCGAAGAGGCCCATACGTTGCCCGCGTCCCACGGTCAGCAGGGCGTTAATCGGTCGCACGCCGGTATCGAGCACATGCTCGATAGGGGTTCGCTGCAGGGGGTTAAACGGCTGGGTAATTAATGCGCCGGTTTCGGTAGTGTCCGGGGAGGGCAGCCCGTCGAGCGGCTTCCCGCTGCCGTCCAGCACGCGACCCAGCAGGGCAGGACCAAGCGGCAGCTGTTTCCCGCTTTGCAGCCCATCGCCGGACGTGTTTTTGGCATACACGCGCGCGCCGGGCAGAATACCTTCCACCTCTTCAAGCGGCATCAGGAACAGGCGCTGGCCGTTGAACCCGACCACTTCGCTTTCTACTTCACGCGTTTCAAGACCGTCCTGACGCTCAATCACGCAGGTCGCGCCCAGCGGAAGCTGCAGACCGGTGGCCTCCAGGACCAGACCGGTGGCGCGCGTCAGCCGCCCATAACGACGAACAGAGGGCAGTTGCGCCATCTTCGTCTCAAAGTTGTCGAGCGTGGTGAGCCAGCGGGTGAGGCGTGCGGTCATCAGACGACTCCCGGTGCCGCCAGGCGACACAGTTCCTGCCAGCGGGTGGCGACGCTGGCATCCAGATCGCCTTCATCGGCAGAAACTTTGCAGCCGCCGTGATGTAACGACGGGTCGCCGCGCAGACGCCAGCCGTGCAGGTTTAGCGTCGCGCCCAGGCTCTCTTCCACGCGCTGCAGGTCGTCCGGGTGGACGCGCAGCTGCGGCTTACCGCTGAACAGCGGCTCCTGCTGCAGCAGACCCTGAATTTGTTTGATTAGCGCAGTGTTATCCACCACGGGCGTCTGGCCGATCACCTGACGCGCGGCTTCCAGCGCCATCTGCATCAGTCGCGAGGCAATCACGCTGTCCAGCGCGTCCAGCGTGTGCTGAAACTCGCTGACCAGCTGCTGCATGCGGGCATGGATCGGCGCCTGCTGCTGGCGCGCCTGATCGATACCGTGCTCTAACCCTTTCGCCAGGCCTTCCTGATACCCCAGCTCGTGGCCTTTCTGCCGGCCTTCGTTCAGACCAGCATTGTAGCCCTGCTCGTGCGCCTGCATTTGCAGCTGAGCCAGCATTTGCGCCTGCTGCTCCTCTTCGCTCAGCTCGGGCTGCTCGACGTCCGGGTCAAGCGCCTCGGTCGGGATCGCGGCTGGCGTGAACTCGGAGAGGGGAGGGGCCAGATCGTCCGGCGTCCAGCGCTTCCACGGCAGCTCATTAGACATAGGTGTCGTCTCCGCTGCCAATCACCATCTCGCCGGTTTCCGCCAGACGACGAACGATAAGCAGAATGGCTTTCTGTTCGTTTTCCACCTGAGACAGACGAACCGGTCCACGGTTGGCAAGGTCGTCGCGCAGGATATCGGCCGCACGCTGAGACATGTTGCGCAGGAACTTCTCGCGCAGCGGCTGCTCGGCGCCTTTGAGGGCGATAAGCAGCGACTCGGAATCCACTTCCTGGAGCAGGCGCTGGATGCTGCGGTCGTCCACTTCGACGAGGTTTTCGAACAGGAACATCTCGTCGATGATTTTCTGTGCCAGCTCGCCGTCGAATTCGCGAACCGCCGTAATAACGGCCTCTTCCTGCTGCGTTTTCATCAGGTTGATGATTTCTGCCGCCGTTCTCACGCCGCCCATTTTGCTGCGCTTGAGGTTCTGGCCGTCGAGCAGGTTGTTCAGCACCTCGGTCAGCTCCGCCAGCGCGGCAGGCTGAACGCCGCCGAAGGTGGCGATACGCAGCATCACATCGTGACGCAGACGCTCTTCGAACAGCGCCAGAATATCGGCCGCCTGACCACGTTTGAGGTGGACAAGGATGGTGGCGATAATCTGCGGGTGCTCGTCGCGAATAAGGTCCGCGGCACTCTGCGGTTCCATAAAGTTAAGCGTTTCGATACCGCTGGCGGTATCGCGCGTTTCCAGAATGTCTTCCAGCAGGCTGGCGGCACGCTCTTCGCCCAGCGCCTTGACCAGCACGGAACGCAGGTAGTCGTTGGCGTTGACGTTCAGCGCGGCAAACTGTTCGGCTTCCTGCTCAAACTCCGACAGCACTTCGGTCAGCTGCTTGTTGGAGATTTGACGCACGTTGGCCATCGCCGCACTGAGAATTTGCACTTCCCGCTGGGAGAGGTGTTTAAACACCTCCGCCGCGCGATCTTCGCCAATGGTCATCAGCAGGATGACGCTTTTATCGGTGCCCGTAAGCGTATTACTCATGTTCGTTACCCATCCACTGACGGATGACCAGCGCCACGACGCGCGGATCGTTATCTGACATTTCGCGAATGCGCTGGCTCATCACCTCGGCACCCATGCGCTGGTTAGCGCGGCGCTGCTGCATCTGTTCATCTTTGCTGAGGCGCACTTCAACAGCTTCTTCCGTTTCCTGACGCGCATTCATCTGCTCGCGAGCCGCTTTTTCAGCTTCAGCACGGCGCTGGAGCTGTGGACGAACGCCCTTGCGCCACAGCAGCCACGCGACAATCAGCACCAGCAGCCAGCGTCCTGCGGACATCAGCTGGTCGATAAACGCCTGCTGTTGCCAGAACGGCAGTTCACCGCCGGTCTCTTCCACCGAGTTGAACGGTGAGTTCACCACGTTGAGGGTATCGCCGCGCTTCTCGGAGTAACCCATCGCTTCACGGGTCAGGTTTTCAATCTGCTTCATCTGTTCGGCGGTCAACGGCAACGGTTTGCCATCCGCCAGCGTTTTGTAGTTCACCACTACCGCAACGGAGAGACGCTGAATATCGCCCACGTTCAGTTTAGTGTGGCGAATCGTCCTATCCACTTCGTAGTTCGTGGTTTCGTTACGGCTGCTGTTTCGTGGACCGCTGTTCGTCGCCGTTGAGGTGGTCTGCTGATTATTTTGCTGACCGTTCTGCTGATTGGCCGGCGGCGTAGAGATCGGCGCCGCGTTTGCCGGGGCAGGCTGGTTAGACAGCGCGCCCGGCACGCCGCCCGGGTAGGCACCGCCAACCTGCTCGCTGGAGTTGATTTGACGCGAACGCATGACCGCCTGAGCCGCATCGCCGTTCGGGCTGTACTGCTCTTCGGTTTGTTCTTTATTCGAGAAGTCGATCTGCGCGGTGACCTGCGCGTGCACGTTGCTGTTGCCCACAACCGGGCCGAGGATCGCTTCGATACGACGCTGGAGACGGCTTTCGACATCGGCGGCATATTTCAGCTGCGCGTCATTCAGATCGCGACCAGCAGTGTTGGATTGCGTCAGCAGGTGACCGCTCTGGTCAACCAGCGTCACGTTACCCGGCGGCAGACCGGCGACGGCGCTGGAGACGAGATGCGTCACCGCGCTGATTTGCCCTTCGTCCAGCGCGCGGCCAGGCTCAAGGTTCACGGTCACGGAAGCCGAAGGTGATTTCTGTTCGCGGACAAATAAGGAAGGTTTAGGCATCGCCAGGTGCACGCGGGCGCTCTTCACCGGGCCTAATGTTTCAATGGTGCGGGCCAGTTCACCTTCCAGCGCACGCTGGTAGTTCACCTGCTCGCTGAATTGGCTGATACCGAATTTTTCCTGATCCAGCAGCTCAAAGCCTACCGCGCCGCCTTTCGGCAGCCCCTGCTGGGCCAGGCGCAGACGCAGTTCGTGCACCTTATCTGCCGGGACCTCCAGCGCACCGCCATTATCGGCAAAGCGATAAGGGATGTTCATCTGGGTCAGCTGGGTGACGATGGCGCCGCCATCCTGATCGGAAAGGTTACTGTAGAGCGTCCGGTAATCAGGGCTTTTCGCCCACAGGACCATCGCTACAAGGATCGCAATTGCGGCAGCGCCTGCCACGATCAACGGGATTTTAGGATTCGCGCGAAGGCGGTTCATCCACTCGAGTGATTTATTCTGCGGCGCTGTCGATGCTGTTGCACTCATTGCGCACCTCTTAAATCCTGGTGGTTTACGTTATTCGTGTAGAGAAACAAAACTGACTCCCGGGTCGGCAAACACGACAAAAGTTCCATATTGATGGCCCTGCCATTATTTGATGATTCGTGATTTTCTATGCGTCAAATAACCTGGTTTTTTCATGCTATTTACCGCCATTATCTTATTGACAAGTTGTTAGTCTTGACCGCGTAAAAAACCATCCAGGGGAGAGTCATGGCTATACAGGGCATTGAAGGGGTAATCAGTCAGTTGCAGGCAACGGCGATGACGGCCCGTAACCAGAATGTGGCAGATCAGCAGCCGAGCATCAGCTTTGCAGGGCAACTGCATGCCGCTCTTGACCGTATCAGTGATACCCAGACCGCAGCGCGCACTCAGGCTGAGAAGTTCACCCTCGGCGAGCCGGGCGTGGCGCTGAATGATGTGATGACCGATTTGCAAAAAGCCTCGGTTTCTCTGCAGATGGGGATCCAGGTGCGTAACAAGCTGGTGTCGGCCTATCAAGAGGTCATGGGGATGCAGGTCTAAGACCTGTCGATCTTCACTGGCAGCCGCAGCGCTTTAATGCCACAATATTTTTTTCTTCGAATGCAGGAAAGATGATGAAAAAAATAGCAATTGCTGGCGCGCTGCTGGCACTGACCGGGTGCGTTCAGGTCGATAATTATAACGACGTGATCAAGCATCCTGTCCCGGCGCATCTGGCGGGATACTGGCAGTCGAAAGGGCCGCAGAGCAACATGGTCAGCCCGAATGCGATTGCCACGCTGGTGGTGACGGAAGAGGGCGATACGCTGGACTGCCGTCAGTGGCAGCGCGTGATTGCCGTGCCGGGTAAAATCATGCTGCGTTCAGACAGTTATTACAACGTGACGCGTAAGCTGGATATCTATCCGCTGGAGCGCGATGGCTCGACGCTTGAGTACGACGGGCTGGAGCTGCAGAAGGTCGATCGCCCAACGGTTGAGTGTGCCGATTACCTGAGCAAGAATCCGCTGGCGAGTAAACTACCGTAGCCGTTTTTTTGCAGGGTGGCGCTGACGCTTACCCGGCCTACAAAAGTACCGTCCCGTAGGCCGGGTAAGCGTCAGTGCCACCCGGCTTTGTTTCTACAACGCATCCTCAATCACCCACACGCTGACGCTTCCGCCTTTGCAGGTAAACGTTCCTTCGCCATCCGCCGCCGTGGTGACCGTTTCTTCGCGATTGCCGAGAAAATCACGCCACGTTTTGTTACCGTAGTTTTCCCCCAGGCAAATCACCTTCTCGCCGTCGTCGCCGTTCGACATAACCACCACGCAGCCGGGATCGTCATCCGTACCGCTGCGGCTGAAGGCGATGCAGTTAGGATGGTCAAAAAACAGCGTCTGCACGCCGTGGGCAAAACGCTGGCGCGCGAGGATCAGCTCGTGGAGCTGCTCAATGACCGGCATATCAATATGGTACGTTTCTCCGTCTCCACCCGTATCGTCATAGCTGGCACCAAAGAGGTCCGGATAAAAGACGCTCGGCACGCCATTTTCCCGCAGCAGGATCAGCGCGTAGGCCAGCGGTTTAAACCAGGCTTCGACCGGGGCTTCCAGCGCCTGCAAAGGTTGGGTGTCATGGTTCGCGACGAGGGTCACCGCATGAAACGGATCGGCTTCCACCAGCGTGCCGGTGAAGATTTGGCTCATGTCGTAATCCCGACCCTGACGCGACGCCTCGTGGAATTTCATCTGCAGGGGGGCATCAAACAGCATGGTTTTGCCTTCGACCTGGTCAATATAGGCCTGAAGCTTATCCACCTCGTGGGACCAGTATTCCGCCACGATAAACAGCGGCTGGTCGGCGACTTCCTGGACGTGCTCAATCCACTCTTTGTAGAACCAGGCGGGAATATGCTTGACGGCGTCCAGACGAAAACCGTCGCAGCCCGTTTGTTCCATGACCCAGCGGGCCCAGTATTTGATCTCCTCGGTGACGGCGTGATTGCGAAAGTCGATATTTTCGCCCATCAGATAGTCGAAATTACCCATCTCATCATCAACCTGATCGTTCCAGCCTTCGCCGGTGTAGTCGTTGACGATTTTAAAGATGCCGTCTTCATCGGGGTTTTCAATGTGGTCGACGCCGCTGAAGCATTTGTAGTCCCAGATGAACTGGGAATATTGCCCGGCGCGGGCAGGGAAGGTATAGCGGGTCCAGGCTTCACACTCGATGACCTCATCATCGATCTGCGTGCGATCCTGCTCGTTCACGCGCTGAACGCGCACAGGCTCTTTTTCATCGGCGCCCATTTTGTGGTTGACCACCACGTCCAGCAGCACGGCAATGTCGTTGCGCTTGAGGGCGTCGATGGCCTCCAGCAGTTGCGCTTTGTCACCGTATTTGGTGGCGATACTGCCTTTCTGGTCAAACTCGCCCAGATCGAACAGGTCATAGGAGTCATAGCCGACAGAATACCCGCCTGACGCGCCTTTATAGGCGGGCGGTAGCCAGATCATGTTGATGCCGATTTCGTTAAGATTGGGTGCTAACGCCGTGACCTCTCGCCACAATTCACCGCCAGCAGGGTAGTACCAGTGAAAACATTGTAACAGGGTGGGGTTTTTCATCGTCCGTGCTCCATATTGAGAACACAGTGAGTATGGGTGAAATGAGAATAAAACGCGGATGAAATAACAAAATATTATTCATCCGCAAAATACCATATTCAGACTAGAGATCTGATGGAAAGAGAACATTTCCTGATAAACGTCCATATGTTGAGTTCAGATTATGTTGTCTCGACGTCTGTCCAACTAATGCTTTCAGCTCTTCCATACGCTGGTGCAGCAAGGTTTTCAACTCGATTTCATTATCGAGTATTTTTTTCAGAATAGGGCGTATTTGAGCCTGAATATGAGGCGGAATTTCGCTGGCATCCTGGAACATAGTCAGTTTTTCAACTGATGTCAGGTAGTCAACTTCGTAAGCGATAAGCTCATCCCAGCGCCCCGCCTGGGTGAGAACAAGCATAGTGTTACTGGTTGTTAATAACTGCTGATAATGTTGGAGCAAGCTGAGATGGACGTCCATTAGTAATTGTCCCGCATGTTTTGAGAATGAGGGCCTATCTCTTTCCAGGCATCAGCAATGTTATTGAGTAACTCCACTACTTCATTAATGGCATTGATGTCGTTATGAAGATTAGCCTGTAAAAGACGCCTGGTCATATAGTCATAAAGACTATCGAGATTTGCCGCCAGGTCGCCACCTACCTCATGGTTTAGACCTGACTGCAAACCGTTGCTGATGATATTGATTGCTTTACTTATGGCCTGCCCTTTACCGGGAATATCACCTTGTTCAATCAAAATGATGGCTTTCTTCATGGCGCTTAATGCGCCATCAAAAAGAAGCACAACCAGTTGATGTGGGCTGGCACTCAGAACGGCCGATTCAACGCCGACCTGAGCATATGCCTGAATTCCCGATTTTGTATACATGGTAAAACCTCAATTCATCATTTATTAACGGTTCATGGCGTTGAACTGTTGGGTCAGATAACTTCCGGTCTGATCCATCTTTGAGACAAGCTGGCTCAGACTGGTAAATTGCGTTTTATAACGTGCCATGGTGGCTGTAATCTGTGCGTTTACGCGATCGTATTCGTCCGACAGTTTTTTCAGCGTCTTGTTGATGCCCGCAGTGGCATTCTGAACGGAACCGTCAGTTCCGAGCATGTCTTTCAGCAGACTGCTGGTCTGGGTGGCAAACCCGGTGGTTTTTCCATCGCCTGAAAGGAACGCGACGACGTCAGCCGATTTTTCGTTCAGTGCCTTGTTAAGTTTGGTACTGTCCACCGTCAGCTTACCGGTGATATCCTGCGTAATCCCAAGCTGCGATAAGGTTGCAAGAGAACCTGAACCTTGACTCGCAGAGACCATTGAGCGCAGACGTGTCTGGATATTACGCAAGGTCCCATCGCCAAGCAGATCGCCATTGCTCGAATTCTGTGAGGTACTGCCTTGATCTACTTTTGTATATTTCGTCTGGTTTGAAATAGTTGTTTGTAGTGAGTTATAGGCATCAACGAATGCCTGAATGGCATCGGTCATTGGCTGGTTGTCTTTCACCACTGAAAGCGTTTCAGGACTACCTTTGTTCGTTTTGATCAGGTTTAACGTTACGCCTTCGGGTGCATCGGTGATGGTGTTACTGCTTCGGATAATTTCGATACCATTAATGTTGACTTTGGCATCTGCAGCAGGCACTTGCTCACTCATCACGTTGGTCGCATTGCCTGGATCGTAACTGATATACTTTGCTAACTCAGCATCATCTGTCGTGATGGTCATCTCATTGCTTGTGCCACTATCACGTGATGTAAGCGACAAATAGTAGCTATTATCATCTGCCTTGATAATACTGGCGCTGACGCTACCCTGTTTGGCATTTATCGCGTCACACACATCAGCCAGGCTCGTTTTGTCACTCGCAAGCGTCACCGTTAAAGGATTTTTCTGGCCAGGCTGGGTGATTGTAATAGTACGAGAACTCATACTGCTATCGCCAAGGTCTGTATCCTTACTATTCACCTTTGGACTTAATAAAGACTGAGCTGCTGCCAGTTGTGTCACTTCAACAGAGTACGAGCCAGCCGCCGCGCTGCTGGCAAGTGATGCACTAAATGCCGTATTTGTGCTAGATACTTTGGACTGCGCAATCGCAGACGTATTTTTTAGCGCGTCAGAAGCCGTCTGCAGTTTTGTTAATGCAGTCTGCACCACTCCCCAGGCCGTAAGTTTCGCCTTATAAGAACTTTGTTGTGTGGTGATCGGCGTCAGCTTCGTTTGCTCAGCTGTTTGTAAATTGTCATACAACGTGTTGAGGTCCAGTGAGGTACCTGCGCCGAGTGAACTAATACTTGCCATTTTATCATCCTTTATTGAGACAATCACTGGATGCTCTATCGGCAGAAACGGGAAAAAGATTAGCGTTATTTTTATTAACCAATGCGTAAATAAAGAGGGAAAAAGTCAGGCAGTTTGGGCTTTTAAAAAAGTGATCTTTTTTTCTAAAGGTTGAGGAAGTGGTGTCGATAATCACATTGACGGTGAGAAAACCGTAGGCAGATGCCTGAAACCGACAACTTTTTAAAGGAATACATCATGGCTGTTATCAATACTAACACCCTGTCTCTGATGACTCAGAACAACCTGAACAAATCTCAGTCTTCTCTCGGAACAGCAATCGAGCGTCTGTCTTCCGGCCTGCGTATCAACAGCGCAAAAGATGATGCTGCTGGTCAGGCGATTGCCAACCGTTTCACTTCTAACATTAACGGTTTGACAGTTGCTTCACGTAACGCTAACGATGGTATCTCTCTGGCGCAGACTGCAGAAGGGGCACTGAGCGAAATCAACAACAACCTGCAGCGTATTCGTGATCTGACCGTTCAGGCGCAGAACAGCTCCAACTCAGCTTCTGATATCGATTCCATCCAGTCTGAAGTCAATCAGCGTATGGAAGAAATCAACCGTGTGACTACACAAACTGATTTCAACGGCATTAAAGTGCTGAATACTGGTGCGAAAACTAAAGATTTTTCTTTCCAAGTTGGTTCTAAAGATACAGAAATAATCAAAATTTCCTTGGATAAGAGTGACGGTTGGAACTTGGCCTCTGCTGGCAAGACAGATAATTCTCTTAATAAATATGTAGCCACTGCGGCTCCTAAGGATTCAGCTGCCCCGACAGCTGATGAAATCACAGCAGGTGAAAAAGCAAACGAAGCTATAAATGGTCAGTTCCGTGCAGTAACTGCTGTTGGTTTTGATGTTCTAAACGGTACAGTCGATTCTGAAGGTCATACTGCAAAGAAAGACGATGTTAAGCCACTTGCGGATATCGACAAGGCAATCAAAGCCGTCGATACCCAGCGCAGTTCTCTCGGTGCTTCGCAGAACCGTTTCGAATCGACCATTACCAATCTGAACAATACCGTGAACAACCTGTCCGCTGCTCGCAGCCGTATTCAGGATTCCGACTACGCGACCGAAGTGTCCAACATGTCCCGCGCGCAGATCCTGCAGCAGGCTGGCTCTTCTGTTCTGGCTCAGGCCAACCAGGTTCCGCAAACCATGCTGTCCCTGCTGCGTTAATTCGCAATTTGCCGACAAACCCCGCTTCGGCGGGGTTTTTTCTGTCCGCATACACGCGTAACCCCCCAAATAACCCCCCATTTCACCCACTATTCTCCCGATTAAAACCCCTCCAGAATCGGATAATCATGCCGATAACTCAACTAACGCAGGGCTGTTTATCGTGAATTCACTCTATACCGCTGAAGGTGTAATGGATAAACACTCGCTGTGGCAGCGTTATGTCCCGCTGGTGCGTCACGAAGCATTGCGCCTCCAGGTGCGCTTGCCGGCGAGCGTGGAACTCGACGATCTGCTACAGGCGGGCGGTATCGGGTTATTGAATGCAGTTGACCGTAGTGGTAGTACCACTGATGTCGGGACTGATTTAA
>OMGL01001295.1_pt1 | contig 15996 bp, 14 predicted proteins | sample 1645831 | NCBI WGS metagenome assembly OMGL01 (sample SAMN00849301, study PRJEB25192) | human gut metagenome | reverse complement strand
GATAGCGCGGGTTCGTGAGTGGACGGGTGAGAATACGTTCTTATGATATAATGTGAATACTTAGCGAGATGTTTTAAGGAGGTATCAGCATTCATGCGGGAAATTCCAAAGCCGGGCGAGCGGTACCGGCATTTTAAAAATAAAGAATATCAGATTCTGGCGGTGGCGACTCACTCGGAAACGGGGGAAAGGATGGTTGTCTATCAGGCGCTCTATGGAGAATATGGCATCTGGGTAAGACCGCTTTCTATGTTTATGGAAGAGGTAGATCGGGTAAAATATCCGGAGGCAGCGCAGCAGTACCGATTTGAGCGGATTGCGGCAGGTCCGTGGGAAAATTCGAAACAGCAGGAAATAAGGACAGCCAGAACGGCTCATGTCGTAAATGAAGGTGTTCGCCGTTCGAAAATGTCTGACGCAGCCACTCATTCCTGGGACATACCGCAGGAGGAACCGGAGCTGCATCCGCTTGTGGCAGAATTTCTGGATCAGGAAACGACCGAGGGCAGGCTGGAAGTGCTCCAGAGAATGAGCGGCAAGGTGGACAAGCGGGATCTCGACAGTCTCTGCTTCTGTCTGGATATGAATCCGGTCGGTGGAAGCGTGGAGGAAGAGCTGGACGCGATCCGTCAGTGTATCCGGATGCAGCAGAGGTACGATGCACCGCGCCTGCGGTATGGAAAGTGAGCGGCTGTCTGGCAGAAGAGTCTGGGTAACTGTTCACGGGTAGGCACTTTTGGAACCGAAAGTGCCGTAAGAAAACGTGGTGGCAGCAGATTAGAAAACAGGATGGTTTGAGATGTTTCAAATAGAAGAAGAACTGAAAAAACTGCCGGGGCAGCCGGGCGTTTATATTATGCACGATGCGAAGGACGCGATCATCTATGTCGGCAAGGCGATCAGCCTGAAAAACCGTGTCCGCCAATATTTCCAGAGCAGCCGGGATAAGACGGCGAAGATCAGGCAGATGGTCTCGAAGATAGCCCGCTTTGAGTATATCGTGACGGATTCGGAGCTGGAAGCGCTGGTGCTGGAGTGCAACCTGATCAAAGAGCACCGCCCACGCTACAATACGATGCTCAAGGATGACAAGACGTACCCGTACATCAAGGTGACGGCTTCGGAGGAGTACCCGCGGATCTTGTTTTCACGCCAGATGAAAAAGGATAAAAATAAGTATTTTGGTCCTTTTACGAGCGCGGGAGCAGTCAAAGACACAATCGAGCTGATTCGGAAGATATACCGGATCCGGGCGTGCAGCCGGAAGCTGCCGCAGGATATGGGAAAGGACCGTCCGTGCCTCTATTACCATATTCACCAGTGCGACGCGCCATGTCAGGGGTATATTTCACAGGCAGATTATCAGGAATCGGTGAAGCAGGCGGTCGCGTTTTTAAATGGACAGTATGAGCCGGTCATGAAATATCTGGAAGAAAAGATGAGGACGGCGTCCGAGACGATGGAGTTTGAGAAGGCGATTGAGTACCGGGATCTGCTTGACAGTGTCAGAAAGGTGGCGCAGAAGCAGAAGATTACGAGCCAGAGCATGGAAGATCGGGATATTATCGCGATGGCGAAGGATGAGCGCGATGCGGTTGTGCAGGTGTTCTTCGTGCGCGATGGCAAGCTTATTGGGCGGGAACATTTCCATATGAATCTGACCGGCTCGGAGAGCAAGGCAGAAATCTTAAACAGCTTCGTCAAACAGTTTTACGCGGGAACGCCGTTTGTGCCGCATGAGATCTGGGTGCAGGAGGAGTTAGAGGACGCGGAGGTTATCGCCAGCTTCCTGACGGCGCGCCGGGGACAGAAGGTGCGCTTTGTCGTGCCAAAGATGGGCGAGAAAGAGCGGCTGGTCGAACTGGCGGAGAAGAATGCGAAGATGGTGCTCTCCCAGGATAAGGAGAAGATCAAGCGCGAGGAGCTCCGGACGATCGGGGCGATGAATCAGATTGGCTCGTGGATCGGGCTTTCGGGAATCAAGCGGGTAGAAGCCTACGATATTTCCAATATCAGCGGTTTTGAGTCGGTCGGTTCGATGATTGTCTACGAAAATGGACGTCCGAAACGCAATGATTATCGCAAATTCCGTATCCGGACGGTTCAGGGACCGAACGATTACGCTTCGATGCGCGAGGTGCTGCTGCGGCGGTTTTCCCATGGTCTGGAGGAGACGAAGAAAATGCAAGCCGAGGGCGGCGATCTGGCGATGGGAAGTTTTACGCGTTTTCCAGATCTGCTGATGATGGATGGCGGACGCGGACAGGTTAATATCGCGCTGGAGGTATTAAGAGAGCTTCAGCTGGAAATCCCGGTCTGTGGCATGGTAAAGGATGATAACCACCGGACGAGGGGATTGTATTATCAGAATGTGGAAATTCCAATCGATCGCCATTCGGAAGGATTTCAGCTGATCACCCGGATTCAGGACGAGGCGCACCGGTTTGCGATCGAGTACCACCGGAGTCTCCGGGGCAAGGAGCAGGTGCGCTCCGTGCTGGATGATATCAAGGGCATCGGACCAGCGCGCCGTAAGTCTCTGATGCGGACGTTCAAGACAATCGAAGCAGTCCGGGAGGCGAGCGTGGAGGAGCTGGAAGCTGCGCCACAGATGAACCGGGCAGCCGCCGAGGCAGTCTATATATTTTTCCGTGATGACAAGCAGGGGAAGATGTGATAGGATGTAGACAATAGTAAAAATAAAAGGAGACAAAAGTATGGGTGGAGTGACGATAACAGAACTGATCGATAAGATGGGGCTTCGCAATATGACGCCGGAGCTGGAGACGGACAATGTTATGCTGGTGCATGCGGATGTGAACCGTCCGGCATTGCAGCTGACTGGATTTTTCGACCATTTTGACAAGGACCGTGTGCAGATCATCGGTTATGTGGAAAATGCGTACATCTCGACCCTGACTCCGCAGCGCCGCCGGGAAATGTTTGACAAACTGCTGTCTTCGGGTATACCATGTCTGGTATATAGCCGCGGCATGGCACCGGAGGAGGAAGTGCTGGAGCTGTGTAACCATTATGGGGTTCCGTGCATGGTATCGGAGAAGACGACTTCGGATCTGATGGCGGAGATCATCCGCTGGCTGAACGTCAAGATGGCGCCGATGATCAGCATTCACGGCGTACTGGTCGATGTATTTGGCGAGGGTGTCCTGATTATGGGCGAGAGCGGTATCGGCAAGAGTGAGGCAGCGCTGGAACTGATTAAGCGCGGTCACCGTCTCGTCAGCGATGATGTGGTCGAGATCCGCCGCGTCAGCGATGAAACCCTGATCGGTTCGGCACCGGATATTACCCGTCATTTCATCGAGCTTCGCGGTATCGGCATTATCGATGTCAAGACGCTGTTCGGTGTAGAGAGCGTAAAGGATACACAGTCGATTGACATGGTAATCAAGCTGGAAGAGTGGGATAAGGACAAGGAGTATGACCGCCTTGGCATGGAAGATCAGTATACCGAGTTCCTTGGCAACAAGATTGTATGCCATTCAATCCCGATCCGTCCGGGACGTAACCTGGCAATCATCGTAGAGTCGGCGGCAGTCAACTATCGTACCAAGAAGATGGGATATAATGCGGCGAAAGAACTGTACAAGCGGGTACAGGCGAACCTGGCAAGAAGAGATTAATGGAACGCTTCACGCAGTCTGATTCGTGTGATTTAGTGCGGAAATCCCGACTTGCAAGGGATGGAGCCGTTATGAAATGAATAAAGGAAAATAGATATGTCTAATTTTTATCAGAAACTTTGTGATGCCATCGGCGCTGCTTTCGTGCGGGAGCAGGAGCCGATGAGCGCACATACGACCTTTCGGGCTGGTGGACCAGCCCGCTATTTTGTGACCCCGGAGGGCGAAAAAGAGCTGGCGGCAGTGCTGGCGGCGTGCCGGGAGGCAGAGAAAGCGTATTACATATTAGGAAATGGAAGCAATCTGCTTGTCAGTGATGCGGGCTATCCGGGCGTGATGATCCTTCTGGGAAGCCAGTTTACAGAGGTGGTCTGTCCGGAGGGCGAAGCGGGCGTCTATGAGCTGGGCGCCGGTGTGCTGCTTTCGCGTGCCGCCAGGGAGGCGCAGAAGGATGGAATGACCGGATTTGAGTTTGCAGCCGGGATTCCTGGAACCGTGGGCGGCGCGGCGGTCATGAATGCGGGCGCTTACGGCGGAGAATTAAAGGATGTGCTGGAATCTGTGCGCGTGATGACGCCGGACTGCGAGGTAAAAGAGCTTAAAACGGAAGAACTGGATCTGGGTTACCGCCACAGCTGCATCCCGGAGCGCGGATATATCGTTTTATCGGCGCGGATCCGTCTGGAGAAAGGTGATCCGGAAGCGATCCGGGTGCGGATGGATGAACTGGCAGCCAAACGGCGGGAAAAACAGCCGCTGGAATATCCGAGTGCCGGAAGCACCTTTAAGCGCCCTGAGGGCTATTTCGCCGGAAAATTGATCGAAGATGCCGGACTTCGCGGCTATCAGGAGGGCGGCGCACAGGTGTCGGAGAAACACTGTGGTTTCGTTATCAACCGCGACCATGCGACGGCTTCGGACATCGCGGGGCTGTGTGGGACGGTGCAGAAGCGCGTGTATGAGCAGTTTGGGGTGAAACTGGAGACGGAAGTAAAGATGCTGGGCTTTTAAGATATAGATATATAGAGTATGGAAAAGGGAGGAACAATATGCGGCTTGTGATCGTAACCGGTATGTCGGGAGCCGGAAAGACGGCGGCACTGAAAATGCTGGAGGACATGGGATTTTACTGTGTTGACAATCTCCCGATCCCGCTGGTGGGAAAATTTGCGGAGCTGGTGCAGAGCAGCAGCGGGGAGGTAAGCTGTGCAGCGTTGGGAATTGATGTTCGCAGCGGCGACGAGCTGGCACAGCTGGAGGGAACACTGAATGATTGGAATAACATCCAGTTTCCGTATGAGATCCTGTTTCTGGATGCCAGCGATGAGGTGCTGATCAAGCGATATAAGGAAACGCGCCGTTCCCATCCGCTGGCAGGAAAAGAGCGGCTGGACCGCGGTATTGCGAAAGAGCGCCTGAAACTCGATTTCCTGAAAAAGCGGGCGGACTATATTCTGGACACCAGCACGCTTCTGACGCGGGAGCTCAAGGCGGAACTGGAACGGATTTTCATGGGGCGCGAGCGCTTTTCCAGCCTCTTTGTGACGATCTTAAGCTTTGGCTTTAAATATGGGATTCCGTCGGACGCGGATCTCGTGTTTGACGTCCGTTTTCTGCCGAATCCTTATTATGATGAGAATTTAAGAAGCCATACCGGCAATGAGAAGGCGGTGCAGGACTTTGTGCGCCGCGGCGGGACGGCAGACGTATTTTTGGATAAACTCTATGACATGATTGACTTCCTGTTTCCGTACTATGTAAAAGAAGGAAAGAATCAGCTTGTCATAGCCGTAGGATGTACCGGTGGAAAGCACCGTTCAGTTACGGTGGCGAACCGGCTCTATGAGCGCCTCAAGGAGCACTCGGAAATAGGGCTTAAACTGGAACATCGGGACATAGAGATGGATAACCGGACAAAAGGGTAAACGGAGGTAGAGGACTTTGTCATTTTCAGCCCGGGTAAAGGAAGAGCTGTCGCATCAGCTGAGCAAGGCGAGGCACTGCCAGATTGCAGAGCTGGCGGCGATTTTGAGCCTTTGCGGCAAGATTCATATCGATGAAGAGGATCATTTCAGCATACGGATCCACACGGAAAACGTAGCGGTTGCACGAAAATACTTTACATTATTGAAAAATACATTTAATATTAAGGCGGACATTTCGATCCGGCGCAATGCATTTTTAAAAAAGAGCCGTTCTTATACGCTTCTGGTGCGCGATCACGAAAACGCACTCCGGGTGCTGGAGGCGGTCAAGATGGTGGATGCGCAGGGAAATGTCGGGGAAAATCTTTCGGTGGTGCGGAATCTGGTGATTCAGAATGCGTGCTGCAAGAAGGCATTTATCAGGGGCGCTTTTCTGGCAGCCGGATCCTTAAGCGATCCGGAGAAATTTTACCATTTTGAGATCGTATGCGCGTCGCTTGAAAAGGCGGTGCAGCTTCAGAATGTGATTCTGACATTCGACATCGATGCGAAAATAGTTGTCAGAAAGAAGTATTATGTGGTATATATAAAAGAAGGCAGTCAGATTGTGGAACTTCTGGGACTGATGGAAGCGCATGTGGCATTGATGGAGCTGGAAAATATCCGGATCCTGAAAGAAATGCGAAACAGCGTCAACCGTCAGGTCAACTGCGAGACTGCCAATATTAATAAGACTGTTTCGGCGGCAGTCAAGCAGCTTGCGGACATCACATACATCCGTGATACGGTCGGGCTGGATTACTTGCCGGAGCTTCTTTCAGAGGTAGCACAGGTTCGTCTGGAGATGCCGGATGCGACCTTGAAGGAATTGGGGGAGAATCTGAGCCATCCGGTTGGAAAATCGGGAGTCAATCACAGGCTCAGAAAGATAAGTGCAGTAGCTGAAAGCCTCCGCGAAGAGCGGGGCGAGTAAAGTTAGGTTATTGTCCACAGGCAGGAATTTCCCGGATGGAAAATTCCGTGCGATACAGTAGTGACAGCGGATTTTGCCGTTTTTTTCGAGCGGGGCTCGATGAGGAGGATATTATGACAAGTAAGGAAATCAGAATTGGTTTGAGTTCAGGTCTGGAGGCACGTCCTGCGGCGATGCTGGTGCAGGTGGCAAGCCAGTATGAGAGCAGCATCTATGTGGAAAGTGAAGAAAAACGCGTCAATGCAAAGAGCATCATGGGCATGATGACGCTGGGACTGGCAGAGGGCGCGCACGTAAAGGTAACGGCTGATGGCAGCGACGAGGAGAGTGCGATCGAGGGAATTGAGAAATATCTGAGCAATCAGTAGAAATCCAGATTTCTGACCGTTTTTCGGAAAGAGACAGGGGACGCAACAGTTAAACAAGAGCTTTGATAGACGAGGGGGTGTCGTTTCGCGGGAAATGGCAGTCCCTTAAAAGATCTGAATGGGAGGAAAAAGGTGGCATTTACACATCTGCATGTGCATACAGAGTACAGTCTGCTTGACGCATCGAGTAAAATAAAAGAACTGACCGCCCGGGCGAAGGAACTGGGGATGGACAGTCTGGCGATTACCGACCACGGCGTCATGTACGGCGTGATCGATTTTTACCGGGCAGCCAGGGAAAATGGGATCAAGCCGATTATCGGCCGGCTGCGAGATCTATGTGGCGCCCGGATCGCGTTTTGACCGGGAGGCGGGAAGCGGCGAGGATCGCTATTATCATATGATTCTGCTGGCGGAAAATAATACCGGCTATCAGAATCTGATGAAGATCGTCTCCAAGGGCTTTGTCGAGGGATTTTATTATAAACCGCGTGTGGATGACGAGGTGCTGAGAACCTACCATGAAGGCATTATTGCACTCAGCGCGTGTCTGGCGGGCGAGATCCCGAGGTATTTGTCGAGAGGCATGTATGAGGAAGCGTGCAAGTCGGCGCAGAAATACCGCGATATCTTTGGACCGGACAATTTCTTTCTGGAATTGCAGGATCATGGCATCCCGGCGCAGCGGACGGTCAACCAGGGCTTGATGCGGATGAGCCAGGAACTGCAGATTCCGCTGGTGGCGACGAACGACTGCCACTATATTTATAAAGAAGATGTGGAATCGCACGATATTTTGCTCTGTATCCAGACGGGCAAAAAAGTCACGGACGAGAACCGGATGCGCTATGAGGGCGGGCAGTTCTATGTCAAATCCGAGGAGGAGATGCGTGCGCTGTTTCCGTATGCCCAGGAAGCACTTGACAACACGCACAAGATCGCCGAGAGATGCAATGTCGAGATCGAGTTTGGCGTGACGAAGCTGCCGCAGTATGATGTCCCGGACGGATATACGTCCTGGGAATATCTGCAGAAGCTCTGCGGGGAGGGCTTTCACAAGCGCTACCCGAACGACGATGGGACGCTGCGGGAGCGCCTGAGGTATGAGCTGGACGTTATCCATTCGATGGGATATGTCGATTATTTCCTGATTGTGTGGGATTTTATCCATTTTGCAAAATCAAACGGTATCATGGTCGGTCCGGGACGTGGTTCGGCAGCGGGCAGTATCGTCGCGTACAGTCTGGAGATCACGGACATCGACCCGATCCGCTATCAGCTGATTTTCGAGCGTTTCCTGAATCCGGAACGAGTTTCCATGCCTGATATCGACGTCGATTTCTGTTTCGAACGGCGTCAGGAGGTGATCGACTATGTCGTGCGGAAATACGGAAAAGACCGCGTCGTGCAGATTGTTACCTTCGGTACGCTGGCGGCAAAGGGTGTCGTCCGCGACGTGGGGCGCGCGCTCGATATGCCGTATGCACAGTGTGATGCGATCGCAAAAATGATTCCGGGTGATCTCGGCATGACGCTAGACAAGGCGCTCAAAGCCAGTCCGGATCTGCGTGAGGCGTATGAGTCGGATGATTCGGTCAAATATCTGATCGACATGAGTAAACGTCTGGAGGGGCTGCCGAGACATACCTCCATGCATGCGGCGGGCGTTGTCATCAGCCGTGCGGCGGTCGATGAGTATGTGCCGTTGTCCAGGGCATCTGACGGTTCGATCACGACCCAGTTTACGATGACGACGCTGGAAGAGCTGGGACTTCTGAAAATGGATTTCCTGGGTCTTAGAACCCTGACGGTTATCCAGAATGCGGTTCGCCTGGTGGAGAAAACGACCGGAAAACCGCTTGATATAGATAAGATCGATTACAACGATAAAAAGGTGCTGGATTCGATTGGAACCGGCAAAAATGACGGTGTGTTCCAGCTGGAGAGTACCGGCATGAAAGGATTCATGAAAGAGTTAAAGCCGGAAAACCTGGAGGATCTGATCGCCGGTATTTCCCTGTATCGTCCGGGTCCGATGGATTTCATTCCACGTTATCTGAAAGGCAAAAATGACAAGGCTTCGATTGCCTATGAGTGCCCGCAGTTAGAACCGATTCTGGCGCCGACCTATGGCTGTATCGTCTATCAGGAGCAGGTTATGCAGATCGTGCGCGATCTGGCTGGCTATACCTGGGGACGAAGCGACCTGGTGCGCCGTGCGATGGCAAAGAAAAAAGCGGCAGTCATGGAGAAAGAACGCCAGAATTTCGTCTACGGCAATGCACAAGAGGGCGTAAAGGGCTGTATTGCGAATGGGATCGACGAGAAGACGGCGAACCATATTTACGATGAGATGATCGATTTTGCGAAATACGCCTTCAACAAGTCGCACGCGGCGGCGTATGCGGTTGTCTCCTACCAGACGGCATATCTGAAATATTACCATCCGGTCGAATTCATGGCGGCGCTGATGACCTCGGTCAAGGATAATGTTACGAAGGTATCGGAATATATCATGAGCTGCCGTCAGATGGGTATGAAGATCATGCCGCCGGATATCAATGAGGGCGAGGGCGGCTTCTCTGTTTCGGACGGCGCGATCCGCTATGGTTTATCGGCGATCAAGAGTATCGGTCAGTCGGTGGTGGATGAGATTGTGCGGGAGCGGACCGAACATGGAAAATTCCGCTCGCTGGAAGATTTCATTGACCGGATGTCGGGCAGGGAGGTCAACAAACGCACATTGGAAAGCTTTATTAAATCCGGTGCGATGGACGGGCTGCCGGGAACCCGCAAGCAGAAATGTATGGTCTGCGGTTCGATGGTCGATCAGAAGAATAAAGAGAAGAAAAATACGATGGAAGGGCAGATGTCGCTCTTTGATTTTGCAGCGGAAGAGGACAAGAAGAGTTTTCAGATCACATTTCCGAATGTCGGAGAGTATTCGAGGGAAGAATATCTGGCATACGAGAAAGAAATGCTGGGCGTCTACGTCAGCGGGCATCCGCTGGAGGAATATATCGGCACCTGGGAGAAAAATGTGACGGCGAAGAGCTCCGATTTTGTTGTGGATGAGGAGACCGGTTCGGCGGTGATTCACGACGGCGCGTATGTGACGATCGGCGGAATGATCACCGAGAAAACGGTTAAGACGACCCGGAATAACAAAATGATGGCGTTCCTGACGGTGGAAGATCTGGCGGGAAGTGTGGAAGTGCTGGTATTCCCGAAGGATTATGAAAAACGGCGCGATATGCTGATAAAGGATGAAAAAGTCTTTATCCGCGGGCGCGCATCGGTCGGCGATGAGCCGGTCGGAAAACTGATCTGCGAGCAGATTATCCCATTTTCGCAGGTGCCGCGCGAGCTGTGGATTCAGTATGCGGACAAGGAAGCGTATCTGGCGGGAGAGAAAGAACTTCTCGACCTCCTGAAAACAAGTGATGGAAATGACACCGTGATCATTTACCTGGGACGTGAGCGCGCGAAAAAGATTCTGCCGCGCAACTGGAATGTGCGGGCAGGCGAGGCGCTGGTGACGACGCTCAGCGAGATGCTGGGCGAGAAGAACGTCAAGGTGGTGGAGAAGCCGCTGGGGAAGATTTCTTCATAAGTGTTAAAATTTGCATTGGACATTGAAAGCTTTGGTAACTGGGCACGTATGTGTGAACAGTAACACGCTTTGGCGACATGTTAAAAAAATATCATAAAAAATCTTGAAATGACCTATAAAATGAATTACAATAAAATTGTTTGAAAATTGTGGTAGCACGCAGTGCAGAACAATTTGGTATCAGAAGGGTCAAAAGATTCGAAAATAAAACGGCTGGTTCACGGTTGGGGATGTGAAGCGGAAAGCCTTAGGACGGAGGAATAAGCGATGGCAAAAGAGGTTAAAACGATTGGTGTACTGACAAGCGGCGGCGATGCGCCGGGTATGAATGCAGCGATCCGTGCGGTGGTCCGGACTGCGATCAACAAGGGCATGAAGGTAAAAGGTATCATGCGTGGTTACGCTGGACTTTTGCAGGAAGAGATTGTGGACATGGACGGAACCAGCGTGGCAGATACGATTGGCCGTGGCGGTACGATCTTATACACAGCCCGCTGTCCGGAATTTATGACCGAGGAAGGTCAGAAGCGCGGCGCAGAAATCTGCCGCAAGCACAACATTGACGGTCTGGTCGTCATCGGCGGCGATGGTTCCTACCGCGGCGCCGGAAAGTTATCCGCGCTGGGAATCAATACGGTAGGTCTTCCGGGCACGATCGATCTGGATATTGCCTGCACCGATTATACAATCGGGTTTGATACCGCGATCAACACGGCGATGGAGGCGATCGATAAGGTAAGAGATACTTCCACCTCCCATGAGCGCTGCAGTATCATCGAGGTTATGGGACGCCACGCGGGATATATCGCCCTGTGGTGCGGTATCGCTAACGGCGCCGAGGATATTCTGCTTCCGGAGCGGTACGATGGCAATGAGCAGATGCTGATCAACCGCATCATCGATAACCGGAAACGCGGCAAGAGACATCATATTATCATTAATGCCGAGGGCATCGGACATTCCGCGTCGATGGCGAAGCGAATCGAGGCGGCAACCGGCATCGAGACACGTGCGACGATCCTTGGTTATATGCAGCGAGGCGGCGCGCCGACCTGTAAAGACCGCGTCTATGCGTCCATCATGGGCGCCAAGGCGGTGGAGCTGCTGGAAGAAGGAAAGACCAACCGCGTGGTAGCGTATAAGCACGGCGAGTTTCTGGATTTTGATATTCAGGAGGCGCTGAATATGAAGAAGGATATTCCGGAAGATCAGTATGAGATTAGTAAGCTGCTGATTCGTTAAGGAATTTGATGGCTGCTTGTGAGATGGGCTGGCATATGAACGGAGAACAGGCTTCTCAGGGATAAAGGGAGAGCCTGCTCTCCGTTCGTGCGTCAGCCCTGTTTGTGGGCAATGGAAAATGAAACAGATGGAGGTGCAAGAAAATGGCAGAAATGCAGAATCCCAATACAGATGGGGACTCCACCGTACTCTGCGGTGCGAATTCGTATGTGGAAAAATATTATCTGAATGAGCAGTTTTCGGGGCTGCCGGAGTCAATTAAGCAGGAATTGCAGATCATGTGTGTCATGTACACAGAGGACATCGGCGGTATTATTTTGCTGGAGTTTATGCCGGATGGCAGACTGCAGTTTAAGGTTGAGGCGGAGGAGAATGATTACCTCTTTGACGAGATCGGAAGCGCGCTTAAAATCAAGCAGTATCAGGCGGAGAAGCGTGAGCTGCTGGAATCGCTGGAGCTGTATTATAAGGTGAAGGTGCTGGGAATCCCGGCGGACGAACTGTTAGACGACGAGCAGATGGAACGGTATCAGGAAGATTAGAAATAAAATGAAGATTGGAAACGTAGAATTAAAAAATGCAATCGCCCTTGCGCCGATGGCAGGTGTGACGGATCTGCCGTTCCGTCTGCTCTGTAAGGAGCAGGGATGTGGTTTGATGTACACGGAGATGGTCAGCGCGAAGGCGCTTCTTTATAAGAACCGCAATACAAAGCCGTTATTAGAGACGCGGCCGGAAGAAGAGCCGGTTGCGGTGCAGCTGTTTGGCTCAGATCCGGAGATTATGAGCGAGATGGCGCTGCAGCTGGAGGAAGGACCGTATGCCATCATCGACGTCAACATGGGTTGTCCGGTGCCAAAGATTGTCAATAACGGCGAAGGTTCGGCACTGATGAAGGATCCGAAGCTGGTGGAGCAGATCCTGACGGCGTTAGTCAGAGCCATCGACAAGCCGGTGACCGTGAAGATCCGGAAGGGGTTTGACGATGACCATGTCAATGCCGTGGAGATCGCGAAGATCGCGGAAGCCTGCGGTGTGGCAGCGGTAGCGGTGCATGGACGGACCAGAGCCCAGTATTACAGCGGACAGGCAGACTGGGACATCATCGCACAGGTGAAGGATGCGGTGAAGATCCCTGTCATTGGTAATGGTGATGTGGACAGCCCCGAGAAAGCGAAAGCCATTTTGGACCAGACCGGCTGTGACGGCGTCATGATCGGCCGGGCGGCGGAGGGCAATCCCTGGATCTTCCGGGAAGTGGTATCCTACCTTACAGACGGCACAATCCCCGCAAGACCCACGAACAGGGAGAAGCGGGAACTGATCCTGCGCCATGCGGCATTGCAGCTGGAATACAAGGGCGAATATACCGGCGTCCGGGAGATGCGCAAGCATCTGTCCTGGTATACCGTAGGAATGCCCCATTCCGCCCATTTCCGCCAGACCATCAACACCATGGAGAAAATGGACGAGCTCATCCGGGGCGTGCATGATATATTCCCGGATGAAGAGTAGTGCCGGGAGCCCGGTGTACAGCAGTGTCTGCGGAAGGCTGGATGCAGCACTGTGCATATAATCGGGCCGGCTGCATACACTGTAGCATGGACACTATTTTGTATCTCTATCCGGTGAGACAAACCGTGGAACAGAGGGCACAGGCAGCGGTATGTAAGTCACAGCCTGTGCAGAAGGGAAACGCTCCCCGGGGAAAACTTTTTAAAATATTCCATGCACTGTGGAAAACTACAAAAACGCAGGAAGCTACGGAGGCTGTGACTGTTTGCCGGACGGAATATCTATTCCGGGATTACCGTCTGGTCAGGGCGGCAGTGACGGGAGCGGATGGCACGGAACAGAAACAGACGGAGCAAATACTCCGGGAACAATTGCGGGAACTGACAGAGGATCCGGACCACACATACATTGTGTGCCGAGAACCCCTGTCTTTTTATTACGGAAGGGAATTCCGGGAATACCGGCAGCAGAACTGGGTGGAACATCTGCTGCGGTACGGAGAAGATGTGGTGGGACATCCGCTGTGGCCGGATGTGATCGTGCTGGGGAAGAATCCCTTTCTGCCCTACGTGCTGCTGCGGTATGTGGCGGCACTGCGCAGCGTGAAATGGTACCTCACGGACAGAGAATATCGGGAGGAGGAAGACGAACTGACCTGGGAACTGGAAGACGAATACGGACTGATCCCGGAGATCCGTCTGTTACCGGAAGCAGCAGATTACGACAGGGTGCGGCTGGAGGCGGCAGCGCCCTGCGTGGTGCTGGATTTTAGCGACAGCGATAAAGTCTACGGTGGCGGGCTGGCAGCGGGCAGCGTCTGGCTGGATTTTCCGGCATCGGAGGAAAAGGAACGCCGTGTCACGTCCGGATGTCCGCAGATCCGTTATTTTTCCATGAAAAAAGAGTGGAAAGACCCGCGAAAAGCCTTGGAATACCTTGACACCATCAGTAAAAATGGGTATAATAACTCGGTTGATTAGGCTAGTATAGTTGCCGGGAGTGTCGGTAGCGCAAAATATAGAAAACAGGAAGGTGCGGTATCATGCAGGAAAAGAAAAACATTTTGACCTACGAAGGCCTCAGAAAATATGAGGATGAGTTACATGATCTGAAAGTGGTAAAACGTCAGGAAGTTGCTCAGAAGATTAAGGAAGCAAGAGAGCAGGGAGACCTGTCCGAGAACGCTGAGTACGATGCAGCGAAGGATGAGCAGAGAGACATCGAAGCCCGTATCGAAGAACTGGAGAAGATCCTGAAGAATGCAGAAGTCGTAGTCGAGGATGAAGTAGATCTGGATAAGATCAACATCGGCTGCCAGGTCAAGATCCTGGATATCGAATACAGCGAAGAGCTGGATTACAAGATCGTAGGTTCCACCGAGGCGAACAGCTTAAAGGGCAAGATCTCCAACGAGAGTCCCGTAGGTAAGGCATTGATCGGCCATAAGGTCGGCGATACCGTTGAAGTAGAGACACCCGCAGGTGTATTCGCATATAAGATTCTGGAGATCCAGAGAAGTAACGTTGAATAAGTAAGACAGAGTAAGGAGTGGAAAAAAGTGGCAGATACACAGAACACAAATGTACAGGAGCAGGATATTCATCAGCTGCTTAAGGTAAAGCGCGAGAAGCTGGCTAACCTGCAGCAGGCAGGCAAGGATCCTTTTCAGATCACCAAATATGATGTGACCCATCACAGCACTGATATCAAGAATAATTTCGAAGAACTGGAAGGCAAGACCGTCCGTATCGCCGGACGTGTAATGTCCAAACGTGTCATGGGTAAGGCATCCTTCTGCAATGTACAGGATCTGCCCGGCAACATTCAGGTATATGTGGCAAGAGACAGCATCGGAGAAGAGTCCTATGCGGATTTCAAAAAGTATGATGTGGGCGATATCGTAGGTATCGAGGGCGAAGTCTTCAAGACCAAGACCGGCGAGATCTCCGTACATGCGTCCCAGGTAATACTGCTGTCCAAGAGCTTACAGATCCTGCCTGAGAAGTTCCATGGCCTGACCAATACCGATATCCGTTATCGTCAGCGTTATACCGACCTGATCATGAATCAGGATGTTAAGGATACTTTCGTAAAGCGTTCTAAGATCATCAGCGCCATCCGCCGTTATCTGGACGGACAGGGTTTCCTGGAAGTAGAGACCCCCATGCTGGTATCCAATGCCGGCGGTGCGGCAGCAAGACCTTTCGAGACCCATTACAATGCGCTGGATGAGGACGTGAAGCTGCGTATCTCCCTGGAGCTGTACCTGAAGAGACTGATCGTCGGCGGCATGGAGCGTGTCTTCGAGATCGGCCGTGTATTCCGTAACGAAGGTCTGGACACCAGACACAATCCGGAATTCACACTGATGGAGCTGTACCAGGCATACACCGACTATTACGGAATGATGGATCTGACTGAGAACATGTTCCGCTATGTGGCACAGGAAGTATGCGGTACTACCGTGATCCCTTATGCAGAAGAGACCATCGACCTGGGCAAGCCTTTCGAGAGACTGACCATGGTAGATGCTGTCAAGAAATACGCAGGCGTTGATTTCGACCAGATTCCCGATACCGCTGCTGCGAAGAAGCTGGCAGACGAGAAGGGTGTTCACTACGAAGACCGTCATGTGCGCGGCGATATCATCAACCTCTTCTTCGAAGAGTTCGTAGAAGAAAACCTGATCCAGCCGACCTTTATCATGGATCATCCG
>OMGL01001278.1_pt1 | contig 16105 bp, 9 predicted proteins | sample 1645831 | NCBI WGS metagenome assembly OMGL01 (sample SAMN00849301, study PRJEB25192) | human gut metagenome | reverse complement strand
GGGCGTATATGTGTCATTTCTGTTCTCCGTTTGATTATAATTAAAGCCGTTGTGGTGTTCCGTAACGGCTTTAGTGCTATATGCTGATTACTTTATATCAAGCGCTGATTTAAGCTCGTCAACCTTGTCTGTCTTTTCCCATGCAACGTCAAGGTCTGTACGTCCCATGTGACCGTAAGCGGCAAGAGGTCTGTACTTGGTGCTTCTCAGGTTCAGTGAGCTGATTATCGCACTGGGGCGAAGGTCGAACACCTTGCTTACAGCGGCTGAAATTTCGCTGTCGGGCTTTATGCGTGTGCCGAATGGATCAACAAAGACAGATACGGGCTGTGCAACGCCGATAGCATACGCAAGCTCGACCTCGCAACGCTTCGCTATACCTGCGGCTACAATGTTCTTAGCAACGTGTCTTGCGGCATAAGCGGCTGAACGGTCAACCTTTGTGGGATCTTTTCCCGAAAATGCGCCGCCGCCGTGTCTGCCGACACCGCCGTATGTATCTACTATTATCTTTCTGCCCGTAAGACCGCTGTCGCCCTGAGGGCCGCCTACTACAAAGCGTCCTGTGGGATTTATCAGCATCTTTGTGTTCTCGTCAAGCAGTGAAGCGGGAACGGTAGTCTTTATAACCTTTTCGATAATATCGGCTCTGAGCTGTTCCTGCGTAACGTTAGCCTTGTGCTGTGAGGAAACAACGACAGTGTCAATTCTTGATGGAGTGCCGTCCTCATTATATTCTACCGTTACCTGTGTCTTTCCGTCGGGGAGAAGATAGGGTATCTCGCCTGACTTTCTTACTGCTGTGAGCTTCTTTGAAAGTGCGTGAGCAAGCGAGATCGTAAGGGGCATAAGCTCTTCGGTTTCATCACACGCATAGCCGAACATCATACCCTGATCGCCTGCGCCTGTGTCAAATTCATTGTTATCTCTGCCCTCAAGAGCGTTGTCAACGCCCATAGCTATATCGGGGCTCTGCTTGTCAAGGGTCGTGAGTATAGCACAGGTCTTGTAGTCAAAGCCGTAGTCGCTGTTATCGTAGCCTGTTTCCTTTATGACATCTCTTGCTATTGCAGGAATGTCAACGTTTGCCGTTGTCGTAATCTCGCCCATAATCAGAACCATACCTGTTGTGGCGCAGGTTTCGCAGGCTACACGGGCGTTCTTGTCCTGTGCTAATATTGCATCAAGCACACCGTCTGAGATCCTGTCGCAGATCTTGTCGGGGTGACCCTCTGTTACGCTTTCGGAAGTGAATAAGTATTTTGCCATTGATTTTTCCTTTCATATAGCGGTTTTAAACCGTATCCCATACGCATATACCTGCGTAAAACTGCATTAAAAAAAGCCCCTTTCGGAGCTTGCTGACTGCCTGCTCCTCATCTTTCGGTCACAGCCCTTGCCGTGCCGTAGGAATTAGCACCATTTTTCGCAAAGAAAGCTTAAGCGAAACGGTTGCTGGGTTTACGGAGCCTGACTCCCGATCTGCATTTTAATGCAGAAAATGTAAACCGCTCTTGATAAGGGATTTTTCCGATTGATATTGTAGCATAAGCAAATGCGTTTGTCAAGTAAAATGAGAATAATTTTTATTTTAACGGCATTGAAATTTATAGGGAGTTAAAAATGTCGGAATACACTATAAATAAATATAGAACGGCTGTTGAATTGTACCGTGAAAAATGGTATAATTTAATAGAGTGACGATTTCAGGAAACAACGGACGAAAGGTTGCAAGGAATTACAATGAGTTTTGTTACGCTGAGCGATATTACAAAGCAGTACCGTATGGGCGATATAATAATCAACGCAAACGATAAGGTCAGCTTTGACATTGAAAAGGGCGAATTTGCAATAATCGTAGGACCGAGCGGTTCGGGCAAGACTACGGTACTTAATATACTGGGCGGTATGGATACCGCTACATCGGGCAGTTTTTATGTAGACGGAAGTAAGATAAGCGGTTACAGCAGAAAAGAGCTTATCGACTACAGAAGATACGATATAGGTTTTATATTCCAGTTCTATAATCTCATCCCGAACCTTACGGCAAAGGAGAATATTGAGCTGTCTACTCAGACGGTGGAGGACTATATCCCTGCTGTAGAGATACTGGAAAAGGTCGGACTTACCGACAGAATAAACAACTTCCCGGCTCAGCTTTCGGGCGGTGAACAGCAGAGAGTGGCTATAGCGAGAGCGCTTGCGAAAAAGCCCAAGCTGCTGCTGTGCGACGAACCTACGGGTGCGCTCGATTACAACACCGGCAAGATGATACTGAAATTACTTCAGGACACCTGCCGCAGTGAAAATATGACTGTAATACTCGTAACGCATAATACGGCGATATGCCCTATGGCTGACAGGGTTATACACATGAAAAGCAGTAAGGTGAGCGAAATAGTTGTAAACGAGCATCCGACACCCGTTGAAGAAATAGAGTGGTAAGCGGGGAAAGGGAACGGATATGAAAAATGCAATGCTGAAAAATGCGTTTGCCGAGATGAAGAAAACGAAAAGCCGTTTTCTTTCGATATTCGGTATAATCGCTATCGGCACAGGATTTTTTGCGGGACTTCTGCAGAGCGCTCCTGCGATGAAGGTATCGTCGGATCATTATTACGACAGGACTTCCCTGTCGGATATCAGGCTGGTATCTACATACGGATTTGACGATAACGATATAGACGCTTTGAAAAAAGGACTTCCGGATGTTGATGTTTATCCAGGATATTTCACGGACGCATACGTCAACACGGATTCGGGCGAAAAGAAGGTCGCAAGGGTATATTCTCTTGACAAAACGGGCGAAAACAATCCGTACAGCTCTTTACAGATAGTTGACGGCAGACTTCCCGAAGAAGAAAACGAGTGCGTTATCGACAGCGGTAAACTGCTTGCTCATTATAAAGTCGGGGACAAGCTGACACTGTGCGGCGATGAAGACACGGATATAGACGGAACTTTGTCGGTCAAGGAATTTACTATAGTCGGAAAATTCGCATCGCCTATGTATATATCTGACGTGGAGCGTGGAAACACGACCATAGGAAGCGGTTCAGTCTATATGATATGCTATATACCGGAAAGCTGTTTCAAGACAGAGGTATATACTCAGGTCATGATAAACTCGGACGAATTAAAGCAGTACAGCTGTTACAGCGATGAATATGAGGACGCCCGTGACGCTCTTGAAAAGAAGATACAGAAAATAGCGGATGTAAGAGAAGAAGAGCGTTTTGACGAAATAGCAGGCGATGCAAAGAAGGAACTTGACGATGGGCAGAAGGAGCTTGATAAAAAGAAGAGCGAAGCATACGCAGAAATAGAGAAAAACGAAAAGAAGCTGTCTGACGCAAAAAAACAGCTTGACGAAGCAAAGCCTCAGCTTGAAAGCGGCAAGAAAACGCTTGATGAATCGAAAAAACAGCTTGATGAGGCAAAAAAGGAGCTTGACACAAACGGGGCTACTCTGACGGCGACAAAAGAGGTGCTTGACAGTACAAAGAAAAAACTGGACGAAACGAAGCTGCAGCTTGAAAGCGGAAAGAAAACGCTTGATGAAAGCTATATACAGCTTGTTACGGCTAAAATACAGCTTGAAAATGCAGACTCACAGCTAAAGTCGAGCAAGGCTCAGCTTGACGATGCAAACGCAAAGATAACAAGTCAGCAGGCAATGATAAATACGAGCCGTGATACGCTGGAGGAATCCTACAAGAAGGGCAATATCACCAAAGAGGCGTATAATGCCGGCATAAAACTGCTCGACAGCTCGCAGGCGGAGCTTGACAAGCAGAAGAAACAGTATGAGAGCGGACTTGCACAGTATAATGACGGGCTTAAGCAATATAATGACGGAAAGCTGCAGTACGAAATCGGTTATGCCAAATATGAGGACGGAAAAAAACAGTACGAGGACGGATATTCTCAGTACACAAGCGGACTTGCACAGTACGAAAGTGCAAAGGCGCAGTATGACGCAGGGAAGGCGCAGTATGATGCAGGATACGCACAGTATGTTTCGGGCAAGGCAAAGTATGACAGCGGTAAAGCGGAGTATGACAAGAATTATGCCGATTATGAAAAGGGTCTGAAGGAATATAACGAGGGCAAGACGGCTCTTGAAACGGCAAAAACCGATGCGGACAAGCAGTTTGCCGATGCTCAGAAGAAGATAGACGACGGCAGGGAAAAGCTCGAAAAGACGAGCAGACCTGAGTGGTATCTGTTTACCCGTGATGATAATCCGGGATACAGTGAATACGGTCAGAATGCCGAAAGAATAGGCAATATAGCTATGGTGTTCCCCCTGTTCTTTGTAATGGTGGCGGCGCTTGTATGTCTTACCACGATGACACGAATGGTAGAGGAACAGCGTACCCAGATAGGAACGCTCAAGGCGCTCGGCTATAAAAACGGCGCTATTATATTCAAATATCTGCTTTATGCACTGACAGCGGCAACGGCGGGCGCTGTATCGGGTATGCTTGTGGGAATGAAGATATTCCCGGCGATCATTATTACCGCATACGGAATGATGTACGTTATCCCTGATATTCTTCTGCCGTATGACTATATACTTATGATATGTACCACAGGGGTATCTGTACTGCTTACTGCGGTCACGGTCTATTTCTCGTGCGGCGGCATACTTCACGACTGCCCTGCGGCGCTTATGCGGCCGAAAACGCCAAAGAGCGGTAAGAAGATACTGCTTGAACGTATAGGCTTTATATGGAACAGGCTTTCGTTCAGCTATAAGGTAACAATGCGTAATATATTCCGTTACAAGAGAAGAATGCTTATGACGATAGTGGGCATTGCAGGCTGTACAGCGCTTGTACTGACGGGATTCGGCGTGTATGACAGCGTAAACGATATTCTGCAAAAGCAGTTTGGCGAGATAAGCAATTATACCGGTATTACCGCTTATGACAATACAGCGACCGACGAACAGACAGCGAAGATAGGAAAGATGCTTGAGCGTTATGACTGCGAGGGCAACAAGATATATCAAAAGCAGATAACGGTATATAACGGCAAGAAAAGCACAGAAGCGTATATATTCGGCGGAGCGGACAACGAAACCATCGCACAGTTTGTCACGGTAAAGGACAGACGGACAGGCGAGCAGTACACGGTAACCGACGACGGCGTTATAATAAACGAGAAGCTGGCATCTTTGCTCGGCGGTATAAAGAAGGGCGATACGGTAACGATAGCTTTGTCGGAAACGAAGCGAGTTACTGCTACGGTAACCGAGATATGCGAAAACTACGCCCATCACTATGTGTATATCACGGAAAAGCTGTACAAGGAGCTTAGCGGCGAGGAAGGACTGCCGTATAACTGCTTCTTCTTCAACTCTGAGGACGGCGACGATATGACCGAAAGTGACAGGGACGAGCTTGCACAGGAGCTTATGAAGATAGACGGAGTTATGGGAGTGAGCTTCAAGACAAGCGTTGCGGGAACATTCAGTTCTATGCTCAAATCACTGCTTTTTGTAATAGTGGTTCTTATAGTGAGTGCAGGTGCGCTTGCGTTCATTGTGCTTTATAATCTTACGAACATCAATATAAACGAGCGTATAAGGGAGATTGCATCGCTCAAGGTGCTTGGCTTCTATGATAAGGAAGTATCAATGTATGTGTTCAGGGAAACGGTGATACTTACCCTTATAGGAACAGTGGCAGGTATGATATTCGGAAGATTCCTTGTTGACTTTGTCGTAAGGACGGCTGAAGTTGATATGGTTATGTTCGGCAGAACGGTGCATCCGATGAGTTTCGTATTCTCGGGTCTTATAACGATATGCTTTGCCGTGATAGTAATGCTGTTTATGCACAGACGGCTTATGAAGGTCAATATGGTCGAGGCACTAAAGAGTGTTGAATAATATTTCGGCGTTAGCCGGGAGGTTGATAATATATGAAGATAAGTAAGGCGATTGTTGCCGCTGTAGGTGCGGCTGTATACGCCAAGAAAAAGCTGGAGGAAACACAGACTCCGCTCAGAAAGAAAAGCTTGACCGTATGGAAAAACGGCGGGGTAACTCATAAGGAGATAATCAGAAAGCCTATAAGCGAGGAAGAACAGACCGATGCGATAAACAGCCGCATTGATGAGGCTGTACGCCGGAATAAGCCTATGTCCGAAAGGGATAGCGGCGAAACCGAAACCGAGCCTGAGATAGCGCCTGTCAATTTTACATTTACTCAGAGTGAAGATGACGACGATACCGGTGTGAGCTTTGAGCGTGTATTCGACCATTTCAACAGGCTCGAATCGTCTGTCGGAAATAACGGCAAGGACGCAGGCGAAAGCGGCAAAAAAGCTGAGGATACAGCCGAAGAAGCCTTATCCGCAGTAACGGCAACGGCAGTTGAGGAAAATTTTGACGAGCAAGCCGGAATGCCGAAGCAGATGTTGCTTGAAAAGGGGATAATGACATCCGCTCCGATAGCAAATGCGGTTCAGGAGCTTGCAGAAATGCCGTCTGTTATACAGGATAATGAAGAAATTGAAGATGTAAATCTGCCTGTTGATGAGAGCATTTTCGATTTATATGCAAGCGAGCCTGTTGAGGACGCAGTAAAGGCATTTGAAGAAATCGCCGAGCAGGAAGAAACCGCCGACAGTGAAATTGAAAGCGAACAAAATGACACTTCTGCCGAAGAAGCCGCAAGCGAGCCTGTCGAGGACGCAGTAAAGGCTCTTGAAGAAATAGCCGAGCAGGAAGAAACCGCCGACAGCGAAGAAAAGTCGCTTGAAGAACAGTTCCACGCTATAATGGCAGAGGAAACCGCAAGCGAGCCTGTTTCTTCTGTTCGTACAGCCGAGTCTGTAGAGGATGCATTGAAAGAATTCGGCGACTTTATAGGAATATCCGAAACCGCTGACAGCACCGGAAGCGCCGGAAGCACCGGAAGCATCGAAGATATTTCGGACGACGATCTTGAACAGACAAGCGGTATTTTTGAGGAAAGTACATTATCCGATGAGCTGTCCGAAACTCCGGACGAGCCGATTGACGCTGACGAAAAGCCGAGAACTATGGACTTCTTCGATCTGCCGGACGAAGCATATACGCCTGTACAGCTTACCGAAGAAAAGCACGATGAGAATGTTGCCGAGGTAGAGGATCTGTTCGGAAATCTGCTTATGGATGATGAGCCTGAGGTAAAGAAAACATTTAACGATCCATCAGAGGTATTTTCACTGTTCGATACGGCTGACGGCGGACAGGACGATTTCGACAAGTACAGCGATGAAAAGATTGAGGAAGAAAACGAGAAAAAGAAGACCAGCGATACAAGAAAGTACATAGCGCAGGATATTGCGGATAATATCGCATCGTTTGCACAGCTGCTTGAACCGCTCAATGCCATCAAGGAGAACAAGATACGCAGTAAGAGCGGTATACTGTTCGACTGGGAAATGAGGATACAGGCGCTTATAGGCGATTTGCCGATAAAGACGTACTGGAGAAACAACTTCCGCAATTATGAGATATGGAGCGATGAAAAGTGCATGGAAAAGGCAGGCGAACTGCTCTCTATGCTTGAGCTTGTCGGAATAGTGCGTGATAAGGCAAAAGAGGTTGTGATAGACAAGGATACGCTTGATTTCTATTCGGCGCAGAGCGAGCATCTCAACAATGATTTCCATATAGGAGAAACGGTCGTTGTTACACGTCCGTGCTGGAAAATAAACGGACACCCTGCAAGAAAGGGCGAAATTGCCAAGAAAGCTCCGTTTGCGGAATTCAGCCGTAAGAAAGTATCACCGCTTGAAACTATGCTGAGAGAAAACAGCTGTTCTGACGGGGATGTTAATATTCCCGTTACGGAGGACAATTTCTGTACATACGACCGTGATATACCTTATGTAAAGAGGGCAATCGCCGAAGGCTTCTGCAAGTGCGCAGTAAGACGTATGGAGGACGGAGGCGCTCTGGCATTCTTCTATGAGGTTATTGCGGAGGGCGAAAATGTTCACTATTCGCCGTGTACGCTGAGATTCGAGGTAAACATTGACAAGAATGCAAATGTTGTCGGAAGATTCAGAAGCGAGAAAGTGTAAAAAGGAAAAGTGATATGTATACAAAAAGGCACCGCCAAAGCGGTGCTTTTTTCGTTTCACTTCACAATTGACTGTGGGTACGGAATATGTTAAAATCTATAACGTAAAAAGAATATTGGTCTAATTGGAAACGCACATCCCCCGGATGATAACGAACAACACAATAAAGTGTAAATTGTTATTATCAGGAGGAATTTTTTTATGCCAAAAAACTTATTTCAGGAAATCGTGTTTACCGTTATGATGGTGTTCGTTATGGTGTACGCCATGATATGCTATAATATAGCACTTAATATCGGCGGCATGACAAACGAGGTCTTTTTACTTGCTTTCAAGGAGCTTGTGATAATGGGACCTATTGCTTTCGTGCTTGATATTTTTTTAGTCGGCAGGATAGCAAAGTACAAGACTTTTAAAATAATTAATCCTGAACGTGATAATCCGTTTTTCGTAGTTCTCGGTATCTCGGTTATTTCAGTTATCTTTATGTGTCCGCTTATGAGCCTTGCCGCAACTCTTCTGTTCAAAAATGCGGGAAGCGAAGTTATTGCGGTGTGGATTCAGACAACGATAACCAATTTTCCTATGGCTCTGTGCTGGCAATTATTCTTTGCGGGTCCTGTTGTAAGAGCTGTTTTCTCGCTTATATTCAGAGAGAAGAAAGCTTTACAGAAGGATGAAACGAAAGAAATGCCTGAGGTAGAGGTACAGTAATATCAAAGCCACGATTTTTTATCATCGTGGCTTTAGTTATATTTATTTGCCGGATTTATTTAATCAGTGAAAAACCGAGAACTACAATTCCCAGTATCACAAGGATAATGCCGGTCACACGGTTAAGCGTTTTCGGACTTGCCTTATTCGCTATCTTTGCGGCTATTCTTGCAAAGATAAGCGTGAAGATTATGCAGAGGATGAACGGGAGCATATTCGGAAGTCCGCCTATCGCAAAGTGCGAAACAGAGCCTGTAAGCGCAGTGAATGTCATAATAAATACGCTTGTGCCTACAGCGGTCTTAAGCTCATAGCCCATCACGCTTGTAAGCAGGAGGAGCATCATCATACCGCCGCCCGCACCGATGAATCCACAGATGAAGCCGACCATAATACCGCAGATGATTGACTTTATCAATACCGATTTTGCGGATCTTGCGCTCATATCGGCTTTTGTGGTCATTACAGGTCTTACTATGAATTTAATGCCGAGCAAAAGCGTCATGAATACTGAGAAATTGCCCATTGTAACCGACGGCACAAGGCTTGAAACGAAACTGCCGACAACCGTGAAAATAAGCACTGTTATCATCATCACAAGCCCGTTTTTAATATCAAGGTTTTTGTTCTTTCCGTATGTGTAAGCCGATACGGCACTTGCCAGAACATCTGAGGCAAGGGCGATTCCGACAGCGGTATACGGCTCTATACCGAGAAATGTAACAAGCATAGGTGTGATTACTGCCGCCGCACTCATACCGGCAAACCCTGTTCCAAGACCTGCGCCGAGACCTGCAAGCAGACAAACGGCGGTCGTTATAAGATATTGCATTATTTATCGCTCCTTTTTCTGCTTATATTGTCCAGTATTTTAATATGGTATCTTTCAAATGCGGCGATTTCGTCATCGGTAAATCCGTCAAACAGAACAGCCGCAAAATCGCTTTGTTCCTTTTTGCCGTATGTGACCACAGGCTTTGCCTTTTCCGTCAGTGAAAGATGCACGCTTTTTTTGTTTCCGTCCTTATAAGTACCTGTCAGCAAGCCCTTTTCGCACAGTGATTTTACAGAAACCGAAACCTGCGATTTCAGTATACGGCGGACCTTTGAAATATCCGCCGCCGTGTCATAGTCGGGGTTGTTCGCAAGGAACATAATTATATCCGTTTCTGCGGCTGAGAGAGAAAACTTTGCCATAATGCGCTTTCTGTACACGCTGTATTCGTCCTCTGCGGCAGAGATGAAATTCCAGAAGCTGCTTGTAGTCATATGCTGTCCTTTCTGTCGAAAGATGATATTGTTCAAATTTGAACAATATAATTATAGTTCAAAAATGAACAATTGTCAATAGCCGATGTTAAAATTTCCGCTTGAAATCACGGATTTGTTTTAATTACAAACATTTTTAAAACACCTCTTGACAAATATAAAAATAGTGTTATAATATATTTTAGCACTCAGAGTGATAGAGTGCTAAACCGGTTGTGATCGGTGTAAATTCAGTATTATCGCCGCTGATATAAGGCGCAGGCATAGAAAGGAAATGATTTTTATGGCAAAAAAGGCATTCAAGGCAGAATCAAAGCGTTTGCTTGATATGATGATCAATTCGATCTACACTCATAAGGAGATATTTCTGCGTGAGCTTATTTCAAATGCAAGCGATGCGCTTGACAAGCTGTATTTCAAGTCATTGACGGAGAATCTCGGCATAGAGAGAAAAGACCTCGGCATAGACCTTGCGGTTGACAAGGAAAACCGTCTTATAACAATTACCGATAACGGTATCGGTATGACAAAAGACGAGCTTGAAAATAATCTCGGTGTTATTGCAAACAGCGGTTCATTCAAATTCAAGAACGACAATACCGATACAGAAAAGGATGATATAAACGTTATCGGTCAGTTCGGTGTAGGCTTCTACTCTGCTTTTATGGTAGCGTCTGAGGTTACTGTCGAGTCTAAGGCTTACGGCAGTGAGCAGGCATATAAGTGGTATTCGCAGGGCGTAGACGGTTATACCATCACAGACTGTGACAAGGAAGATGTCGGCACAAAGATAACCCTTAAGATAAAGGAAAATACCGAAGAAGAGGAGTATGACGAGTATCTTCAGGACTACAAGCTCCGTATGATAGTAAAGAAGTATTCCGACTATATCCGTTATCCTATCAGGATGGAGGTAAGCCATCAGCACCTCAAGGAAGGCACTGAGAACGAGTATGAAACACATACCGAGATAGAAACTCTAAACAGTATGGTGCCTATCTGGAACAAGAGCAAGTCGGAGCTTAAAGACGAGGACTATAATCAGTTCTACAAGGAAAAGTTCTTCGACTATGACGATCCTATCGCACATATCCACACAAAGACAGAGGGTACAGCAACATATAATGCGCTGATGTACATTCCGTCAAAAGCTCCTTTCGACTACTATTCAAAGGACTATGAAAAGGGCTTGCAGCTTTATTCGAACGGCGTTCTTATAATGGATAAGTGTCCTGATCTGCTCCCCGACTATTTCAGCTTCGTAAAGGGTCTTGTTGACTCTGCGGATTTGTCGCTCAATATCTCCCGTGAAATGTTACAGCACGACAGACAGCTCAAGATAATCGAAAAGAGCCTTGAGCGTTCTATCAAGAACGAGCTTACAAAGATGCTCCGCAACGACCGTGAGAGATACGAAAAGTTCTGGAAGGCATTCGGCCTTCAGATAAAGTTCGGAGTATACAACGGCTTCGGCGCAGGCAAGGAATTACTCAAGGATCTGTTGCTGTTCTATTCTTCATACGAAAAGAAGCTCGTAACTCTTGAAGAATATGTTTCAAGAATGAAGGAAGATCAGAAATACATTTACTTTGCAAGCGGCGAAACGGTCGATAAGATAGACAAGCTCCCTCAGACCGAGCTTGTTAAGGATAAGGGCTACGAGATACTTTATCTTATCGACAGCGTTGACGAGTTTGCTTTACAGATGATGGTCGACTATAACGAAAAGCAGTTTAAGTCAGTATCCGCAGGCGACCTTGACCTTGAAACTCCCGAAGAAAAGGAAGAGATGAAGGCTAAGGCAGAGGAAAGCAAGGATATGTTTGCTTTCATGAAGGAATCTCTCGGCGGTAAGGTAAAGGACGTAAGACTGTCAAAGATACTGAAGTCCCACGCAGTATGCCTGACCAGTGACGGTCTGCTTTCAATAGAGATGGAGAAGGTGCTCAGCCAGATGCCCGCAGAGCATGACGCAAAGGCTGAAAAGGTGCTGGAAATCAATGCGGAGCATCCTATCTATGAAACGCTGAAAAAGCTGTATGAAACAGATAAGGACAAGCTGAAAACATACAGCGAGATTCTGTACGATCAGGCGCTTCTTGTTGAGGGTATGCCTATAGAAGACCCCGTTGAGTACAGCAACAAGATATGCTCGCTTATGGTATGATAATTATATCAAAAATATCGTAAGCTAAAAACGGTAACAAAAACGCTCCGACAGGTGTTCGCCTGTCGGAGCGTTTTCAGCTTATGTCAATAGATTTTCGGAAGCGATCCGAGAGTTAAAGAATACTTGCTTGCGTACATTTTCTTTATGACCGATTTTTCAGTGTATTTTTCACTGTAATTACTGCCGTTAACAGTAAACTCGCCGCCCCATGTCATGAACCAGCACCACAGTGCGTTTATGCTCACGGCGGAATCTATATCAAAGATACAGCCGTTTTCTGTGAGAGCCGTTATCTTTGTTTTACTGCCGTAGCTTATCGCCTGCTTGAAACGGCTTACCTGAGGATCGTAGACGTGATTTCCGGGATAGATGTCCTCGCCTACAATATCAACATATTCGTCACCCGGATACCAGTCGGCGCTCTGACCGTTATAGACCCAGATGAGATTGTTACAGCCGTATGTATTCGTAAGCTCGTTATAAAGGTATTTCCACAGCTTTTTGTATGCGTCTGAGCCTTTTGCACCCCACCAGAACCAGCCGCCCGACGCTTCGTGCAGGGGTCGCCATATAACAGGCACGCCTGCTTTTTCAAGACGTTTTAACTGCTTAGCTATTTCCTTTATGTCACGGTCAAGCAGTTTCTTTCCTTTTGCGTCCTGACCGTTCATTACTTTTGCTATATCGAATTTGCTGCTCTTGGTGTAGAATCCGCCCCACCAGCCGTCAGAATTGTTGGCTGTGCTGTTAAGATATTCGGTCGGAGCGTTCCAGTGCCAGCAGAATGTTACGATACCGCCCTTGTTTGCAAATTCTATCGCTTTTTCTACAGCGGAGGATGATGTGCCGAATGCCGTTCTTGACGGAGTGTAGTCCATCATATCGAGTCCGAGAAGTGCCGGGTAGTCGCCGGTAAGATTTTTTATTGCTTTGAATTCGTTGCCGTTTATTCCGCCGTCACACTGCTGACCTGTGATTACATATTTTCCGTAGCTGTCCTTAAGGAAACTGTATAGCTTCTTTGTGTTTGCGGTGGAGTTCTTGTTGACAAGAGAGGATGTGACGTTATAGGTGCTGTTGCTTATTTTTGCACCCGTCTTTACTATTATTTTATCAAGCTCTATCCAGCCCCATGACTTTTTGACGGTAAGAGTGTGACTTCCTTTTTTGAGAGTTACGGCGCATACCGTATAGTCGGAGAAATTATCCGGTTTGCTTACGAAAGTGCCTACTTTTTTACCGTCTGCGTAAAGGTCATTCTCTTTGTATGGGCCGATAGCCTTTGAGCGTATCACTATATCATAAACCGCATCGGCAGGTACGGTTATACTAATCTGACAGTATGAGCTGTCGCTTTCGAATTTACCTACCGACTTTCCGCCGGATGCGTTGCCGCCTGATATGACGGACATATCGTTTGACAGCTTTCCGTTTTCCGCTTCATAGGTTTTCGAAAAGTTCAGCGGCTTGTCGTCAGCCTGCTTTACGGTTGTTGTGGTAGTCGTTGCGGAAGGCTTTTTGGTGGTATCGGCGGCGGTTGCAGACGCAGGCTTGTTTGTTGCTGAACCTGTGCTGTTTGCAGGCTTGCTTGACGTAACGGCAGAAGAACTGCTTTCCTGCTTGTTTGTCGAAGGCTTTGACGTTTCAAAAGAAGCATCGGACGAGTTGTTTTGCTTGTCTGAACTGTCAGATGATGAGCTGTTTTGCTTGTCTGAATTGCCCGATGACGAACTGTTCTGCTTATCGGAGCTTGTTTTATCAGAAGCGTCTGACGAGGTATCGTAAGACGAACCGCTGTCTAAGGAGGTATCCTGCGATGCGGTTTCGGCAGAAGACACTGCCGAAGCTGATGATGAACTGTCGGCTGACAATGTGCCGTTATCGGCACTGCAGCCGCAGGCAGATATTATTACTGCCGCACATAAGATAAGGGAGATGATACGTTTTTTCATTTTTCTTTTCCTTTTCCATTTCCGTTTGCCTGCCGTAAACGTGATAAGACAGGGCTTGTATTCGATTACATTAAGATTATACTATATAAGCACACAAAAGTCACGTCAATATTTTGCTTGCTGCAAAATCCGTGATTATCACCAATAGTGGCTACGAGGATTTATCACAAATTCACAAAATAGCAAAACAAGTCTTGCAAATTTAACTTAAATGGTGCATAATACTTGTGTAAAGGTTTACACAAAAATTAAGCAAGCCTGCTTTAACAAGAAAGGAACAAGAAATGAAGTACAGAAAAATAACAGCGGTCATACTTGCGGTAGCAACGGCAATATGTGCCGCAGGCTGTAACGGAAACGATAATTCGGGAACATCGTCAAGCGGCGACGTGACCTCATCGGGCAGTGGTGACAGCAGTATGACAAGCGATAATACAACATCGGGAGGCAATTCGGCAACAGCACAGTCACAGTTTACGTTCAGCCAGGTAGCTATGGGCGGCGGCGGATTCGTAAGCGGCGTATTTGCAACAAGCGAGCAGGGCTTATATTATGCCCGTACAGACGTCGGCGGTGCATACCGTTATAATAAGGATACTCAGAAGTGGGAATCCATGTCTTACGATATAAGCGAGGAAGACAGAGGTCTGCTCGGTATAGACGGTCTTGCGTTCGGAGAAAAAGATCCTAACAAGGTATATATGCTTGCAGGCACGGAGTATTTCAGCAACGGCAAAACCTGCCTCTTATACTCCGATGATTACGGCAAAACGTGGAACCGTACCGACCTTACGGATATGATAAAGGCACACGGAAACGGTATGGGCAGAGGAAACGGCGAGCGTATTGCGGTTGACCCCAAGAACAGCGATATAGTATATGTCGGCGGAAGAACAGGCGGTATGATAAAGTCGACCGACGGCGGAAAGACGTTCACTGCGCTTGATATGGGAACAAAGACGACAACGTCAAACGGCAACGGTATATGCAGTATCATAATCGACCCCAAGTCGGGCGATGACAGTGCCTGCACAACGATATATGCGGCAATCTCAAGAGTCAAGGAGGATAACCTCTATAAGTCAACGGACGGCGGTGCTACCTGGACAGCCGTTTCGGGCGCACCTAAGGGAATCATGGTTCAGAGAATGAAGTACAACGGTGACGGTAAGATCGTCATTACCTATGCCAATACCGAAGGTCCATGGAACAACAACAGAACAAGCGGCGGCGTAAGAATTCTCGATATGTCAAACGATTCGTTGACAGACATTTCTCCTGCAAAAAAGAGCTTCGGTGATGTGGTAATAGATCCCTCAAACCCCGACAGAATGGTTGCCTGCACAGAGAACATATATGTTCCTCAGCCAAACGGTCAGTTCGGTGATGAATTCTATGTTACTACGGACGGCGGCAAGAACTGGACGCTTCTCAACGAAAAGATGAAGATGAGTGATGGCGGAGTAGAGTGGATCTCGACAGCGTCTATGCACTGGTGCAGTTCAATGGCGATTGATCCCAATAACACAAATAAGATAATGGTGGTATCGGGTAACGGTGTGTTCACCTGCGATAATATATGGGATGAAAGCCCCGAATTCTACTTCTTCTCAAAGGGCATAGAAGAAACTGTTCCGTATGATATAATCAGCATACCCGGCGGTAAGCTGGTAAGCGTTATAGGCGACTATGACGGTTTTGTACAGGATAGTGCCGAAGAATACGGTATGGTACACAACAGCGTTGCAGGCTCTATGACGGGTCTTGCAGTAGCGGCAAAGGCTATCGACACATGGGTAAAGTGCGGCGGCGATGAGGAAAAGCCCGGCTTCTGGTACACCACTGACGCGGGCAAGACGTGGAACAATGTGAAGTACTCGCCTCTTGAAAGCAAGAAGGTCGCTTACGGCGGCTA
>OMGL01001194.1_pt1 | contig 16986 bp, 14 predicted proteins | sample 1645831 | NCBI WGS metagenome assembly OMGL01 (sample SAMN00849301, study PRJEB25192) | human gut metagenome | reverse complement strand
CCACAAGTGCTACTTTTTTCCTGTGCATATCCAGAAAATTTCTTCGGGAAATTGTTCCGATACATTTTCCCTTTTTATTGATTACAGGGAATGCACGATGACGATGTTTGATCATTACTTCCTGAATATCATCCGTAAAATCTTCTGTGTTAAATGTAACCAGATTATCTGTTTTCATAATATACCGTACAGGAATACTCTGGTTGATCAGACGTGAGATCGTAAAGGTATCATACGGAGAAGAAATAATGACTATATCTTTCTCATGTGCCAGTTTCAGTACCTTTTCGGTAACTTCAATCCCCATTCCAACGATGATACAGCTTACATTCTGCTCAATCGCCTGCAGATGGTCTTCTTCACGATTACCCATGATGACCATATCATTTTCTTCTACATATTCTTTCATCTTATCCGGATTGGCAGTTGCTACCATAATCTTTCCCTGGATAAAATATCCATGTGCGTTACCTTCGATCACTTTTCCTCCGATTGTCTCAGCGATTCGCTGATACTGCGTTCTCGCTCTGGAAAGAAGATAGCTGTCTGTTGTATCCATATATGTTTTTGCAATATCACCAATTGTGATCAGGCCTTCCAATGTGCCGTCTTTTTCACGAATCGGCAGAGAAACGATGCTGTTTTCCTGCATCAGATCCCATGCATTTTTCAGTGACATGCTCTTATTTGCTTCCGGACTCAGGCGGATATCCATATCCTTTACCTGTGTTCCTATATTGCTTAAGTATCCTGGTGGATGTACTCCAAAACGATTCAGTACATATTCTGTTTCTTCATTGATCTGTCCTGCACGTTTTGGAATATATCTGCTTTCCTGCGTAGTTCTGTTTTTGATATCACAATAGGCGATTGCAGAACAGATGGAATCTGTATCCGGATTTTTGTGTCCGATAACAAAAATTTTTTCCTGATTTTTCATAAAAATAAAATCCTCTTATTAATCAATCTAATTTAATGTTTGCAAAAAGTGATCCCAGAGAAGTCGTTGCCTGCTCTCCTGCATCCGGCACTTCGTAAACCTCTTCTTCGATTTCCTTTGCCATCATATCTGTTGCTTCTTTGATGCTGAGACTGAGTTTGCCATCTTTGATCGCCGTAACTTTGACCTTTACCGTATCTCCCACTGCCAGAACCTCTGATGGTTTCTTGATCCTTTTTTCACAGATCTGTGAAATGTGAACCAGGCCGGAAAGTCCATTTCCAAGATTTACAAATGCCCCATATGGCTGAAGACTCTCTACAGTTCCTTCTGTTACAAGACCAATCTCCAGGTTTGAAACTTTATTTTTTCTTTCTTCTTCCGCTTTTGCTCTGAGAATTTCTTTGGCAGAAAGAATCAGTTTCTTACTTTCTTTGTCTACATCCAGCACCTGTACCTGAATCGGTTTATTCAGATATTCTTCTGTGTCCTCCACATAATTCAGTGCAAGTTTGGATGCTGGAATAAATCCCCTTACACCTTCCACATACGCAATAACACCGGCATTTGTGATTCCTTTTACTACAACATCCAGCACTTCACCGGATTCTTTCAGTTCTTTTAATTTATCCCATGCCAGCACGTCTACTGCCTCAACTCTGGAAAGAAGAATATTTCCCTGTCCATCGTCTTTTCTTACAACTGTTGCAGAGACTTCATCTCCTTCATGTACTTCATCCTTCAGGCTGAATCCCGGTTCTCTGCTGTAGTTTTCTGCCGGAATCACGCCCTCTGCATAATATTTCAGATCAAGGATTACTTCTTTTTCATCTACACTGATTACAGTCCCTGTAAGAATATCGCCTTCTTCTATTGTTTTCATAGACTCTTCCAGTTCTTTTTCATAATCTTTCATTGATTCAGCCATGATTTTCCGTTCTCCTTTACTTATACTTGTTATTCTTTATTTATTATCTGTATTATAGCATGCCACATGTTTTCGCAATGCATTTCCTTCAATACATTCTTTTGTACCCTTATATCAATTATATTATAACCTGTAAAATAAAAAAAGCCCCCAAAATAGGGGCTTATAAACGAGGAGTGCCCCGGCAGTGGTTTACCGGGGCGATTATTATGAAAAAATTTATGTGTAATGAAGAACATTACAACGTCTGTTTTGTGTAGCTCTTTCGAACTATCCTTATAGTACCAGTCATTTATGAACATAGTATGAACAAGTCATGAATCTTTCGTGTATTTGCACAATTTTTTCATTTTTCATCCTCGTTTTTTATAAAAATGTAACATATGGTTTTTTTATGTTATTTTACTTGTTGTGTATTTTATACATTGTCATATAACAGAACTCTTCTTAGTTCAGAAATCCTTTTACAAGCTCAACAAGTTTGCCAAGAATTCCCTTCACATCTTCTTTCGTAATTCCAAGGCTTTCCAGTTTGTCATACACTTTGTTTACCTGAGATCTCAGCTCATTCTCATCCAGATCCATGTTTTTGAATTTATTGTACAACTGAATTAATGTGGATTTGTCAGAATCAGAAAGAGTTACCCCTAATTCTCCAGCTGCAACATCCAGTGCACTGCTGATCTGATCATCTGTTACATTTACTGTTCCCAGAGTTTCTTTGGCAGCGATAATAAGATCTACCACTTTATCCGGATCTGATAACAGGTCATCTACTCCACTCTGCTCCAGAAGTTCTACTGCCTGATCTACAGCAGCATCGGTTGTCTGATCTGCATAAACCATGGCAGGTGCAGTACATGTAAGAGCTCCTGCAAGAATAAATGCGCTTAATTTGTTTATTTTCATCATTTTAATTACCTCCTGAATAAATACAATTACAGTTTCTATCAATGATACGAACTGCATTATAACACACTCTGAAAAAAAAGCTGTAAAATATTCTTAATTCATAGAACTTTCGACAATCGTTCACTTTTTTTTCATAAGTTAAACATGATTCCATCACAATTTCTGGATATACTAAGACCATAAAAATAATACAGCCAACATTATTTTTATAAAATTTTCTTTTTCATATGTTGATTGCCGAAAAGCAATCAACTCTCCTTCCTTTTAAATTTAATAAATATTACTATAAAAGGCATCCGACCAGCCACCGGATGCCTTTTATAGTTGTTATTTTTATTATTTCATATCTACAAAAATATCTGCCAGTGCAGCAAACTGTTCCAGGGTAAGAGCCTCACCTCGGATATTCAGTGGAAGTCCACATTCCGTGATTGCCTGCTCAACCTGTTCTTTGGTAAACTGCAGCTCCTGTGAATTTTTTAATCCGTTTGCCAGTGTCTTTCTTCTCTGGTTAAAAGAAGCGCGGATAATACGGAACATCAGCTTTTCATCCTTTGCCTGTACCGGCGGATTCTGATGTCTGGTCAGCCGGATCACTGCACTGCCAACCTTCGGTCTCGGCATAAAACAGTTCGGCGGAACATTTGCCACGATCTCCGGTTTTGCATAATACTGTACTGCCAGTGATAAAGCGCCATAATCCTTGGATCCGGGACCTGTCTGCATTCTGTCTGCAACTTCTTTCTGAACCATTACCGTAATGGAATCTACAGGCACATGACTTTCAAACAGTCCCATGATGATCGGTGTTGTTATATAATACGGCAAATTTGCCACAACTTTGATCGGACGTCCCTGATTCTTTTCATCTGCAATCTTCCGGATATCTGTCTTCAGGATATCACCATGTATCACAGATACATTATCCCACTCTTTCAGCGTATCCTGAAGAATCGGGATCAACGCGTCATCAATCTCAACTGCAGTAACCTCTCTGGCCGCATCTGCCAGATACTGAGTCATCGTTCCGATTCCTGGTCCGATTTCCAGTACAAAATCATCTTTTGTAATTTCAGATGCCTCAATGATCCTGTCCAGAACACGGGTATCGATCAGAAAATTCTGACCAAACCTTTTCTGGAACACAAATCCGTACTTTTGAAGAACTTCAATGGTATATTTCGGGTTTCCAAGATAAGGTCTGGTCATAATTTCCTCCTGTTGCTTATGCTCATTTTAATTTTTCAGCTGAAATCTTTCTCGTAAAGTACCATGTATCCGTCAGGATTGACTTTCTTCTTGCCTATCAGCTTGCGAAGTCCGCCTTTGGATTTTGCAATGGCATTATCAATGATTTCTTTGACAGCGCCTACATTCATCGGCTGATCTTCTTTCTGGCTTGTACTGATCAGATTATACAGTGCAAGCATACCCATCTGATCAATAGTATATCCATTTTCTCTTGTGTACACTTTTGCAAAGTTAACAAGCTCATCATTGGTAAATACCGGAATATTGATCATAGATGTAAATTTGGATGTAAATTTCGGGAATCTCGCAATCAGTTTACGCATACCGATCTTTTCATCTTCGATGATAACGATCAGACCGTCTGTACGGAATTCCATTGCTTTGTTCAGCTGATTTACTGTTTCTTTGGTAAGCTGATTTGCGTTTTCGATAACCAGGAATCCTCCTGCCATCTTGCTGACGATCTCTGCAATATTCTTGCCATTGATCTGATCTGCAAATACATAGGCAACTTTGGATGCATCCAGATTCAGCTCTTTGCAGATTGCAGGAATCAGACTTGAGATCAGGCGGGTTTTTCCGGTTTCACGACCACCCATAACAATCACGTTACCTGTTCTGGATGTTTTATCTGCAGCACCCATCTGTACATCATAAAGCGTATCAAGGATCTGTTCTTTCAGTCCAGGTACTTTTGCAAAGTATGTAAAGAGCTTCTCTTCATCCTCTGTAAGTACTTTTTCCCTCGGAATGATATCTTCTGCATTTTTCTTAGGCTGCATAGAATCGATCAGCTGTTCCATTTCTTCTTCTGAAACCGGTTTTTTTGCTTTTTTCGCAGGTTTGGATTTCTTAACTTCTCTGACAGGAATCTCCATTGTCTCTGCATTATCAATATCATTGAGGAAATCCATTCCTTTCAGCAGATCATCCTCATCTTCATAACCATCTTCTTCTCCGAAATCTTCATCATCTTCCATCAGAGAATCAAATTCATCTGTTTCCGGTTCTTCCTGATCATTCTCATCGGATTCCGTTTCATCCTGTTCCGGCTCGGCTGCTTTTCCTGCCGGACCATTCATAAATTCATCCTCTGCACTCTGAAGATCTTCTTCGGACATATATTCTTCATCGTCCTCCAGAACAGTTTCCTGAACCTCTTCAGCTGGTTTCTTTGCCGGAATCGGTCCTTTCGGAATTTCAATTCCCTGGGCAGACGCAGCTGCAAGGATCGTATCTTCAAGATTAAATTCAAAATCATCTGAAGATGCATTTTCTGCACCTGGCAGGCAAATATCCGGTGCTTTTGGAATTTCTATTTCTTCAGGATTATCCAAATTCATATTCTTCATGGATTCCGGAATTTCAAGCTCCGGCATTTTCATTTCAACCGGCTGTTTTTCTGTATTCTCAGCCGCTTTATCTTCCTTCTCAGCTTCAACATTTTCAGCAGGCTCAGCTGCTTCCAGAGTATCCTCTGATTCCAGTATCTCCGTATTTTCTCCGGCAGTCGGTTCTTCCGGACTGCTCTTAATCTCCTCTTCGGTAACCTGCTCGATCATTTCTTCCATATTGCTGAAAACAGACTGTCCTGGATTCTTAGGCGGATGGATCATTGCATCTTCCGGCTCAAGTTCCGGAACATTCACATCAGTCTCATCAGAAGAAATGTCTTTGATAAGTTCCTCCTGGACTTCTTCCGGAGCTTCCTGTTCTTCTTTCATGAAATCTTCTTCAGTTTCTTTCTTTTTGTTTCCACTGAAGATATCTCTGATACCTTTCGAAATTTTTTCCTGAAGACTTTCTGCACTGTTGACATCTCTCTCATCGATTGCTACGCTCTCGATCACAGGTCCGTCCTCTTCTGCAGTTTTCACTTCCTGCGCAGGCTTTTCTTCATTGATAGAATCCGCATCTTCTACAGGTGTAAGTTTTGGAATAAACTGACTGTCATATTTTTCTTTTTCTTCTCCCGTCAGCATTCCCATTCTGTTCTTGAGATCCAGTGCCTTCATAACGTATTTTCCGTCACTGAACCAGAGAACCATTTCATCACAAAGACTCAGACACTTCTGAGTATCTCCATTCTGATAATACAGTTTTGCCAGTTCATAGGACCAGCGCTCTGTAAATTCTTTCTCTTTGTATTCTTCCAGGATTCTGATCTGTTCATCCAGAGAAACCTGTTTTTCCTTGCAAATTTTGTACTTGAGGATATATCTGGTGTTATCATTTGGTGCAACCTCCAGAAATTCCTCATAAAATTCTTCTGCTTCGCTGATATCCTTCATCTTGAGGGATACTTCAATTAAGCGATATAAAATATTTTTGCCAATCGGTGCTCTGTGATAAGCCAGAAGGAAGATTTCCTTACTGTCTTCGTATCTTTTATTTGCTGCATAGATTTCTCCAACAACGCATAAGGTACGAACATTCTTAACACGACGCCAGTCAATACTGTCTACCACTTCCATAGCATCCTTGTAATTTTTCTTTTCTACAAGGCGATTTATTTCTTCAAGTTTGATCCGAAATTCCTCTTTATCCAATGCATTCACCAACTTTCCAATATTAAAAACAGTGTAACATATGCCATAATGCTTGTCAAAATGTGATAACCACAAAAATACTTTAATTTACAGGGTTAAACACCTCTCCTTTTACTACTTTGAAAACTTTGTTAATATGAAACTGGTGGCTTACAAAATCATCCAGTCCCGTACAAGTGATCAGCGTCTGTATATCATGAATGCTGTCCAGCAGATATGTCTGTCTGTTGCTGTCCAACTCTGAAAGTACATCATCCAGAAGAAGTATCGGCGTATCTTTGATTTTTTCTTTTACCAGATAGATTTCTGAAAGTTTCAAAGACAGGGCCGCTGTTCTCTGCTGTCCCTGTGAACCAAATTTCCGGATATCGATCCCGTTTACCATAAAACACAGATCATCTCTGTGTGGACCGGCAGATGTCATTTTCATCCGCATATCACGTTCTCTGTTTTTTTTCAAAGTTTCTTCAAAGCATTCTGACTCTGTACTCGGTTCATAAATAACCTCAAGATGTTCTTCTCCACCCGTCAGATTACGGTGGATATCCTGAATCACATCATTCAGGTCTCTGACAAAATCCCGCCTTTTTTCAATGATCTTCTTTCCGTACTGCAACATCTGAATGTCCCAGATTTCCAGTGTTTCCCGTAAAGAAGGATTCTGGTAAAGATCTTTCAGAAGACGGTTTCTCTGATTTACGATATGATTATATCCTGCCAGATCCGTCAGATATATCTGGTCAAGCTGGCATAATTCCAGATCCATAAATCTTCTTCTCTCTGAAGGACCATTTTTTATAATATTAAGATCTTCTGGTGAGAAAAGCACTATCTGTATTATACCAAACAGGTCAACTGCCTTTTTGATTGGTATTCCATTTATTGCTATACCTTTGGCTTTGTTTCCCTTAAGATGCATATCGATACGATAGTTTATGTTATTTTTTAACACGTTGGCTTTTATATGTGATTCTGACTCTCCGAATCTTATCATTTCTTTGTCTTTACTGCCACGATGTGACCTTGAGGTGGCACACATATATATAGACTCAAGTATATTAGTCTTTCCCTGTGCATTGTCACCATATATAATATTGACATTTTTATCGAAATTCATATCAAGAATATCATAATTCCGATAATTCTTTAAATCTAGAGAATCAATAACCACTGTTTCACCTGCCATAATTTGTTATTGTTCAGAGCCATATATAGCATATCAGCTTGTCTCTGAATATTTTACTTGCTGTTATCAGCGCTTAATAATAAGCTTATTGCCGTTGAATTCTACAACTTCTCCACCAACAAGCTTTTTTCCTCGTTGTTTTTCCACAACTCCATTGACTTTTACAAGTCCACTCTGAATAACTTCCTTAGCTTCTACTCCTGATTCAACGAATCCAACAGCTTTAACAGCCTGACCTAACTTGATGAAGTCATCACCTTTTCTAATAGTTAATTCTTCCATGATAATCCTCATTTCTGATATTTTATCTAAAATCTAAACATATACCTGAACTCATATACAACTTTTTATAATAAATTTAATATTGCCTTATAACTTAACAAACGGCATAATCATAAACATTATATTTAAGCTGTAAAATTAACAGGAAGTATAAGATATATATATGACTGGTTAGCATCTCTTATAAAACAAGGTGCCTTAGGGTTAACAAGATATATATCTACTGTTTCATCGTCAATAACTTTTAATGCATCCATAAGGAACTTAGGGTTAAAGCCAATCATAAGATCCTTACCCTCTTTTTTAATATCTATATTTTACTATATTGACTCAAAAATTGCAAGAAATTGTTAAAATACTATTTATTTTTTTTAAATTTTATATTATAATATAATTTGTCACTATATAGTCTTGTATTTTTATAGGAGTTAAAATGGAAAAAGACATTATTACTTACTGTTTAATTGCACTACTAGGATTATTATTTTCAATAGTAATGTATCTAATTATGAAGTATAAATCTTCAAAAAGTAGTCAAAAATCAAAACAAATAGTAAAAATAACATTTATTTTTGTAATTCTTATGAGCATCACCTCAGCCTTTGTTTTTATTTTTAGCATTTATAACTTTGTTGAAAATGACCTAGGTTTAGAGGGAATAGTAAAAGGCCTATTCTAAGGCCTTTTTTTCTTTTACTTTATAAATAAACTTTTAATTTTCTTAATAACATAATGGCTTCCACCACTACTATTATTTTGAGTATTTTCAACCATACCTATAATAAGCATATTATTATCATTATTATTGACTGTAAAGCAATCAAACCAACCCAATGTACCACTTTCAGTATCTGTACTAGAATTTTTCAATTCTGCAGTTCCAGTTTTTCCGGCAATAGTAACACCTGGTACTTTCATATCAGTTGCAGTTCCCTCTGGATTTTCTACAACCTGAATCAAGTCATCCTTCACTGTATTAGCAGCCTCTGATGTAAACGCATTTTCTTTTAAATATTCTGTATTTCCTGTTTCATATTCTATATATGGTTTTACCATGTTTCCGTTATTTGCAAATGCTGAATAAATTGATGCCATATGTATTGGATTTACAAGTATATTACCTTGACCATATCCTGAATCGGCTAATTGTTTTTCATTCATATCTGCTTTTTCAGAATTTGAATATTGTGATTTTTTGAATGTTAATGGAAATCCTATTGTTTTATCAACATCTTCATTAAATCCTAATTTATCAAGTCCTGAGCAGAATGTATCTTTACCAATTTGCATTGCTGCTTGACCAAAGAATATGTTATCAGAATGTATTAAAGCATTTGCTACATTTTTAAGTCCGTTATACGCAGTTAGTGTTGTTATATAAACATCTCCCCAACTTGAATTTTTTTGCCATTTTAATCCTGAATAATTAAATGTTGTATCTGTTGTTAATTTTCCACTCGTTAACCCTATTGCAGCAGTTATCGGTTTAAAAGTCGAACCTGGGCAATAACTTTGTAAAAATCTATTATATAATGGTTTACTTTCATCGTTATTTAATTCTTCCCATTTTGAAGATGTCATGCCTAACACAAAATCATTTGAATTATATGATGGTGTGCTTACTGTTGCAAGTAATTCACCTGTTGTTGGATTCATAACTACAAAAAAGCCTTTATCATTTTTCATTTGACTATATAAATTTTTTTGTATTCCACCATCAATTGTTAATTTGACATCTGTTCCATCTTTTTTATCTTGAGTTGCTAAGGTTTTTAATTTATTACCATTTTCATCTGCTATATAAATTTCCGTTCCATCAATACCTCTTAAAGTATCTTCATATGCTTGTTCTAAACCTGCTTTTCCAATAATACTACTTGAATTATATCCTTTTCCTTCTTTTTGTTTTAATTCTTCTGCACTAATTGCTTGAACATATCCAATCAAATGTGCGGCCTCTTCTCCAAGTGGATACACTCTGGCATCAACACTTGTTATTTTGATTCCTGGTATTTCTAACAATTTACTCTTTAATTCTGTATTATCTGCAGAAACTTTTTTGATTGGTACAAATGTATCATCTTTTACATAAGATGCAGATATTTGTGTATTTATATAATCTGTTGAAACACCTGTCAATTCTGATATTTTGCTTATATTTTCTGTTTTATTTTCTCCTAATTTACCTGGTACAATTCCAACACTTGAAATACTTCCATTTTGTGCAAGTTTTGCCCCATTTCTATCTAAAATTTCTCCTCTTTTTGCAGATAATGTAGAAACTCTTACTTTGTCTGTATTTCTTAATTCTGGAAAAATCATACTAGATGTCCAACTTATTTTATATTCCTTGTTTTCCCTTACTAATTTTGCTGTATTTTCAAAACTAATTGTTCCTGCAGATGTAGACATACTTTCATTATATTTAATGCTATATGTTTTGCCATCTTTTGTTGTTTCGGATGGTGTAGCTTTTATGTCATATGCATCAATTCCTTCATATATATTTTTGTTTCTTTTTATGAAGTCTTCCTGTGATATTTGTGTTTTTGAATATTCAGAAATCATATTATACATTTCTTCATATTTTTGTTCATTTAACAATGATATATAAGCACTTAGTGCTTCTTCTGGCTTTGGAGTATTTCTATTTACTATATATAATGCTCCAGCAATAATTGCTATTACTACTATTATTACAATTGCAAATATTACTATTTTTTTGTTTTTCATATAATCACATCTCCTTTTGAAAGTATAATATCATATTAATTTTTACAAATCAAGATTAAATCCACTCTTTATATTTTTTGATATAGATTCTCTTTGCAAAAGAAGCAATAATGCAATACAAAAATGTAACAACAAAAATCATAAACAAATATTTTGCACCAATAGGTACAAGTCCAATAGCATTGCCCAAAGTTGTAAATGGCACAACAATACCAACTAATATCAATAAAATTGATGATGCATATACATATTTATGAGCATTACTTTGAATAAATGGAACTTTAGCAGTTCTTATTATATGCATTCCAATTAAGTTTGAAACTATGCTATAAGTAAACCAAATTGTTTGAAAATGTGATACATCTCTTAATCTAAATACAAACCATAATGTTAAAAATACAACAATGTCAAATGCTGAGCTTACAGGTCCCATAAATAGCATAAATCTCTTTAAACTCTTTATATCTAGTTTCTTTGGTTTTTCTAACTGTTCTTTGTCAACATGATCAAATGGTAATGTCATTTGTCCAAAATCGTATATTAAGCCTTCAACTAATAATTGAATTGGTGTTTCCGGTAAAAATGGCAAAAATATACTTGCTACAATTACAGATACAACTTCTCCAAAGTTGAAACTTGTTGCCATTTTGATATATTTCATTAAGTTTACAAATGTACGTCTTCCGTTCTTCAACACCGTCTAGCAATACATTTAAATCTTTTTCAAGTAAAATTATGTCTGCTGATTCTTTTGCAATATCAACCGCTGTATCTACCGATACACCTACATCTGAGTTTGTCAATGACGGACTGTCATTTATCCCGTCTCCCATATAGCCTACTACATTTCCATTTTGTCTTAATAGTCTTACAATTCTAGCTTTTTGTATTGGAGAAAGTTTTGCGAATATATTTGACTTCTTTAATAAACGTATTACCCCAATGTCTGGAAGTTTTTCAATTTGGCTTCCTAATACAATATTTCTAGAATTTATTCCTACTTTTTCGCATACACATCTAGTTACATCAGCATTATCACCAGTAAGAACTATAACTCTAATTCCTGCTTTATTTAGTCTTTTGATAGATTCTTTCGCACTTTCTTTTGGTGGGTCTAAGAATCCTATAAATCCAAGCAATATCATATTTTTCTCGTCTGATACTTCAAAATTTGTTTTGTTTTCCATATCATTTTTTTGACAAACCGCAACAACTCTTAACCCTTCTTTGTTTAATTGTTTACTGATTTTTTTGATATTGTCTTTAATTTCTTTTGTTATTTTGCTAACTTGTCCTTTATAGTCAACCATAGTACAGATGCTCAATATTTCTTCAACTGCACCTTTTGTAATTAATTGTCTTTTTTCTCCATCTGATACAATAACTGATAAGCGTCTCCTAGAAAAATCAAATGGTATTTCGTCAATTATTTTATATTTTTCTGTAAGTTCCATTAAATTATTTTCAGAAGCTCTTTTTATTACCGCTTCGTCTATGCTTCCTTTTAATCCAGTTTGAAAATACGAATTTAGAAATGCGTGTTTCAAAACTCTTATATCTTCATCACCATTTACGTCCAAATATCTTTCAAGTACGATTTTATCTTCAGTCAATGTTCCTGTTTTATCTGTACATAAAATGTTCATTGCTCCAAAATTTTGAATTGAATCAAGTTTTTTAACAATAGTTTTCTTTTTTGACATTCTTATTGCACCTTTTGATAAACTTGATGATAAAATTACTGGCAATAATAGTGGTGTTATACATATTGCTATTGCAACTGCAAATGTAAATGCTGTTATAAATTCATGTTTTTCAACATTTATAACAAATACTAATGGTATCATAAACAACATAAATTTTATTAACAATCTACTTATGTTTTCAATTCCTTTTTGAAATGCTGTTTTGGCTTTTCCAGCAGTTATTGTGTGTGCTATTTTCCCAAAATATGTTGAATCTGCAGTTTTTATTACAACACCTTTTGCTGAACCTGATACTACATTTGTTCCCATAAAACAAATATTATCAAAATCTGATATGTTATCAATTTCGTCTTCTTTATCTTCTAATTCTACAGTTTTCTTAACACTATCAGATTCACCTGTTAAAGATGATTGTCCAACATACAAGTCTTTTGCTTCAATTACTCTTAAATCTGCTGGTATCATGCTTCCTGCAGATAATACAACAGTATCTCCAATTACTACATCTTTAATTGGAATATCTATTTTTTTTCCATTTCTAATTACAGTTGTTTTTGTTGCAACCATTTTCTTTAATTTTTCTGCTGCTTTATTTGACCTATATTCTTCAAAGAAATCTAATAAAGTACTTGCTATTACTAATATTGCTATTACTATAATATTTGCATAACTTGGTGCTTCAGCCAAAATCACGTCTGTATAAATTAATATAAGTGCAATTCCAATTAATATGCAATTAAATGGTGTGACCAAACTTTCCCAAAAATAGTTATACCACTTTTTAGGTTTTGCTTGTCTAATTTCGTTTGGTCCTAATCTTCGAAATTTTTCTTCTGCTTCTTCGTTTGTTATTCCGTTTTCTGTTATTTTGTATTTTTGTATAAACTCATCTTTACTTATTTTGCTTTCACTTGCATACATTTTATTTATATTTACATCTTCTTTGGTATTCGCCATTAAAAAATCACATTCCTCTCTTATAATATTAAAATTACAATTTACTTCTATAAATGAACATTTATAATTAACAATATATTATTAATTTATAAATATTTTTTACTGTAAATTGTAATAATATTTTCTATACTATTATGGCACATTATTTTTCAAATAATACAATTTGATTTTGTTTTAAACTTTTTTGAACATCAATAACTCTTTGATTTGAAGAGCCTTTCCACTTTAAAGTAGGATTATGTAATTCGTCAACATATTGTCCATCAACTAAAACATCCAAATATTTAGCAACTTCTTTGTCTTTCAAATCTTTATCAAATTTAAAACCTGACCACGCCCATACACTTTTGTTAGGATATTTTGCTTTAAATGCTTTAGCCAATTTTGTAGTGTTTTCAATATTTCTAGGATGCATTGGTTCACCACCTAATATTGATAGTCCTTCAATATTGTCATTATCTGATAATTCCAATATTCTATCTATTGTTGCATCTGTAAATTCTTTCCCGCCATTAAAATCATGTGTTTCTGGATTGAAACAGTTTTTACAGTTGAATGCACAACCTTGCATAAATATTGATACTCTTACTCCTGGTCCATCTGAAATATCCATTTTTCTAATTTTATTATACCCCATTTTATATCATCCTTCTTTTGTCCATTTCAAGACGGTTCTGCTTTGAATCAAGTTCCAAACATAACCGTCCCAAAAAAGACTTTTTATTCATCATCTTTATTATCAATGTGTAAAACTCTTTCTTTTATTTCTTGAGTTCTTCCTTTATTCCAGAAATTACTTCCAATATAACCACAAGTTCTTCTTGCGACATTTAATGTATTGTGGTCTCTGTTTCCACAATTTGGGCAGTACCATTCTAGATTATCATCAATTAAAATTTCTCCATCATATCCACATTTTTGGCAATAATCTGATTTTGTATTTAATTCTGCATACATAATATTGTCATAAATAAATCTGATTATTTGTAGAACAACTTCTAAGTTATCTTGTAGGTTTGGAGTTTCTACATATGATATTGCTCCACCTGGACTTAATTCTTGGAATTGACTTTCTAATTTCAATTTAGAAAATGCATCTATTTCTTCAAATACTGGTACATGATATGAGTTTGTTATATAGTTCTTGTCTGTTATTCCTTCTACAACTCCGAATCTTTCTTTTAAACATTTTGCAAATTTATATGTTGTTGACTCAATTGGTGAACCATAAACACTGTAGTCTATATCTTCTTTTTCTTTCCACTCTTTACATTTTTCATTTAATTTTTTCATTACTTCAATTGCAAATTCTTTTCCTTCTCCGTTGTCTGTGTGGCTCTTGTCTGTCATATATTTAACACATTCGTATAAACCTGCATATCCAAGTGATATTGTTGAATATCCACCATGTAATAATGGATGAATTGGTGCTCCCTTTGGTAATCTTGCAAATGCTCCGTGTTGCCATAGAATTGGTGCAACATCACTCGTTACTTTGCTTAATCTTTCATGTCTTGCTTGTAATGCTCTATGGCATAGTTCAAGTCTTTCATCATATATTTTCCAGAATTTATTTCTATCTTTTCCAGATGTTAATGCAACATCAACTAAGTTTATTGTTACAACACCTTGGTTAAACCTACCATAATATTTTGGTTTGTTTGTTTCTGGGTCTACATATGGTGTTAAGAATGAACGGCAACCCATACATGGATAACAATGTCCTTCTCCATTTTTGTCAACTTTTAATTCTTTCATTTTCTTTTCTGATATGTAATCTGGCACCATTCTTTTTGCCGTACATTTTGCTGCAAGTTCTGTTAAATACCAGTATTTACCGTTTTTATTAATATTGTCTTCTTCTAATACGTATAACAATTTTGGGAATGCTGGTGTTACATATACACCTTTTTCATTTTTGAATCCTTCTATTCTTTGTTTTAAGAATTCTTCTATAATCATTGCTAATTCTTCTTTATACTCATCTGTTTCTCCTAAGTACATACATACTGATAAGAAAGGTGCTTGTCCATTTGTGTTTGTCATTGAATTAACTTGATAATTAAATGTTTGAACACCGTCAGATACTTCTTTTCTTGTATCTTGTTTTGCATAATCTTCACATTGTTTTTCTGTTAATCCTCTGTCTTTGTATTTTTTATAATATTTATCATAACTACTTTTTACAAATGGAGCTAAATGTGATAATGATATTGTTGCTCCACCATATGTTGATGATGTAACACCTAAAATTATTTGTGTTGCTATTGTACATGCTGTTATAAATCTGTGTGGTTTTTCTATCATAACTCCATTCATAATTGTTCCATTTTGTAACATATCTTCTAAGTTAATAAGTTCACAGTTTGTTAATGCATTTTGTGCAAAATAGTCTGCGTCGTGGAAATGAATTATTCCTTCATCATGTGCTTTTACTATATCTTCTGGTAATAAAAATCTTCTTGTGATATCTGTGCTTGTTATTCCTGCTAGGTAATCTCTTTGTGTTGTTACAACTGTTGCATTTTTGTTAGAGTTTTCGTTATTCCAGTATTCACTTTCACCTTCGATTAATTCTTTTATTGATTGGTCTGTTGTGTTTGCTTTTCTAACTAATGCTCTTGTGTATCTATATGTGATATATGTTTTTGCTAATTGATATTTTTCTAATGACATTAATTTTTGTTCTATTATGTCTTGGATATCTTCAACTAATATTCTTGATTTTTTTAGATCTTCAATATAAGTTATTATTTCATCAATTTCTGCATCTGTTGCTTTTTCTTTTCTTGATACTTCTTTGTTAGCCTTTTTAATTGCTATTCTGATTTTTTCTGGATTATAGTCTACTATTGATCCATCTCTTTTTATGATTTTCATTTCCATATCCTCCCCTTGATTAAGTATGCACCTATTATATATCATCCGGAAAGTTTTTCTGTTGCAATTGCAACATTTTATGAAAAAGATTTTTTTGCATTTTTTTGTCGGCTTGGCTCTAGGCTTTTTTCTTTTGTTACATTTTCGTTACATTTTTTGTAACGAATTCTGTAACCTTAAAAAGTTATGATAACGCAAAAACAGGATATAGAGTTTTATCTCTTTTATCCTGTTTACATTCAAATATTTTTATTACAAAATTCATTTATATTTCAAACGATTTTTCAATTAGATTTTTAATTTTTCTATTTCTTCTTTTGTAAGACCTGTTGCTTTACTTATTACTTCAATTGATATTTTTTGTTGTAATAATTTTTTTGCAACACTTATCATTCCTTCTTTTATCCCTTTGTAATATCCTGCATCTTCTGTTGCTTTTTGGTCCATTATGTATTTTTCTCTTAATTCTGCTAAATATCTTTCATGCTCATCACTACTTATTTTCTCTAATTCCTTTTGTGCCTTTTTTATTGCTGCATTTTCATCCATATTTACCACCTCTGGATTTTCTATAAATTTTAACCATGAGTCCACTTGTTTCTTTTTATTTTCTTTGTATTTTATGAACTTTGGTAACTCAATTATATATAATTCCATAACGT
>OMGL01001183.1_pt1 | contig 17158 bp, 19 predicted proteins | sample 1645831 | NCBI WGS metagenome assembly OMGL01 (sample SAMN00849301, study PRJEB25192) | human gut metagenome | reverse complement strand
AGAATAAATAATACGAAAATGCACGGAGAAAGCATAACGCAGAACAACAGGAGGACAATATCGAGATTGTATGGAATGCAGATGTTAGGTTGATAATTGTGCAAGCACCGCCTGCACAATTTGTGCAACAAAAAAGAGGAGCCAGTCCAGACTCCTCAAAGGTACGTTATTTCAAAAAGTTGCTCTTGTGTTCCAGCGCGTGCAGATTATAGCCAAGTGTAGCCAGGTGCGCTACCTTCAGCGCAACCAGATTGATGTCGGTGGACATCGCACTGGCGATCTGCTCGGCTGTGTATCCATACTCATAGATGTAACGAAGGACTTCATCGCTGTCCATCAGAATCTCTGCTGCTACGATGTTCGCTTCATATTCCGGTTTGGATTTCATATCGTAGAGCATGAACTCATGAATCGGGGTGGTTTTCGCCATATTCCGGTGAAGCTGATCATGCCCTAATTCATGTGCGCACACGATGCGCAGCATATTTTCATCCAGACTGTTATTCAGGAAAATAAAGCGATTTCGCTTAATCACCCGGTACATTCCCTTCAGGGAACCGAAATTTTCGCAAAGCATGACATTGATACCAAGCTGCCTTGCAATTTCAAAAGGGTCTCTGGAACCGCAGCGTTTTACCAGTTTCTCACCGACCCGTGAAAGCTGTTCCGCATTCATCATACCACCTCCAGTTTACAGTATAGCGAAAAGTGTGTACGATAAATATCACTGATCGGATTTTTTACGCCTCGTTTTCGGGGCGTATTTTTTATTGTTCTCTTTGGCAATCCAGTAGGCATCGGTCAGAGCTTTATAAGCTCCTTCGATGGCATCTTCGCTTAATTCGCCGCCAGCGAACATACCGGTCACTTCGCTGACCAGTTCTTCAATATCTTTCGCTGCTTTTGCGCCGCCTTTTTCATGAGCTTCTACGACATAGGTGCCGCTGCTTCCCAGCAGGTACTCAGTAGTAGTATTCAGCGCATCCGCAATCTTCTGGATCGTAACCATATTGGATGGTTTGCGGCTGCCAAGCTCATAATTCTGAATTGTGCGGGCGGTTACACCGGCCTTCTCTGCAAGTTCTACCTGAGTTAAATTGGCTTCTGTTCTTTTTTCTTTCAACCTTTCTTTGAAGACCATAGAAATACCTCTTTCTTTTTTGATAACGAACACGAACACTTTTTCATAAAAACCTATTGACACGAAAAACTGTGCTTGCTATAATGACGATGAAAACACGAAATACAATTCGTGTAATTATAGTATCACAAGAAATGCTGTGTGTCAATGCGTTCGTGAAAAGTTGTTCGTGCTTTCACGAACGGAGAGGAGGAATACAGGATGCAAAGAGTGATTCTTCACTGTGATATGAATAATTTCTATGCCTCTGTCGAGTGTATGCTGAACCCGGAACTGAAGAACAAGCCGGTGGCAGTGTGTGGTTCTGTGGAGGAACGGCATGGTATCGTACTTGCGAAGAACTATGCAGCAAAGGCGTTTGGCGTTTCCACGGGAGAGGCAATCTGGCAAGCAAAGCAGAAGTGCCAGGATCTTGTGATCGTGGAGCCGCACTATGAGCAATATATGAAGTTTTCAAAGCTGGCTCGTGGGATATACGGTCGCTATACCGATCAGATCGAGCCGTATGGGATGGACGAATGCTGGCTGGATGTGACCGGAAGCGGCTGCATGGGAACCGGATTTGAAATCGCAGATGAGATTCGCAGAACGGTTAAGTTTGAATTGGGACTTACGATTTCCGCAGGAGTGAGCTTCAATAAGATTTTTGCCAAGCTTGGGTCGGATATGAAAAAGCCGGATGCGATTACCTGCATCGAAGCAGATTCGTTCCAGGAGAAGATTTGGTGTCTTCCCGCCTCTGACTTGCTTGGAGTCGGCAGAGCGACCGAGAAGGTTCTGTCCGGTTATGGGATTCATACCATTGGAGAGCTTGCTGCAACATCGGATGATTTCTTGAAGTGCCGCCTTGGAAAGAATGGACTGGCGATTAAGAAATATGCCAATGGACTGGATGATTCGCCGGTTATGCGTTCCGATTATGTCTCCCCAGTAAAGAGCATTGGGCACGGAATAACGACCATGCAGGATTTGGAGAATAACGCCGAAGTCTGGTGTGTCATGCTGGAACTGGTGCAGGAGATCGGAACCAAGCTGCGAGCACATAAAAAGAAAGCTGGCGGAATAGCGATTTCCATCCGCAACAACGAGCTTTACACGAAAGAGTGGCAGTGCCGGATTGGTATTCCGACACAAAGCCCTACCTATCTGGCGAAAACCGCATTTGCACTGTTTGCAAAGAACTATCAGTGGGAGCATCCGATTCGTTCAGTGACGGTTCGGGCAATCAACCTGTTTGAAGAGGATTGTCCGATACAATACGACCTATTCACCGACGTGAAATCACTGGATCGCCAGGAACGGCTGGACGCAGCGATTGAGCAGATTCGATTCCGATTCGGGAAAGATGCGATTAAAAATGGGGTACTTTTTCAGAAAAGCAAGATGCCGACAGAGCGAAAAGTGGATTTGGTTATGCCGACAGGAATGATTGGTTAATACAGCACCGGTAGAATCTGGTGAGTTCTTTGCTAAAAGAAGTCAACACATTCGCCGGTTTACAGAGGAGGAGCGTAGAATATGTCGGAACAGAAATGTAGAAAAGTATATGTACCTGTGAACTTAGATGTGGATGCAGAGGGAAATATTCGCCCGCGCCTAATTCGATGGATTGACGGACGGGTGTATGAGATCGACCGATTGAAGCATAAGTGCCGAGCTTCTTCCACGAAAGTGGGCGGCTGCGGAATTCGTTATACGGTCATGATCGGTGGGCATGAGAGTTTTCTGTTCAACGAAGATGAAAAATGGTTCGTTGAGGCAAAGGAGCAGTGCCTATGATCCTTTCACAGAAAAAAATAGAAGAAATCGCTGTTGCAGTGATAAGAGATTTTCAAAAGTCCTTTTTCGGCAGCGAAGCAGATGATCCGGCAAGATTTGCGCTTCCGACACCCATTGACCAGTTTGCATCCGATTATCTGAACCTGAAGGTGTCATTTCAAAAGTTGTCCTCGGACGGAAGCATCTATGGTCTGACCGCGTATGTGGATACAGAATATCAGATAGAGGTTGATGGAAGTCAGAGGAGCATCTTCCTGAAAACTAATGATGTGGTTCTGGACAAGAGTTTCATTGAACCAGAGAATATTCGGAAACTCTGCGGAAAACGCAGATTTACGCTGGCACATGAGTGCGCTCACCAGATATTGTTTCAGCTGGATGCCGATGACCGAAAGATAGCCTGCCATAAGAGACCGGAAGTGAGGAAAAAAGGTTCCCGCGTTCTGAGAACGCAGGAAGATTGGAACGAGTGGCAGGCCAATTCGCTGGGAGCTGCCATCCTGATGCCCCAGTTAGAAGTGGATCGGGCGATGTGGTTCATCAACAGCAGAAAGCCTCTGACATGTTATGGATGGCGTTTTTATAACAAAGACCAGGTGAAGATAGATACTTTCTGTGGTGTCTTTGGCGTTTCGAGATCGGCAGCTGCTATCCGCTTGGAACAACTGGGCTATCTGAACCGGAAAAAGGATTATGAATATCGTGATCCATTGGAGGTGTGGCCATGAGCAGGAATATCAGAGTATCGGAACCATCTGCGGAAATGCAGATTAAAATCATCCGGGCAAAGGATGCGATTGCTTCGCAAAAGCCCAGGATTGTCAGGTGTCCTTATTGCCGACATAATTCAATCATCGTCTTTGAGGATACCAGAGGACATGTGCAGACCAAATGTAAGGCCTGCGGACGCGAGACCGTCTTCAATGTTTTGGAGATGAGAAGATTACGGAGATTGCAGCTCTACTATTCGTCTTTGAATGGTTGAGATGACAATAAATAACCCTATTAACACAATTTTATAAGTCATAGCTGTGCTGTGGAGCCGCTGACAGGCGAAGTCTTCCGAATGCCGCATGAGACAGAATTATGGGATACCCATGTTCTGTTTTATCGGCACAGGATTTTTTCTTCACCGTCATGCGGCTCTTTTTTTGACCTTCCGTCGATCCGGTTCTGTACCGGCTGTGCGGAAGGAGAAACGTATGTATTACGATCAGCATGTATGTGGAGCAAGAATTCAGGAATTACGCAAATCAAAAGGGTATACGCAGGAGGCCCTGGCTGAGGCGATTGATATTGATGCAAAACGCATTTCCAAAATTGAGCGCGGAGTAATATCGGCATCTTATAATGACATGATTTTGTTTTCGGAATTCTTTGGAGTAACGCTGGATTATCTGATCATTGGCAAGAGACAGGATGTGGATGCGTTGAAAAAGAAAGTGCAGGATGCCATTACGCAGCTTCAGGAAGCACTGATGTGAACTCGCAAAATTAGGTGGGCAAAGTCGCAGTTTCCGGCGTGTTATGTAAAACCGCATTCTTTTATACTTACTTTACAGCTAAGGCAACAAGGCTGATGAACTATGAAAATTGAATACTCATTCTCCAAGTACATTACTGACAGAACGAGCCTTCGACTGCACGCCATGATGCCCAACAGGGGCGAAGCGGAATCGCAGCAGCAAATGTCGGATTGCAACCGACGGTGGTGTAAAAGCCTGTCAGGGACAATGATACTTCCGTAATTCGCGGTCCGGCCATAAGGAAGGCGGGATGGTTAAATTCCAATGGAGCAGTGAAGCACACTGCCGCCTGTGAGAAATCCTACATCTCTGGGGTGATAAGAAAAAGTACAGAGAAACCATATTTTCAGAAAGCACTGCTGGGTGCTGTATCAGCATGATACCTGGCAGGCTTGTTCTTCCAGTTTTGGTAATGGCACAACCCGTCTAAGTGTATCTGATACGGATATTCTTAAACGAATTTCCATAATACCCTTGGCATATTTCCGCAGCTCTTTCTGAAAACCTACAGTGCTAAAGATGTAACTAATAAACCTTAAATCAGCATCTTCTGTTTCCTTGAAAACATAATAGACAGGGCTAACACATCCGAAATAATGGGATATGCCAACTGATCCGATTATGACATTCATACTGTTTCTCTTGATGATGTTGTCAAAATCGAATTTGGACAGAACATCCTGGACATTGGGAGAGAACCCAGCCAGATAGTCCCGGAAGTTGGCTTCGATGTTATCCGGGTCAGCCAGCAGCTTTTCAAATGTGAACTTGCTGGTATTGTAGAACTGATAACCGGAAGCCTTGGTCAGAAAGCCATCAATGACGGCCAGCTTCTTGACCTTTTCATACTGTGCCAAGACTGCTTCGTGGGTGGGAAGCAGACAGTCGTGGAAACGTTTAACCACGGTCATAGGAAGGATTACAAGTCCGTACTCATGGGGCTTAAAGGGGCCACGGAGCATATCTGCCACATTCCAGATCATCGTTGCTTTTTCTGCAATATTTACTCCTACCGCTTGGATTTTATCGTTAGACATCGTGTGTACCTCGATTCGTATTTTCTTTATGCACTGGCCTGGGTGCCTTCAAGTGGCTCCAGACCAATTATGAAGTCGGTAAGCAAAATAGCATTCAGAGAAGCTTTTTTGCTCGGATAGCTGTGATACCAGCTGTGAGAAACGCCATGCCGGTTCGGCACACCATCAACCACATCATCAACCTTATTGCACTGAGAAACAATGAAGGTATTAAAATAATCGCTGAAGATCTTGTCGTAGTCGTTTGCCTCGATCAGATCTTCCAGTTCTTTTTTAGTGATCGCCATCCTTTGCCGGTGACGATCCTGCATGGTAGCATTGTTTGCCTTTATGTAGATTAAGCCCTCCCACATAGTTGCCAAGCTGGAAATACACAGGGCATATTCACCACGGAGATGTGCTTCAAGAGCCTGTCCCAGAATTCGTTTGATATGTGGTTCTAAATCAGATTCTCTCCATATTCGCTTGATGAATTTGATTTCATTCTTGTCGTAATAGTCGAGAATGACCTTGTCGATACGCTTTTCTCGTCGCTTACTTGCACCTCGGCTTGTTGCCAGGATGTCCGATATTTCCGCTGTCATGGTAATATCCGCTGCCCAGCCAGCGTAGGGGAACCATTTGCATTCATACATAGCCGTCAAGTACGCTTGATTGAACTTCTTGTATCTCCCAAGAATATCCGGTTCCAGTGCAAGATTCTCCAACACAGAGCGCATTGGAGAGATGTCAATGCTCTGAAGCCAATCCATCACAGGCGAATGAATTGTCGCTGTAAGTGCAGACCCAAAGGAGCTTATAATTCCATGAACAGAATCCGCAAGTAGTTTTACCGCACTATTATTGAAAGACTGGAGCATCGCCGTCATCCCTAAATTGGCTTGTTCAAGCAGCGGATTCTTGAAAGTATAGTTGGGGACATTAGCGACTATTGCAAGTTCTCCTAAAGTCTGGATGGTACTACTGTGTTGTAGGGCATCTATTGCAGTACCTACGCTGGTAGCCAACTTCATAGCTTTACTCTGTTCAGCAATCGCTTTCATAGCTGGTGAAGGTTCTGAAATTGCATCCAACGCAAGCGTCGGAATCTCAAAATTGGGGATATGTGCAGTAGCACCTTCTGCGATTCGCTTGAGTTTTTCCTCTTGCTCCAGAATGGGCGCTAAACTATCTGCTATTTTTTTGCTGGCTTCCATACTTTCCAGCAACTGATCAGAAATAGGGTTATGTTCAAAATCTTTGATCGGGTGCTTATTTCGTTCATACATCAGGATAGTTGCGGGTACAACATCTATTTGCTCTGCAAGCTGTCTGGTAGTCAGAGACTTTCTCTGTCTGTAATACCTCAGATTGTCACCGGGCAGATTACTTGTGGGCTTTTCCTCAAAAGGTATCGTGACCTGGGCAAAAGCCTTCCTTGGTAAAATTGACACAACGATGTGTGATTGAAAATACCATTGCAAAGACGAATTATCATATTCATCTGGTATTTAGTGAACGGAAAATGTTGGAACAACCCGAAGTAAAGGTTGCTACCCGAAATATGTTTTATGATGAGCAGGGAAAGCATAGACGCACAAAGAAAGAGGTTTTAGACGAGAATGAGTGATATACAAGCATGTGCAAGGGAGATTGTGAATAAAGAAATGATTTATCAATAAGGAAGATGATATGGTGGAAAGCAAGTCTGAAAATGGCTTGCTTTTTACTTTAAAATGATGTTAAGTGATGATAAAGAAAATTGAATTTCACAAAGAAAATAAAAATAATCGGATTTTATGTTTTACATAAATTTAACACACTTTTGCTTTTTTCGAATTGATTATGTTAGGTCTTTTTGTTATACTGTACTACAATACTATTTGAGAGGAGGAATATTTAACATGGACGAAAGTGATAATGATTCTGAAGCGAACCAATTCAATAGAATTTTTATTTATATATCGCAAGGCATGGACTATGTATTCGGAACATAGACCATGTCTTTTGTTGCTTTTAAGTAAGTGTGATATTTAGATAATTTTATTGTAGAAAGGTTTTATTTATGAGTACATCAATTTTTATTCTTTTAGTAGTGCAGATTATTTTAATTATATTAAACGCGATTTTTGCGAGTGCAGAGATCGCTGTTTTATCAATGAATGAAACAAAGCTAGAACGAATGGCAGAACAAGGTAATGGTCGGGCAAAGAGATTAGTACGATTAACGCAAGAGCCGGCACGATTTCTTGCGACAATTCAGGTTGCAATCACATTGTCGGGATTTTTAGGAAGTGCTTTTGCAGCAGATAATTTCTCAGAACCTTTAGTTGATTGGGTTGTTGGGATGGGTGTGAATATTCCACGTTCTACTTTAGATACCATAGCTGTTATATTGATTACATTGATTTTATCATATTTCACGTTGGTTTTTGGCGAATTAGTTCCAAAGAGAATCGCAATGAAAAAATCTGAAGAACTGGCAATGGGGATTTCAGGATTGGTTACGGGAATCTCTATCCTATTTAAGCCAATCGTTTCATTTCTTTCAATATCAACCAATATTGTCTTGAGGATTTGTGGTATTGATCCAAATGAAGCGGAAGATCAAGTAGGTGAAGAAGAAATACGTATGCTTGTTGATGCGGGAAGTGAAAAAGGAACAATAGATCATCAAGAAAAAGAGTTTATTCAAAATGTTTTTGAATTTAATGATATTATGGCTGGTACGATTGCTACACATCGAACAGATGTGACAATATTATGGATGTCTGATGATGTGAAGGAGTGGGATGAAACGATCCACAATACACGACATACCCTTTATCCCGTCTGTGGAGATTCGATAGATCATGTTATTGGTATTTTAAATGCAAAAGACTATTTTAGATTAAAAGAAAAAAGTAAGGATATGGTTATAGATTCTGCAATTTCTGCACCATACTTTGTTATGGAAACTACAAAAGCAGATGTGCTTTTTAAAAATATGAAACAATCGAAGCAATCTATGGCGATTGTATTAGATGAGCATGGTGGAGTGGTTGGAATAGTAACTCTTTTTGATTTATTAGAAGAAATTGTTGGCGATTTAAACGATATTGAACCAATATCGTCGGAAGAAGAAACTGTTATTATAAGAATAAGCGATAACAAGTGGGAAGTGAAAGGAAATATACGATTAAGTGATATTGAAGACGCTATAGGTGTTACATTTACAGCAGAAGATTGTGACACATTTACTGGATTTGTATTTCAAAAATTTGGTATGGTACCAAAGGATGGGGATACAAAAATAGAATTAGAAATAGAAAATATGCATATAATCATTGACAAAATAAAAGAACATCAAGTTGAACATGCAATTATAGAAATTTTAGAATAAAATTTTGAAATGCATTTGAAAATTATTTTAGAAACAAGGGGATATATCAGAAGAGTACATATACATTTTCAAATACAACAGGGATAGAATGATGTTGCGATAAAAAAGAGGGAGACACACATTTGTTTAATCCATGAAGTCCAATTTTGCCGTTGACGGACGAACACATGCAGAGTACCGCAAGACCAAATCGGAAATGCAGGATTGGCTTGTGGCGCAGAAGATTATGCAGGAAAACCTGAAAGAGGACGAGCAGAAAAAGAGCAGCTGCATGAGCAGGAAGTGCGGCAGGAAGAAGAAAATAGACAAAGCAGTCGATGATGGAATGTCCGGTGCAGTGTGGGTGTAATGCTCATGCTGCACCGGGCTTTTTTCTTTGAAAATGATTTTTTATAATGTTGATCTTTGACTGCTCTTAACTCAAATATTGTATCTTAACTCAAAAAAAGTTATAATACAGAAAAAGAGTTAAGAATGCAGGTGATGACATGGAATATCTCGATAAAGTTCTTGGAGTCAAGGTTACCTATGAGGACGTAGAGTTTAAGCACGGAGTGACTGTCTTGGATGCGGCATATTTGATTCCATTTAAGGCAAAAGCATGGATGGATTTGACAGATCGTAAGGCCGCAGGAGAACATGTTGATAGCAAAAATATTAAGAAACATAACAGTATTTTGCGAACTCATTCCTCGAACAGATACAGAAGATATCCGTAACCCTCTGCTTTCATCTTTGCGTAAGGCACAAAGCGCAGGGCCGCACTGTTGATACAGTAGCGCACGCCATTGGGGACTCCGGATCGCCAGTGAACACATGACCAAGGTGAGAATCTCCGGCACGGCTTCTGACCTCTGTACGGCGCATGCCGTGGCTCAGGTCCTCCAGTTCCACCACGGCAGGGTCCTCGATGGGCTTTGTGAAAGCCGGCCAGCCGCAGCCGCTCTCGTACTTATCCGTGGAGGAAAAGAGCGGCTCACCGGTGACGACATCCACATAGATGCCCTTTTCAAACTTATCCCAGAACTCGCCTGTGAAAGCGCGCTCTGTGCCGCTCTCCTGCGTAACACGGTACTGCTCCGCCGTCAGCTTGTCCCGGATGGATTCCGCCGCGGGCTTCTGATAGTCGCCCGGATCGATGCGCAGCCGGGAAAACAGCTCCATCTCCGCGCGCGGGATGTGGCAGTAGCCGCCCGGATTCTTTTCGAGGTAGTTCTGATGGTATTCCTCGGCGGGATAGTAGTTCTTGAGCGGGCCGATCTCCACAAAGAATTTCTCGCTGCGGCCGCGCTCGATCTCCGCGATGCGCTCCACCGTTTCCTTCGCGCTTTCGTTGGTGTAATAGACACCGGTCTGATACTGGCTGCCCCGGTCGTTGCCCTGCCGGTTCTCCACCGTGGGGTCGATCACATAGAAGTAGGCCAGCAGCAGCGCGTCGAGGCTCACCTGCTCGGGGTCGTATTCCACCCGCACGGTCTCCCGAAAGCCGGTCTCTCCCTTGCAGACGGTCTTGTAATCGGCGTCCGCCTCGCAGGTGCCGTTGGCATAGCCGCTCTCGGCATCGATGACGCCGGGGATGGACTGCATCAGCTGTTCCATGCCCCAGAAGCAGCCGCCCGCCAGATATATGACATTTTCCGTGGTATCCATATAGGTGATCTCCTCGTCGGACCGGTCAAAAGCCGCTCTGTCCATGTTTGTTTCCCGTCCGCTCTTTTCCTTCGGCACAGTCTGCTGCCCGACAGCGCAGCCGCCCAGCAGCAGCACCGAGGCGAAAAGCAGTGCCAATACGCTTCGATACATCACGTTTCCTCCTTTCAGGGGAATCAGGACTCACTCCGACCCTTCGAGCGCCATGGGCAATGCAGCGGCGCACAGCAGGCGCTTTTTTTAATCTCGGGTCAGCCCATATCGGCGGCAAGAGCCTGGTCGATGAGCTTTTGCAGCGTCTCCGCCTGCTTCTTTTCCGTGATGGCGCCTACGATGGGTTCACCCACGATATTGCCGCTGCGGTCGACCACATAGGTGGTGGGATAGGCAAAGATGTTGGTGGTAAACTTTCCCGCCTCACCGTCGGAGTCAAAATACACATTCTGATAGGTGGCGCCCTTCTTGGCAAGCACATCCTTCGCCTCGGAAATTGCCGTTTCGTCGCCGTCCAGCGTGAAGGTGTTGACGCCGATGAGGGAGCCGCCCTTCTCCGCCAGTTCCTTGTTCAGCGCATCCAGCTCGGAAAGCTCGCCTACGCAGGGATTGCAGGTGGTGAACCAGAAATTCACCACGGTGACGGCGTTGGCGGAGAACAGCTCGTCGCTCTTCACCGTGTTGCCATCCAGGTCCTTGCCCTCAAAGACGGGAAATTTCTGCATACTGCCGTCATCAGGCGGCGTGGTCATGTCGCTGCCCGCGGGCACGCTCATAGCGCCATCCGTAGATTGCTGTGCCGCCTCGGGGTACTTTTTCTCTATCATGGTCAGCTTGTTTTCAATCTCGCGGATCTTCTCTGCCGCCTCCTTGAGCAGCTTCAGCTCATCCTCTGTAAACTGATCTTTGGAATCTTCGATGGTGTCCAACAAGAACTCACCATAGTTTTTGCCGTCCTCCTGCATGGTCATGCCCTTGTCGGCCGCTATGAAAACTTTTTCCCAAAGCGCTGTGTTCTCCGAGAGAATGGCATTTTCCTGCGCCATTAGCTCCTTGTGCATGGCAACCGCTTCCTCGGCATTCTTCGGTTCGCTACTCATTCCGTCCATTTTGTCTCCGCCCTTTGTGCCGCAGGCTGCCAGAGAGAGCACCATCAGTGCAGTAAGCAGCAGCGCCAGAATTCTGCCGGCAGTATTCGTCCTATTCATCTTCATTCGTTTTATTCCTCCCTGTTAGTGTTGTTTGTCTGTAGTGTTTCCGCTGCTTTTGCCTTATCTTTACCGTCTCCGAAGCCGTAGCGGAAGCACACGGCTTTCGTCGGACAGGCGCGGATGCACATTCCGCAGCGGATGCACTCGGTATGGTTGGGCGTTTTCGTCACATCCACATCCATCTTGCAGGCTCTGGCGCATTTCCCGCAGGAAACGCACTTATTCTTATCCACCTTCATCTGGAAGAGGGACACCCGGTTGAACAGCGCGTAGAACGCGCCCAGCGGGCAGAGCCACTTGCAGAACGGTCGGTAGAACAGTACGCTCAGCGCAATCACCGACAGCAGGATGCTGAATTTCCATGTAAACAGCTTGCCCAGCGCCGCCCGGATGCCGGAATTGGCAAGGGACAGCGGGATGGCTCCCTCCAGCACGCCTTGGGGGCAGAGGTATTTGCAGAAGAACGGGTCTCCCATGCCAACATCGTTCACAAGGAACGCCGGTAGCAGGAAAACCATCACCAGCAGGACAGCGTATTTCAGGTATGCCAGCAGTTTCAGCCTCTTTGTGGAAAGCTTCTTAGTGGGGATTTTGTGCGGCAGCTCCTGAAACCAGCCGAAGGGGCATAGAAAGCCGCAGATAAAGCGCCCCAGCAGCACGCCCAGCAGAATGAGAAAGCCTGTGATATAATAGGAGAAGCTGAACTTGGACGAGCCCACCACCGCCTGAAACGCTCCGATGGGGCAGGCCCCGGAGGCCGCCGGACAGGAGTAGCAGTTCAGCCCCGGCACGCAGACGGTCTTCCCCGCCCCCTGATACAGTCCGCCCTTGAGAAAGTTCGGCAGATGCAGGTTGGTCAGCAGCGTCGCCCCCGCCTGAATCCAGCCCCGGAAGCGGGACATGGTCTGTGAAACGCCTGAAAACTTTTTACCCAATGCCCACACACTCCAGACATAATTTGATTGCTTTGCTCAGCACTGTCGCCGCCTCGCCCCGCCAGACACCGAAGCACAGCATGGCGGCTCCGGCCATCAGCAGCACGATCTGCGCCGCTGCCTTTTTCTCGCAGCTCATTTTTCATCACCCTTTCCGATTTTCTGTCCCTATCATAGCGCGGGAGAGTTAAAGTCTCTGTTAAGAACGAAAACTTAACACAAACCTTATCTGTTTTTGCTATAATGAAAGCAACACAAAAACGAAGAAATAAAAAGGAGGGCTCTCATGCACCTTTTAGTAATTGAAGATGAACGCGCCCTGTGCGAGACCATCGTCCGCAGCCTGCGGCGGCTGGCCTACAGCGTGGACTACTGCTATGACGGAGAAGAGGCGCTGGCGCTTCTGGGCGTGGAACGATACGATCTGGTGCTTCTTGATCTGAATCTGCCGAAAAAGGACGGCATGACGGTGCTGCGCACCCTGCGGCAGACCGACCGGGAGACGCGGGTGCTGATCCTCTCCGCCCGCAGCGAAGTGGAGGACAAGGTGCAGGGGCTGGACGCCGGGGCGAACGACTATCTGGCGAAGCCCTTCCACTTGGCGGAGCTGGAGGCCCGCATCCGCAGCCTGACATTGCGGCAGTTCACCCAGCAGGATGTGCTGCTAAGCTGCGGAGGCCTGACCTTTGACACCCGCTCCCGTACCGCCACCGTCAACGGGCAGACGCTGACGCTGACCCGCAAGGAAACGGGGATACTCGAATACCTGATGGTGCATCAGGGGCGGCCCGTGAGTCAGGAGGAGCTGATGGATCACGTTTGGGACAATAGCGTGGACAGCTTCAGCAATTCCATTCGCGTCCACATCTCCGCCCTGCGCAAAAAGCTCCGCGCCGTGCTGGGCTATGACCCCATCCGCAACCGCATCGGCGAGGGCTATCTGATGGGAGGTGAGGAGGAATGAAGCGGCTTTCCCTGCAGTGGCGCATCACGCTGATGTCCGTCCTGCTCATCGGTGTCACCTGCGTGGCCATGAATTTGCTGCTGTGCTCCTCCGGTGTGTACTATATGGACACCATTGCGGACAGCTTACAAGGCGGCGGCACGGTGATCCTGAATGATGGCGGAGCGGCGAGCTTTGACCCACAGCTCATAGCCCCTGGCGAGGATCTGACGATCATTGTCGATGGGGTGCAGGGGCGCTTCCGCACCACCAACTGGTACATCACGGCGGCGATAACGCTGCTCAGCGGCATCCTCGCCTATTTCGTCAGCGGACGCGCTCTCAAGCCCCTGCGCAGCTTTACCTCGCAGGTGGAGCAGGTGCAGCTGAACAATCTTGCCGATATGAGGATCGATGAAGACGCTATTTCGGAGTTCCGGCAGCTGAGCCGCTCGTTCAACCAGATGCTGGAGCGGCTGAACAACGCCTTTTCCGCCCAGCGGCAGTTCACCGGCAACGCCGCCCACGAGCTGCGCACGCCACTGGCACTAATGCAGGCGCAGTTGGAGCTGTTTTCCGCGGAGCATCCTGATGTGCGACCGGAGACGGCGGAGTTCCTCACGCTTTTGCGTGAGCAGACGGAACGGCTGATACAGATGACCAGGACACTGCTGGAGATGAGCAATCTGAAGCAGGTGGCGCGGAACGAGCGGATCCAGCTCGCTCCCATGATCGAGGAGATCTTCACAGATCTTGCGCCGCTCTCAGATAAGCTCGGCGTCACGCTGACGGCGGAGGGCGACGGCATTATGACCGGCAGCGATGCACTGATCTACCGGCTGATCTTCAACCTGACGGAGAATGCTGTCAAGTACAACCGGCCGGGCGGCTCGGTACGGGTTTCTGTCACTCAGGAGTTGGAAAAGCTCCTGCTCCGCGTCTCCGACACCGGCTGCGGCATCCCGGAGGTGTATCAGCGCAGTATCTTCCAGCCCTTCTTCCGGGTGGACAAGTCTCGCAGCCGGGAATACGGTGGCGCAGGACTGGGGCTCTCACTGGTATGGGAGATCGCCGACCTCCACGGCGGCTCCGTTTGGGTGGAGAAAAGTTCGGAGAAGGGCACTACCATTGCGGTGGGGTTGCCAACGCAACAATCAACGAAGCCCTAAAACACTTTTATTCGTTTTTCGCTGCTTCGCTTGCCGCCCTGCGGCGTCCCTCTCCGTATTTTCACGCTCCAATTCCGCCGCACGGAGCTTGCTGTGGACAGACTTATAATCAGAAATTTCCTGTTTCAAACTGTCAATCTCAGCCTTGAGATTTGCAATTAGCTTGTTTGCCGCATCCACCGCCTTTTGCAGTTTGGATTCCTTTTTCTCTGCTGTAACGTACTTCTTTGCCAGAGTGGAAAGTCGGTCAAAGTCCTCACGCTCCACGGCAACTTTGGATGAGAAGGGAATGGATGTTGCCACGATTTTTTCTATAGACCGCACATCGCCCCGCTGATTCTGGATTTTTTCAATTTTGCTCCCAAGCGTTGCTGCCTGTTTTTTTCTGCTGACGGTTCTGCTCTGTGAATTCTGCCAGCCGCGCCTGTTCCTGCTGCACCTTGAACTGCGTCACCGTCAGATATTCCTCGGAGCTGCCGCGTTCGCCTCGCTCCACATGCGATTTAAAAAAATCCTGTTCAATATATGAATATGAGCAGGATTTTTCTATTTACAACGATATTTTTTACAATATTTCCTTCGATTATCCGGAAAATTTTTCACTGTAATGACTTTTCATATCCTCCCAGTCCATGAACAATACATAAAATACTTTGCCATATTGCTGGCTCTCAACAATTCTCCCATGGTCAAGCACAGACAGATACGATCCATCTGCTTTTCGTAAATGAAAGTGGATATAGTCATTTCCATTGCCATTATCAATCTGTTTCCAAATGCTTGCTTCTATCCTCTTCTTCTCATCTTCCCGTATCAGGTTGCTGAAACTTTTCTTTGTAAGTCTGAATAGTTCATCCATATCTTTATATCCGGCCATATGAAGAAACTCCTGATTTGCATAAAAGAGTTCGTCATCTTCTTTGTCTGCTCTGTATATGATAAATGCTCCTGGAAGGTGCTCGGAGATATCCCTAAATGCAAACCCCAGTTGTTTACGAACCCTTAATTCAAGTCCTTCCCTATAAGCCATGCAGCCATTTTTTCCATGAAGTTTTATTTCGTAAAGGGCTGCATCTGCACAGCGCATAAGCTGTGAACGGTTAGACGCAAATGTCGGATATTCCGAATATCCAAGAGAAATATAAAATGGATATTCTTTTCCCTTATATGAAAATGTCTTTGGAGCCATAGTGAATTGCTGTAGCTTCTCTTTTACATCCTCGTAGGAATGATTTTTTAAAAGAATACAGAACTCATCTCCACCATTTCTTCCTAGTAACGCATCAGACGGGAAAAAAGCTTTCATACTGTCTGCCAGACTCCTTAATGCTTTGTCTCCGTAAACATGTCCATAGATATCATTAATAAATTTAAAATCATCAATATCAAGGAGTACAGCCACAAATTTCGCTTTCGGATTTTTATTAATCATCTTTTCTGCCAGTTCATCGAATCCATAGCGATTGTAAATACCTGTAAGAGAATCTGTGTGTGCCAGTATTTGAAATTTGTTTTTATTTTCTTTTGATACCAGCCACATCCGGGTAAGAGTTACCAAAAGCATGGTAATCGCAATAAAGAAAACACTGATTACTGCTATTAATGTATTGTTTCCCCAGCCATTTTCAGGCATTACTTCAAACTTCCAGTTCTCCGTTCCTATCGTAAAGTCATAGGAAACAGGATTCGTTAATTGACGATCTGACTGATAAATAATTTTATAATTATCACTCCATGGATTATCCGTTTTGGAAAGACTATATTCATATCCAAATTTCGAAAGCGCACTTGTCGCATCTGAAAAAATATCCGGAACACGAAGGATAACAATGGTAAATCCCCAAAAATATTCCTGCCTGTTTTCATCTTTCAGATAAATAGGATTGCGGACAGCAATTCCATATCCACCCTGTTTCAATTCAAAAGGTCCCTGTGTAACGATTGTATGATGATCTCTTGCATATATGGAAATTTCACCACGTTCTTTATCATGAATCAGATCAATCTTACCTGCCTCATTTCCATCGGCCGGATAAATATCCGTTACAATACCAGCCGGAGCAAGCTGTATGCTTTCAACAGAATCCGACATAATATTTTTTGCAATTGTGTCAAATTGATTGATTTCTCCAGTTCCGCTGATCAAAAGCTGTTTCAGAACATCTGTAATCTCTATTCCATTTATAATCTCATTCTCTATACGTTCTCCATAGGTTGTTGCATTTAATTGTGCTGTTGTGCGTCTCTGCTCTTTTTCATGAGTATCTGTGTTGTATACGACTAAACTAACAAGGCATATGCCCATTAAAAAAACGAGAAGAGGCACAAGTGTCTTTTTTTTCACCTGATTCACCTCGTTTTATCTCAGTCGAGAAGACTCCCACCTCTTCAGGTGGTGAGTAATAGCAAATT
>OMGL01001178.1_pt1 | contig 17188 bp, 16 predicted proteins | sample 1645831 | NCBI WGS metagenome assembly OMGL01 (sample SAMN00849301, study PRJEB25192) | human gut metagenome | reverse complement strand
TGACGCTCTTCACGCCGCAGATACAGACCAAGTAAGAATTGAACTCGGCGGTGCGGTAAGTCCCGTTAAAGTTTTGCCGATTAATGATGATTCCTTTTTATTTTTAGTATTACCAATGAGGCTTAAAAATGAAAATTAAAGCAAAAGCAACACCGAGAAAAAATGAAAATGTAAAAATAACCACCGAATTTATCAGGCTTGACGCTTTTTTGAAATTTAAAGGAATAGCAGAAACCGGCGGTCAGGCTAAAACATTTATTCAAGACGGAATAGTTAAAGTAAACGGTGAAGTGTGCACGGCAAGGGGCAAAAAAATCCATGCAGGTGACACGGTTTCAATTTTTTCGGTTGACTATAAGATTATTACAGATGAAAATTAATTCAATAGAAATTGAAAATTTCAGAAATATAGAAAAGTTAAAACTCAATTTTGAAGATGTAAACATAATTTGGGGCGAAAATGCACAAGGCAAAACGAATTTGATTGAAGCAATTTATCTTTTTACAGGAAGTAAAAGTTTCAGAGGTGTAAGGGATAAGGAACTTGTCAAATTCGGCGAGAAAAAGGCAGAACTTAAAATTGATTTTGAAAATAAATCAAGAAAGCAAAATGCCGAACTGTCAATTATGGGCAGGAGAACGGCTAAGTTAAACAAAATTGAAAAAAAGAGTGCAACTGCCCTGGGTGATGAATTAAAAGCAGTTATTTTTTCACCGGTTCATCTTTCTATGGTTAAGGACGGGCCGATTGAGAGAAGAAAATTTATTGATAATTCACTTTGCCAACTTAAATCAAATTACAGAAGCGTATTAAAAGAATATAATCGTTGCCTTGCACAGAGAAATATGCTTTTAAAGGATATAAAAAATAATTTTAACCTTGAGGATATGCTTTATATTTGGGATAAAAACCTTGCAAAAAGCGGTGCCAAGATTATTTATCAAAGGGAAAAATATGTTGAGGCATTGCTCCCGTTTGCGACGGAAATTTTTGACGGCCTTTCAAAAGGACGTGAAAAAATTGATTTAAGGCTTGATTGCGGCTTTGAATGTAAAAATTTAACTGTGGCTGAAATTGAAAATGAGTTTGCAAAGCAACTTATTTCAAACAGAAACAATGATTTAATTAATAAAATAACAACAGTAGGTCCGCATAGGGACGATATGGAAATTCTTATCAACGGCAAAAGCGCACGTCTTTACGGCTCGCAGGGTCAGCAAAGAAGCTGTGTGCTTGCGCTTAAGCTTGCGGAGGCAAGTTTGCTTAAGGAAATGACTGACGATGAGCCGCTTGCGCTGTTGGATGACGTTATGAGTGAGCTTGACGAATCAAGGCAGGATTATATACTCAATCACATTAAAAATTGGCAGGTATTTATTACGTGCTGTGATGCCAACACGGTTTTAAGGCTTAAAAAGGGCAAAACCTTTCATATTGAAAACGGCAGGTGTATAGGCTGATGTATATATATTTAGGCGGAAACACCGTTATAAGCACAAACGATATACTCGGAATTTTTGATATGGACACGTCAACGGTTAATAAGGCTACACGTGACTATTTATCAAACGCCGAAAAAAATAAAAAAACAGTTTATGTAAACTTTGAACTTCCGAAAAGCTTTGTAGTTTGCAGGGACAAAATATATATTTGCCCGCTAAATACCTCAACGCTTATTAAAAGAGTGCAGGCAGGGCAAAAAGGATAATGTAATTTATTTACCAAGTTAAATATAAAAGGAGATTTAATTCAATATGAGCGAAGAAAACAAGATTGAACTTGAAGAAGCTGACATTGATACAAAAGTAACCGAGGAATATTCGGCAAAGGATATTCAGGTGCTTGAGGGACTTGAGGCTGTTCGTAAAAGGCCGGGTATGTATATCGGCTCAACGGGACCGAGAGGACTTCACCACCTTGTTTATGAAATTGTGGATAACTCTATTGACGAGGCACTTGCAGGAGTATGTACTCACATTGAATGTAACATTTTGCCGGGTGATGTTATAGAGGTTAAGGATAACGGACGTGGTATTCCTACAGGCATTAATGAAAAAACAGGGCTTCCGGCAGTAACGGTTGTGCTTACCGTGCTTCACGCAGGCGGTAAATTCGGCGGTTCGGGCTATAAGGTATCGGGCGGTTTGCACGGTGTAGGTTCGTCTGTTGTTAATGCGCTTTCAGAATGGCTTGAGGTTGAGGTTACGCAAAACGGCCACGTTTACAGCCAAAAATTTGAAAGAGGCAAGCCTGTTAATGATTTGCATATTATTGCAGACCACGACGGCCACGGAACTACAATAAGATTTAAGGCTGACGCAGAAATTTTCCAGGAAACCACAGTTTACGATTATGAAATTCTTGCAAGACGTTTAAGAGAGCAGGCATTTCTTAACGCAGGTCTTTCAATCACTCTTACCGATAAAAGAGGAGATGAGGACAGCGGTGAAGAATTTTGCTACGTCGGCGGTATCAAATCTTTTGTTGAATATATCAACACAAGCCGTGGACTTAATCCTATTCAGGATGAGGTTATTCACCTTTCAACAACAAAGGGTGACAGAAGTGCGGAGGTTGCGCTTTGCTATACAGACTCATATAACGAAACGCTTTTGTCATTTGCTAATAATATCAACACTATCGACGGCGGTACTCACGAAACTGGATTTAAAACTGCGCTTACAAGAGTATTTAACGATTACGGCAAAAAATTCGGTATTCTTAAGGACAGCGACAAGAAATTTACCGGTGATGACGTTCGTGAGGGTATAACGGCAGTTATAAGCGTTAAGCTTACAGAGGCTCAGTTTGAGGGACAGACTAAGGGCAAACTCGGCAACACGGATATAACAGGTCTTGTTTCAACAATGCTTTATGAAAAGCTTATGACTTATTTTGAAGAAAATCCGAATGTTGCAAAAACTTTACTTAATAAATCACTTGACGCTTCCCGTGCAAGAGAGGCAGCAAGACGTGCAAGGGAAAATGCAAGAAGAAAATCTCCGCTTGAAAGCAATTCACTTCCGGGCAAGCTTGCAGACTGTATCAGCAACGACCCTGAAAAATGCGAAATTTATATCGTCGAGGGTGATTCGGCAGGCGGCTCTGCAAAAGAGGGCAGAGATAAGCAACATATGGCAATTCTTCCGCTTTGGGGTAAAATGCTTAATGTTGAAAAGGCAAGAGTGGACAAGGTTATTACTAACGAAAAGCTTGTTCCTGTTGTTATGGCACTCGGAACAGGTATCGGCGAGGATTTTGATATCAATAAATTGAGATATCACAAAATCATTATTATGGCGGATGCCGATGTCGACGGTGCTCATATTAGAACACTATTATTAACATTCTTCTTTAGATATATGAGACCTCTAATAGAACAGGGACATGTATTTTTAGCACAACCCCCTTTATATAAAGTATCAAAAAAAGGAATAAAAGATGTATACTGCTATACAGATGAAGAATTAGATGAAGAACTTGAAAAAATAGGAAGAGATAATGTATCAATACAAAGATATAAAGGACTTGGAGAAATGAATCCAGAACAACTATGGGAAACAACTATGGATCCAGAAAATAGAATATTTGTAAAAGTTACAATGGATGATGCAATAAAAGCTGATCAAATATTTACTATTCTTATGGGAGATGAAATTGAACCTAGAAGACAATTTATAGAAAAAAACGCAAAATTTGTAAAAAACTTAGATGTATAGAAAATAATGTTTTTGACAAAAAAAGACATTATTCGACAAACACAAATTTAAATGAAAGACTTAGAACTGTAACGAAAAATATAAAAAACAAACAGCATGTAATAGTAGTATTACATGCTGTTTTGTCGATTTATGTCGAACGATTTTTGTTGACATCTTATGGAAACCGTAGTATCATAAAAACAAGAAAGGAGAAAAATGAAACTTGAACAAATCCATTCTGTTCAAAATTGGCTTCCATTCGAAAAGATTTTAGAGAAAGGAATAGTAAAATTAAAAGACAACTCCTATATAAAAATATTAAATATAAGTCCAATAAATTATATACTAAAATCAGATTTAGAAAAAGAAGCGATTTTAAATTCATATAACAATATTTTTAAAAATTGTAATTTTAATATGCAAATATTAGTGCAAAGCAAAAAAATAGATTTATCTAATCATATAAAAAAAATAAAAAGTAATTCCTTCCAACAGAACTTAAAAGAAAAATATATAGATTATATAAATCAATATGTATCAACAAAAAAATCATCAAACAAAAAATTTTATTTAATAATAAAAAGTCCAAAAGAAGAACAAGAAGAATCAGTAATTTTACAAAATTTGCAAGAGAATTACATAAAAGTCAGAGATTTATTTTCAAGATGTGGAAACTTGGTATCTGAATATACAGAAGAAAAACAAATTTATGAGATTTTACACTCATTCTTTTATTCAACAAAAAATTAAAATAATAACAAAAGAGGTGGAAATATAGATAATTATATAGGAGGAACATTTTCAAAAAGGGATTATTTAAGTCCGTCATATATTAACTTGAATAATCCCAAATATATTGAAATTGACGGAACATATTATTCAAGTCTAATAATAGTAAACTATGTAAGAGAACAAAATGATTTAATATTTCAAAATATTATTGATACAGATGAAAATATTTATTTATCAATATTTTACGAAAAACAGGACACTTACAAAGTAATAAAAGATTTAACATATAATATTGGAAATGTAGGAGTTGATCTGGAAAACATAGGAAAAAGTAGACAAGACTATGAAATTGCAGCATTTACGTATAATGACGCAAAATACATAAGAAAACAACTACAAATTGATAATGAAGAATTATACTACATATACACGTATGTTACAGTATTTTCAAACAATAAAAAAGATCTAGAATATAAAACGAATAAAATTGAAGGATTATTAAGAAGTAGAGGAATGCAAACTAAAAAAGCATATTTTAGACAAGAACAAGTGTATCAGGCAAGTCTTCCATTATTAATAAATAGTAAAGATATAAAAGAAGTATCAAAAAGAAACATTTTAACTAGCTCTATATCAGCGACTTATCCGTTAATATCATCATCATTATTTGATGAAAATGGAATATTTATAGGAACTAATGTATATAACAATTCATTAATTTTCATAGATAAATATAACAGAAATAAATATAAAAATTCAAACATGTGTATATTTGGAACAAGTGGTTCAGGAAAATCATTTTTTACAAAATTAATGATATTAAGAAACAGTTTAATGGGATTGGAACAATATATAATTGATCCAGATAGAGAATATAATAAACTAGCAGAAGAATTAAATGCATCTATTATAAAATTAGGAGCAAGCTCAGAAAGTTATATTAATATTTTTGATATTAGAGAAGAAAGTTTAGAAGAAGATCAAAAAGGTTATCTAGCAACAAAAATAAATAAATTAATTAATTTTTTCAATTTAATTTTTAATTCAATGACAGAAATAGAAAAATCAATATTAGAAGAAAAAATAATACAAATATATGAAGAAAAGGGGATAACTTTTAATGATAAAACACTATACAAAAATAAAAAATTCAAAACCACAAAAGATATGCCAATACTTGAAGATCTATATAATAAACTTGAGGGAAATTTAAAAACAAGATTAAAACCATTTGTTTATGGGTCACTAAGCTATCTAAACAAACATACAAATGTAGAATTAAATAATTCAATAATAATTGCAGATATTTATGAACTAGGAGAAGAAAACATTAAATTTGGAATGTATATTTTTATAGAATTATTTTGGGATAAAATAAAAAAAGATAGAAAAATAAAAAAATCAATTTATTTAGATGAAATATGGAAACTAATTGGGGTAACGTCAAACAAAGACGTAGCAAGCTTTATTTACAAAATTTTTAAAACAATAAGAAAATATGGAGGTAGTGCAGTTGCAATAACACAAGACATATCAGACTTATTTAGCTTAGAAAATGGAACCTATGGAAAAAGTATATTAAACAACTCAGAAATAAAAACATTTTTTTATCTTGAAGAAGAAAATATAAAAATATTAGAAAAATATTTAAATATTTCACAAAAAGAAAAATTAGAAATAAATTCATTAAAGAGAGGAGAATGTGTAATGTTTGTAGGAAAAGAACACATATTAGCAAAAATTGAATCTGCAGATTTTGAAAAAGAAATAATAGGAGGTGAAAATAATTAAGAACGTTATAACTGCAATAGGAAACCAAAAATTAATAAAGGATTTAAAAGAAAATCAAATAAATGTATTATGCAATGATATTTCATATAGAGAAGGAATATTAGAATTCTTAGAAGTAAATAAAAATATTGATTATATTATAATAAACGAAAAAATAGAAGGAGAAATACCAATAGAAGAATTAATTGAAAAAATAAAAGAATCAAATAGAAAAATAAAAATAATTTTAATAAGTGATAGTAAAAGAAGATATAATAAAATTCATTATAAAATGAATAAAATTGATGAAAGGAAAATAGTAGAAATTATAAATAATAATGTAATGAGTAAAAAGACTATACCAATAAATAATTTTTTTTCAGAAGAAACTAAAGATGGAAAAATACTCACAATATTAGGCGCAAATGGAATAGGAAAAAGTATATTTTCAGTAACATTTGCAGCAAACATTAAAGATAAAAAGGTATTAATAATAGACTTTGATATTTTAAATAATAGTTTACAATATTTATTAGCGGTAAAAAATTATGATAAAGATATAAAAAATAAAATAATGAAAAATAATTTAAATTCAAATATCAATATAAATGACTATGTAATAAAAACAAAATATAATGTTGACCTAATATCAGGAGTAAATTTAATTTTTAATAATGCAAAACAATCAAGTATTACAAAAATAAAAAATACAATAAAACAAGCAAAAAAATTATATGATTTAATAATAGTAGATACTTCATCAGAATGCTTTATGGATTATACAAAAGAAATGATAAAGATGTCAAATCAATCAATATTAATATCAGGAGCTAATTCATTAGAAATAAAGAAAGCAAAAAAATTATTACAAATATATACTGAAGAATGGAACATTGCAAAAGAACAACTAAATATTATATTTAATAAATGCACAAAATATTCAATTGACGATGAGATTTTAAAAGGAGTATTTAAAGGATATAATATTTTAGGAAAAATAAAGTTATAAATTCTATACAGGCAATCTTTGGAAAGATATGAATAATTATGATTTAGTAATTAATAAACAATCAAATCAAGAAAAAGTAATAAAAGAAGAACTATCATATATAAGAGAAAAAATATTAAATAAAAAGATTAAAGAACAAATGAAAAGGAGGTAATTAAATAGAAGCAATATTAACAAATCAATTAGACAATACCATGCAAAATGAGATAACAAACACCATACAAATAGCAAAAGAACAAAACAATTTTTTAGAAACAACAATAGGAAAATTAATAAATACAGGAATAAATACTGGATTAAGAGTATTATTACCAGATTTAATAGAAGACCAGATTATATCAATTAAAGATGAAATAATAAAAAACGGATTTAAAGCAGGAATACAGCAAACTGTCTCATCAGCAATAGAATTAGGAAAAAGTGTAGTAGGTATGGTGACTGGTAAATTTGATAATATAAATCAAGCACAAACTGTAATAAAATCAGGAGGTCTAATAGATACAGTATCAAATTTACTTGACAAGGGAATAAATACAACAATAAAAAATAATATAATTTCTACAAATGTAGGCAAAGTAATAAAAAGAGGAAAAAATACCATATTAAATACCATAAGCAATAATATAGAAAATAATTTTACAAGCCAAATAAATAATATAGAAAAAATTAATAAATATTCAAACAATTGGAATAATTATTATAAAAATAAAGACCTAGATGGAATGGAAAGAGAATATAAAAAAATCAAAGAAAAATTAAAAGAAACAATGCCATTAGAAAAAACAATAAGAGATGCTAGAAAAATTGAAAATATACATAAACTAATAAAAAACAATGGAGGAAATTTTAATTTAAGTGCAGAAGAAATTGGACTGGCTCAAAAATTAATATACTAAATTTCAATAAAATTAATACTCTCAAATATGCTGTAAATTAATAAAAAAAGCAATTTTTCCTTGCAATTTTAAAAGGACTTTAGTATAATAAAGAAGTAAAAAATAGCTAGGAAAGAGGTAAACAAATGGACAAGAAAGAAGAACCAGAGTTCAAAGAGGGAAAGATAATTAATAGAGACATTGAAGAAGAAATGAAAACTGCCTATATTGATTATGCGATGAGCGTAATTGTTCAACGTGCTCTTCCAGATGTAAGAGATGGTTTGAAACCAGTACATAGAAGAATTTTATATACAATGTATGAAGATGGATTAACTACTGAAAAGCCATACAGAAAATCAGCTACAACAGTAGGAGATGTTTTAGGTAGATATCATCCACATGGAGATTCATCTGTTTATGATGCAATGGTTAGACTAGCACAAGATTTCTCACTTAGATATCCTTTAATTGATGGACATGGAAATTTTGGATCAATCGATGGAGATGGAGCAGCTGCATACCGTTATACAGAAGCAAGAATGTCAAAAATAGCAGAAACAATGCTAACAGACATAGAAAAAAATACTGTAGACTTTATGCCAAACTTTGATGGTATAAGACAGGAACCAACTGTTTTACCAGCTAAATTACCAGCTTTGTTAGTAAATGGATCATCAGGAATAGCAGTAGGAATGGCAACAAATGTTCCACCACATAATTTAACAGAAATATTAAATGCTGTTATTAGAATGGTTGAGCTAAAAGAAAAATCAGAAGAAATAACTGACGAAGAATTATTGAAAATAGTAAAAGGTCCAGATTTTCCAACAGGAGCAACAATTTTAGGAAGAGAAGGAATAAAACAAGCATATTTAACAGGAAGAGGAAAAATATTATTAAGAGCTGAAGCTGAAATTGAAGAAATGTCAGGAAATAGACAAAGAATAGTAGTATCTTCACTTCCTTATCAAGTTAATAAAGCAAAATTAATAGTAGACATAAATCAATTAGTAAGAGACAAGAGAATAGAAGGTATATCAGAAGTTAGAGACGAATCTGATAGAGAAGAAAAAGTAAGAGTTGTTATAGAATTAAAGAGAGATGTAAATGCTAAAGTAATATTAAACCAATTATACAAAAACACTCAATTACAAGATTCTTTTGGAATAATAATGCTTGCTTTAGTTGATGGTGTTCCAAGAATCCTTACATTAAGACAATGCTTAGATTATTATATAGAACATAGAAAAAATGTAATAGTACGTAGAACTAAATTTGACTTAGATAAAGCTCTTGCAAGAGCCCATATATTAGAGGGATTAAGAATTGCAATTGATAATATTGATGAAGTAATCAGAATAATTAGAAATTCTTATGATGATCCAAAAGAACAATTAATGAAGAGATTTGGATTAGATGATATACAAGCCCAATCAATATTGGATATGAGATTAAAGACTTTATCAGGTTTACAAAGAGAAAAGATAGAAGAAGAATATCAAGCTCTTATGAAACTAATAGCTCATTTAAGAGAAATATTGGCAAATGATAATTTAGTTGATGACATTGTAAAAGAAGAATCTCTAGAAATGAAAGAAAAATATGGAGATGAAAGAAAAACTAAGATCGTTGCTGCAGCAGATGAATTTGAAGATGAGGATTTAATTGCAGAAGAACAATCAATTATAGCATTAACTAGATTTGGATATATTAAAAGAATGCCATTAGACACATATAAAAGCCAGAAACGTGGAGGAAAAGGAATTACAGGAATTACAACAAGAGAAGATGATTTTGTAAAACAAATATTTACAGCATCAACACATGATATAATTCTATTCTTTAGCAATAAAGGTAAGCTATATAAACTAAGAGGATTTGAAGTCCCAGAAGCAGGAAGAACTGCAAAGGGAACAGCAATAGTTAACTTGCTATCATTAGATGGTGGAGAAAAAATTACAGCAGTAATTCCAATTAAAGAATTTTCAGAAAATCAATTTTTATTAATGGGTACAAAAAATGGATTAATTAAAAAGACACCTTTAAAAGAATATGATTCTGGAAAGAAAACGGGGTTAATGTCAATTAACTTAAAAGAAGACGATGAATTAATTGATGTAAGACTAACAGAAGGTGAAAATAACATTGTAATGGTAACAAGAAAAGGCCTATGTATTACATTTAATGAAAAAGATGTTCGCCCAATAGGAAGAACATCACAAGGTGTTCTTGGAATAAGAATAGATAAAGACGACAGTGTTATTGGAATGGAAACAATTAATGCTAATAGCAAAGGAACATTACTTGCAATAACAGAAAACGGATTTGGAAAAAGAACTGAATTAGACGAATACCGTGTACAAGCAAGAGGTGGAAGAGGAGTAGTTACATACAAAATCACATCTAAGACCGGAGAAATTGTAGGAATAAGAATTACTGGAGAAGACGACGATATATTAATGATTACAGATACAGGAACAGTAATAAGAATAAAAGCTTCGGAAATAAGTGTACTAGGAAGAAATACTCAAGGAATAACATTAATGAGAACGAGCGACGGAGGAAAAGTAGTTAGCATTGAAAAAGTAAACGATAATGACACAGAAGAAATAGAAAAAGAAGACGAAAAAAATAAATAAAATAAAAAACTTATACACATAATGTAAACAAAATGTGTATAAGTTTTTTTAATTTCATCAATTTAAACTTTTAATTTTTTCTTAATGCGAATATCATCTCCGAAAAAATAACAAGCATTATAATTACCAATGATTCTAGAAACTATTCTTTCTTCATAAGTATTATATAAATCTTGCAAAGATAAATTCGTAGAAATAATAGTCTTAGTTATTTTATTATTTTGATTCAATAAACGAGTATTGATAATATTAAACAATTCAGTAATTTTTAAATTGTTTTTAGATTCAGTTCCTAAATCATCTATAATTAATAAATCAACAGAATTAATTGAACTTATAATATTATTACTACTTTTTCCAAATTTATAATCAATTATATTATCTAGCATCATAGGAGCAGTTTGATATAATACAGTCTTTCCACGCTTTATCATCTCATTAGCAATGCATGAAGAAAGAAAAGTTTTACCTAAACCAGGACTGCCACAAAATAATAAATTGCTTTCATCAGGATCATCAAAATGATCGATAAAATGCTGACAAATCTTCTTTATAGATATAATATTATCTCTAGGAGATATATTTTTACCATATTTATATTCATCAACTAAATCAGAATAAAAACTTAGTCTGAAATTATCAAAATTTTGATTTTGCAAATCATAAATATTTGAATGATTATATTCAATATTATATAACTTTTGCTTTATACAATTACAAAGAACATTATTATTATTTTGCTTAACAAATCCAGTATCTTTACAAATTGGACAATCGAATTTAGGCAAGAAATCATCTTGAGAAAGATTATGCTTTTTTAAAATATCTAATTTTTGAGACTTTAAACATGCAATTTGCTTATTTAAATTGTCAATTAAAGATTTATCACGAGTAGTTAAAATTAATTTAATAGCTTTAATTGATAAAGAATTTATATCATTTTCAACTTTTTCTAATTCCGGAATAGAAGAAATAATCTTCTCTTTTTTTAAATTTGCATCGGCAATTTTTGAATTTCTCTTTCTTTCATAATTGGCTAACAAAGACTTTAAATTATCATTATTCATAACATCACCTCGCTTTCATAAAAAGACATTAAATATTACTGTAAAAACTATTTAAATTATTATAATTTCTTTGAGGATAATTTGCAGAAGCATTACCAGAGTTAGTAGAACTACTAGAATTCTTTTGAACTGGAATATTTTTCTGCTTTTCAATATATTCTAATACTTGAGAAGAAGTCTTTAAACCTCTTTCGTGCCAATCAGAAATTAACTTATCAAGGTATTCAAAACTAGGATTAAACTTAGAAGTAGTCTTTTTCAAAGCAATATCAATAATATCTAAACCATATCCGTAAGTCAAATTCCATTTTTCAATATATGCTTCTTCATAAACAGATAAATTACGAGCAATACGCATCTTCTTTCTAATAGAATTACCAATAGACTTTAATTTTTCTTCTTTCTGATAATATAAATCTAAGTCACTAAAAGTTTTAATTTTATTTTTATTCCAAGCCTCAGCGACAGTTGAAATATAAGATCTATGTAAAGCTGATTTATTGAAACAATATCTAAATAGTGCAATCATAACCTCTTCGTCAAAACCATATTTCTTAAACCATAAATCAATATCGCCATACCAAGATGGAGACATAACGCCTTGAAAGAATTCATTATTAATTGTATCAATAGCTTTAGCTCTGTACTTGTTTTCAGCTACTTTCTTAACATCTTGAGCAGACATAGAAATTCTAGGCTTATAAACCTTATTCAATTCTATTTCTTGTAAATTAGCAACAATAAAGCCTTGATTTTTACGAATCAAAAGACCTGTTTCTTCCCAATACTTAACTGCATCTTGAATTATTTTAAGAGGCAATTCCAATTTTTTAGATAAATCATTTATCTTCACATCTTTATTATATTTAGACAAAAAATAAAGATATAAATAAACTTTTACAAAGTCACCACTAGCCTGTGAAAGATACTCTGTAAAAAAAACATCTGGAATACTAGTTTGTGAAAAAATTAAAGATACATCATTTTGCTCTAGTTTCATAATTACCTCCTAACAAAGCGAATTATATCATTGTTTATACTTTTTTACAACTATTAAAAAGATAAAAAATGATGGTAATAGATAACATACAGTTAAAAATAAAGATATATTTTAGGCTTAATTAAAAACTTTAAAATATAAAAAAGCGAATATAGAATATTTTCATGATTAAAACCAACAATACTAAAAAGAAAAATTGGAAAATAAAAAACAATAATAAAAATAATTCTAATATTTATACTAGAGAAAAGTAAATAATTAATACCAAAAATAATTAAAAAATATATAACATTAAAAATCGCAGTAGGATAATCTATAATACCAAGCAATTTATTCTTAAAAGAATAATTAGAAGGAAAAATAAAATTCAAAAAATCACCTCACTATTTCTTAAAAAACGAAAGAACATTACCAAATTGATTAGAAACATCTATTCCAACACCACCAAACAACTCTCGAACATAACTATTAATTTTAGTCAAAGCATAAATTCCTCCAATAAACAAAATTTTATTCGAAAAATCAATTGAGAAAATAACTATTAAAACAATAGGAATAAAACATTGAATTATCAATAAAGAAAACATACACTTAAACCATGATCTAAAAATCCAAGAAGTAGAAGAAACAATAAGACTTAGAAGAGCAAAAGGTGTAAACAATAAAAATACTTGTAAAATAATGTATCTTAAAGAATATGAAAAAAGTAAATTCATTAAGCCAACACTTACAAAACTCTTGATTATTCCAGAGATAGAAAACAGATCAAAGGAAGATTCACCAACAGAAACAGTACGGTTAAGCTGAGTAATCAATTCAGAAAAAGAAATATCAATTCCTAAAATATTCTTACCAATTTCCTGAATAGAAGAAGAGAACAATAAGTTAATATTAAGAACTTGCTCGCATAAAAAATATGAAAAATTAACTAAAAAAGTAAAAATAATAAGCTTAAAAATAAACTGGCTAGGTTTTTCAATATTAGTTTCTACATAATTAGCATAAAAAAATTTAACACAATAAAACATAGAAATAGCAACAAGCATTGCATCAGCCAAATAAATAAGCCCATATTTTCCATTAGCACCAAGCAATTTTTCAAAAGAAGAATTTTTAATAATATCTGGCCCAATAAAAATAACACTATCAAGACTAGAATACATACTATTATCAATTGAGGAAATAATATTACCTAATATAGTATTTATAGTATCAATAATTATATTAACAATTTCACCTTGTTCCACAAAATCTCCATAAATATAAATTTAGATTCTAAAGAAGAACCTATAAGACTTTTATTAAAATCTGTACACCTATTACAGGTGTACAGCATTATATTAAAGACTCAATTGCTGATAGAATTAAATCAAGAGCAAGGAATAAAGCATAGGCAACAAAAGAGCCTCTAATAATTTTCTTTGACATACGAATACGCTCTTCATCTCCAAAACTAAACTTTTTCATAAAAAGACCTGCTCCAACAGCAACAGCAGCTGCTGGAGTTGCCAGCTTTAAAAGCCAACTTTTAATATCCTTAAAAGCAGAAGAAAGTTTAGTAACCAATTTAGGCGTAGCTGCAAAAGAAAATGGCATAAAAATAGCAAATAAAAAACAAACAATAAAAACAAATACACAAATTTTTATTAGTCGTTTTTTTCTCAAAATAAACCTCCAATCTATTTAATAAAATAAGGAATCATCTGCAATTCTGTAGGAGGTAAAATCTTATTACCATCAGATAAAAAAGATAAACAATGAAAAGTAGATAATTCCTGAGTAAAAAAATGATAATCATATTTAAATTCTAATTGAGAATAAGAATTTAAACTCTCAGAATAACTTGAATCACTACTAATAAACTTTTTAGAAAGAGGATTATAAGAACTATGCTTAGAATTTTCAGAAAAAGTTCTTGAAAAATGTTCACGTTCTTCTTTGCCAATTTGCTTCTGAATATCTTCAATAGTAAAAATATCATCACTTCTAAACCATAACTTATTAACCAAGCTCTGAATAATTACTTTAGAAGCATATTGATTATTAAGACTATTAAGTATAGAAGTATAGCTTTGAGTGGCAACAATATTAATACATTTTGCTTCTCTACTTTGAGAAAAAAATGATGCATCAGATGAAGTAACATATTCTTGATATTCATCAGAAATAAACACAGAAGGTCTAATTAAATTACAGGAATGATTAGACAACTGCTCCAAAACATCAGATTGAAAATCTAACTTCAAATATGCTGCAATAATCTTAGATAAATTCTTATACTTTGCAATATTCATATTCAAAATAACGATTTTTCCAGAATGTAAAGCATCATGAAAACCACAAAAATTTTCATCTTCTTTAGAAGGACAAAAAGTATTTTTAACATCTAAATTAGACACAAAACAATTTGTGATTCTAGTAATTTCTGACTGAAGTATATGCAAATTTCTATCATCAAGAGAATAAAAATCATTCTCAAGAAAATTAATAGATCTGTATAAATTAAATATATCAACATCCGAAAGTTTACGAGAAATAAAATAATCTCGAACAATAGAAAGTTTGGATAAATAATAAGAATGATCAGTAATCAAATTATGCAATTCATCGAAAGAGACATATCCATCATTATAAATTCTACAAAAACTAATACATGCTTCAATAACTTGTTCAGACTTATCAATCCAAAAAGACTCAGAATTATTAGGCGAGAACAATAGTAAAATCTCTTTAAGCCTATTAGCCAAGACAGATGGTAAGAGCGAAGGCTTGTCTAAAGGATTGTAGCGATATTTACCATTAATCTCAATAACAATTACATCATTTAATCTGTTACAATCATGTGCAAACTCAAGTACTTTAGAATAATAATTTCCTTTAACATCAAGTATTAGAAGAAATAATTTGCTATCAAAATCATTATCAAAATAATCAATCAATTGTCTTGTAAAAGGGTACAAAGCAGACGCAGTTTTACCAGATCCAATAGTACCAGTAACAAGAAAATTTTGATACAATCCACTTTCTGGAACAAACACAGGATTATCATTCATATCATTTCCAATATATAAGCCGAAAAGTAGGAGCTTTATAAATAAGTAAATTATTCTTATTATAGTTAAGAAAATAAGAAAAAACAAATTTAAGAATTATAAAATTGGCAATAAATGAAAATAATATAAATAAACCTCTTGTGAATAACCATAAAGTAGGATTAGTAATAAGAAAATTAAAAATTCTAAAATTACTATAATAATTAATAGCCTTAGAAAAAAGTATAGGCTTAAAAAGCAAAATTATTAACACCTGGGTTAAGCACAGTAAAAAAGCAAAAAGAATATTAATCCTCCTTTCTAAATTTTAGTTTTAACTTGGAACCTAAAAGATTATGAAAAATTGATATTTGTAAAAAACTATAAAAAGAATAAATACAAATAAGACAACGCCGGTCGCGATCAGGGCTTCCCTATGCAGATCTGCTGCATAGCCCATTTCCAATACGATATTGGAGGTCAGGGTTCTCACACCTCGTGTGATGCCCTTTGGCATACGTGCCTGATTGCCCGCAACCATGACAACTGCCATCGTCTCTCCGATCGCACGTCCGATTCCCAGCACAATTCCTGCGATCACTCCTGATTTTGCGGCCGGGATGATCACGGTAAAAATACTTCTCTCATGCGTTGCTCCCAGAGCCAATGCACCTTCATAATACTGCTCCGGTACAGCCCGCATGGCACTTTCTGTTGTTCCGATGATCGTCGGAAGGATCATGATCGCCAGCGTCATGGCACCTCCCAGGATGGTGTAAGACCAGCCCAGTGCCACGGCAAATAAAAGAAATCCAAACAGACCATATACAATAGAAGGAATGCCGGTCAGGGTCTCAGCGGTAATCCGCACAATGCTCACGAGCCGGTTGCCGCGCTTCGCATATTCTACCAGGTAGATGGCTGCGAAAATGCCGAGAGGAACTGCGATCAGCAGAGAAAGCCCTGTCATGACTATCGTGTTGACCAGAGCCGGCATCAGGGATACATTTTCCGTTGTGTATTCCCATGCGAACAGGCTCGGAGTCAGATAGGGGATTCCCTTGATCAGAATATACGCGATTAAAAACAGCAGTGTCAGCACTGTCAGAAGTGCAGATACCGATACCAGAAGTAAAAGCACCAGTGACAGCGGACTGCGTTTATAGGATTTCAACCGCTGACCAATGGTCTGATGGTTGATTGCCTGAATTTCCATATTTTTCTTTTCCATAGCTGCTTCCATTATGCATTCGCCTTTCTGCTGATGATTGAAAACGACAGGTTAATGATCAGAATGAATACAAAGAGAACTACCGCCGTGGCGATCAGCGCTTCCCGGTGTAAGTCCGTTGCATAGCC
>OMGL01001177.1_pt1 | contig 17200 bp, 10 predicted proteins | sample 1645831 | NCBI WGS metagenome assembly OMGL01 (sample SAMN00849301, study PRJEB25192) | human gut metagenome | reverse complement strand
GAGCAGAATAAGATTCCACTGTTTGCATCTTTATTTTCTTCCTTATCAGCCTTCTTCTTGTCAACGAACCAGCGGATAACACCACCAATCATAATTGTTGCGCTTAATTCCAGTGGCAGATATAAACCGATTGCTACAGGAAGTACGGAAATTCCAAGAATTTCAACAACGATTGCAATAAATACACCGATGAATACCAGCGCCCAAGGAAGATTTCCTTGCATAACACCTTCAATAATCATCTTCATTAAAGTTGCCTGTGGTGCTGCAAGCTCTGTTGTACCAAATCCCCATGCAGAATCCAATAATACAAGAACGCCCCCGATAGTAACTGCTGAAACAACTGCACCGATTAATTCACCAATCTGCTGTTTCTTTGGTGTAGCACCAAGGATATAACCTGTCTTTAAATCCTGTGAAGTATCACCGGCCATTGCTGCGATGATACAGATAACAGAACCGATTGCAATAGCACCCTTCATGCCGTGTACACCTGTATCTCCTGTCACCTTTAAGCAGAGTGTAGAAAATAACAGCGTTGCAATTGCCATGCCGGATACCGGATTGTTACTGCTTCCGACGATACCAACCATTCTGGATGAAACCGTTGCAAAGAAGAAACCGAATAATGCAATAAGAACTGCTCCGAGCGGAGATACCGGAATTTCCGGTAACAGCCAGATTGCAATAATCATGATTAATACACCGATACCGATTACACGCATATCAAGGTCTGCTTCTGTACGAACAGTGCTGTTGCTGTTTCCTGCCCCCTTCATGCCCTTGATTGCATCTGCAAATGTTCTTACAATTAACGGAAGGGATTTAATTAAACTGATGATACCACCTGCAGCTACGGCACCTGCACCGATGTATCGGATATAACTGCTCCAGATTGCGGAAGCACCGCCTGCAGCATACATATCAGCAATCGTCTTTGTTCCCGGATAAAGGATTGTGGAACCACCAAATGTAATGATTGCCGGAATGAGTACAAACCATCCGATTAAACCGCCGGCAAACATATAAGAAGCGATCTTTGGTCCACAGATATAACCTACACCAAGCAGTGCCGGATATACTTCTGCTGAAAGCTCTGTCTTAAATGCCTTGAGTGGTGCTGTAATAACGCTTGGAATCACTTTGAGTCCATCCACTACAAACTTAAATAAAGCAGCAAGTCCCATACCTGCAAATACAGACTTCGCACTTGCGCCGCCTTCTTCACCGGCTAAAAGAACTTCCGCACAGGCTGTACCTTCCGGATACGGAAGCACACCGTGTTCTTTTACAATCAGTGCATTTCTTAACGGCACCATAAATAACACACCTAAGATACCGCCGAATAATGCGATTAATGAAATGGTAATCAGGCTTGGAGCCTCTGTAATCCCTTCCTTTGACCATAAAAACAATACAGGAAGTGTAAAGATTGCTCCCGCTGCCAGGGATTCACCGGCAGAACCGATTGTCTGTACCATGTTACTTTCAAGGATTGAATCCTTTTTCATAATGACGCGGATAACGCCCATGGAAATAACTGCTGCCGGAATAGAAGCAGATACAGTCATTCCGACACGCAGACCAAGGTACGCGTTGGCTGCGCCGAAAATAATTGCCAGAAGGACACCCATGATCACAGATGTCACTGTAAACTCAGGCGTAATTTTGTCAGCCGGAATATACGGCTTAAATTCGTCTTTCTTCATTAGAAACCTCCAAAAATTTAGTGTGTTATTATGTTAACACACTATTATAAAAAAGAAAAGCAGATTATTTATCCAATTAAAGCAATAAAGCCATTTTTTTACTTTTTTTCTTTATTTTGGAAAGTTTTTTTATACTGCGTGTAAATTTTTTAAAGAAACGTCCAAAATCGGAGCGGAATGAGTCAGCGCACCGCTTGAAATATAATCCACGCCGATATCTGTCAGACGTGCCACGTTTTCTAACGTAACGTTGCCGGAACACTCTGTTTCTGCCCTGCCGTCAATAATACGGACTGCTTCTTTCATCATTTCCGGTGTCATATTATCCAGCATGATAATATCTGCGCCCGCTTCTACCGCTTCGCGTACCATATCCAGATTTTCAACTTCCACCTCAATCTTTCTGACAAACGATGCATATTCCTTTGCCATCGTTACAGCCTCTTTAACACCGCCTGCAGCTCCGATGTGGTTATCCTTTAATAAGACACCATCGGATAAGTTGTAACGGTGGTTATAACCACCGCCGACCTTTACGGCATATTTTTCAAAAATGCGGTTGTTCGGTGTCGTCTTTCTCGTATCAAGAAGCTTTGTTTTGCTGCCCTTTAACAAATCGGCTATCGAGCGTGTATACGTTGCAATGCCGCTCATTCTCTGTAAGTAATTTAAGGCGGTGCGTTCTCCTGAAAGCAGGACACGGATATCCCCCTTTACAACTGCAAGCAGATCGCCTTTTTTTACGGCATCGCCGTCCTTTACATAAAATACGACTTGTGTTGTTTCATCTAAAAGCTCAAACACTCTTTTAAATACATCCAAGCCTGCAATTACACCGTCCTGCTTGCACAAAAGCTGTACCTCTCCCTGCTGCGGATGGCGCATTACGGCATTGGTCGTAACATCCTCGCTTGTGATATCTTCTTCCAGTGCCTGCATAATTAATTTATCTGCATTTAACTTCATTGATATACTGTTCATGTACCTTTTTCTCCCTTTCAATTTCTTCAAAAATTTCTGTCTTGTACTGTTTTTTCAATTCATCATAGCCGCTGTACTTTTGGAGTGCTGCCGCTTCCACGAGCTTTGGACAACTCTCTGCCATATCAAATCCGTCTGTAATATGCTTTGCCGCACGTTTCGCAAAGACCAGACTTTCAAGCAGGGAATTGCTTGCCAGACGGTTTGCGCCATGAACGCCGTTACAGCTTGCTTCACCGACTGCATATAACTGTTCCATAGACGTTTTGCTGTTGCAGTCTACGTGGACACCGCCCATAAAATAGTGCTGTGCCGGTACAACCGGAATACTTTCCTTTGTAATGTCATAGCCTTCTTCCAGACAATGCTGATAAATATTCGGAAAATGTTCCATAATCGTCTTTTTATCTATATTTTCAAGTGACAGATGCACATACGGCATATCGTCTTTTTCCATCTGCTCATAAATTGCCCGTGCAACCACATCTCTTGGAAGCAGTTCATCAACAAACCGCTCACCTTTCCTATTTAACAAAACAGCGCCTTCCCCACGTACTGATTCGGATATTAAAAACCTTCTTCCCGGCTTTTCGGAATACAGTGTTGTCGGATGAATCTGGATATAATCAATATTTTCCAGTTCGATATGATGGCGCAGGGACAGTGCCAGTGCATCGCCCGTCAGATGCGGAAAATTCGTGGAATGTGTGTATAAACCGCCGATACCGCCGCATGCCCATACGGTATCCTTTGCCGAAATTGTAATCAGATGCGGTGTTGCTTCCTTTGATACACGGCATACAATACCGTAGCATACATTGTCCTGTTCCACAATATCTACCATTTCCGTATTTTCAAGGATTGTAACATTGGACAGCTTTTTCACCTGTGCAAGCAGCTTGCTTGTAATCTCTTTTCCAGTAATATCTTCATGGAAGAGGATTCTCGGTGTGGAATGGGCACCTTCTCTTGTAAAACGCAAGTGTCCGTTATCATCCCGCTCAAAATCCACACCGTATCCGATTAAATCATCAATAATCTCACGTGAAGAACGAATCATAATATCCACAGACTCTTTTCTGTTTTCATAATGTCCTGCACGCATAGTATCTTCAAAATAACTGTCGTAATCATCTTCATTTTTTAATACACAAATTCCACCCTGTGCAAGAAACGAATCACTGCTTTCCAAATCCGCCTTTGTAATCATCACAATCTGCTTATCACGTGGCAGATTCAGTGCGGTAAACAAGCCGCCGACTCCCGTTCCTACAATCACAATGTCCGTATTAATATGTAACTTTACCTTATTCTCATTCATCTTGACACATTCTTTCCGGCTATTTTGCAAGCTCTAACATTCTCTCAAGCGGACGGCCTGACTTTTCACTTAACTCTTTTTCCACCGTTACGGCATTGCTCTCATTTTTTAAGACATCCCGTACTTTCTCTAATGTAATCTTTTTCATATCCGGGCAGATCTGATGAGCCGATGCCGGATAAAACTTTTTCCCAGGATTTTTCTTTTTCAACTCGTAAAATACACCTGTTTCCGTACAAATCACAAATTCCTCTGCATCGCTTTTTGTTGCATAATCAATAATACCCGAGGTACTGCCTACATAATCTGCCAGTGCCGACACTTCCGGAAGACATTCCGGGTGTGCAAGCACAAGTGCCTGCGGATGCTCCTGTTTTGCCTTTTTGACAGCTTCCGGTGCAATTGCCTTATGAACCGGACAGTGTCCGTTCTGGTATAAAAATTCTTTCTCAGGCACCTGCTCTGCAATAAAATGTCCGAGATTGTCATCCGGAATAAATAAGATGTGTTTATTCGGGAGTGCCTTTACAATCTTTAACGCATTTGAGGAAGTCACACATACATCCGCGTGTGCTTTTAACTCTGCCGTGGAGTTGATATAACAGACAACCGCTAAATCTTCATACTCTGCACGAAGCTTTTCAATTCCTGCGATATCTGCCATATGTGCCATCGGACAGTCCGCACTCATATCCGGCATTAAAACCTTTTTCCCCGGATTTAATACCTTTGCGCTCTCACCCATAAATCCCACACCGCAGAAAACAACGACATCTGCTGTTGTTTCCGTTGCAAGACGGCTTAAGTAGTACGAGTCCCCGATGTAATCTGCAATTTCCTGCACGGCATCTTCCACATAGTAATGTGCAAGAATGACTGCATTTTTCTCTTTTTTCAGTTGCTTAATTTCCTCTGTTACCGCGTTCATCATTTACCTCATTTTCCTGTATAAGTGCTAAATTTTTTGTTGGTAATTATATCACGTTTCTTTACAGGTGACAAGACAGTTATAAAATCATTTTATAAAATGCCCGTCTACCGCCGTTTTAAGCCTGTTTCTGTGTGGTATAGACACGTGCCGGAAATGTAATTGTAATCGTTGTACCTTCGCCCTGTTTACTGTCCACCTTTAACGGATACTGATCCCCGTAATACAGCTTTAACCGCTCGTTGACATTTCTTGCACCATATCCGCCGGACTGCACCGTTAAAAAATCTGCCGCCGTCTGCTTATCCATGCCGACACCGTTATCCGATACCGTCAATACTACCAGATAATCTGTGCCGGATTCCACATTTGGTTCTCGACGGGATTCTGTACCGGATTTCGTTTCGGATTGTGTGTCAGATTCCATATCTGTCCGGTGTGTGAGCGGCTTTTGTGCAGGCTCCTGCCAGCCGCGGATTGTAATCCGCCCTCTGCCCTCTGTTTTTAAGTCAATTCCGTGATCAATCGCATTTTCAACCAGCGGCTGTAAAATCAGATTCAGGGATTCGTACTGTAAAATTTCCGCTGCCACATCTATTTCCACATCAAAATCCCCGTCATGCATAAGCTGCTGGATTTGCAGATAGGAGCGTACATTGCTTAATTCCTGCTCTAATGTCAATGTGTTTCTTCCTTTATTTAATGAGGTTCTGTAATAATTGGAAAGTTCAAGTGTAATCCGGCTGATGTCCTCCTGCCCGCTCTCAATGGCTTTCCAGTTAATCAGGGACAGCGAATTGTATAAAAAATGTGGATTTATCTGCGCCCGGAGTGCCCGCATTTCATATTCCTTCTGATGGATTCTGCCCTCATAAACCTCAGTAATTAAGGTGCTGATGCGGCTGACCATATGATCAAAGCCGTTAATTAATGCACCGATTTCATCGTTGCTGTCACTATGGACACGTACTGTGAAATCGCCCTGCTCCACCTTCTGCATATTGTGCTGTAACAGCTCAATTCTCTCTATTAAAAAGCGCGAGGTCGATATCAGTGCAAGCACTGCACCGGCTATAATCACCGTCACTGCCACAAAAATCATGCGCATCATCGGCTTTGCCGACTGGATAATCAATTCTGTCGGTTCATACATATAAATCGTCCAGTCCGTTGTCGCAAGCGGTGTACTGATAACCGTGTAATCGCCGCTGCCGTCCCGTATTCCACAAAAGTCTGCAAAATTTAACGCCTTATCCACATTTTCACCGGTAAAGCTGTGGAATTCATACACCTCGCTGCCCGCAGAATCGACAATATAAATCCCGTAGTTTTTCTGCGTATTTTCTTCAAGTGCTTCAAACACCTTATCATAATCCACTGAAATGTATAAAATGCCGAGTTTATTCTTCTGATAGAGCAGTGACATTTTTCGTGCCGATGACAGCGTGTGCGCCGAGCTGTCCGCAAACCACTGAATCGTTGTATGTTCCTTTGACGTATCAAACCACGGTGCAGCTTCAATTTCAGACAGTGGGGCAAGCGTGGTATCGTGCTTTACCGTGCCTTCAGCGTAAATCGTCACCTGTTTCACGTCTTCGTGGAAATATTTAAGCGACGATAGCATCGGGTCAAACAACAGCACAAGCTGGCCGTACATTTCATAATCGCTTTTATAGTCGTAGCTGACAACCCGCGAAATCGTTTCATTAAAGGTGATGTAATTGGACAGGTTGTTATACACCTCTAACTTGGTATCAATGCCCGCTCCCGCCTGATTGACAAAATTCTGGATACTTTTCGTATCGCGCTCAATTAAAATATGCTTCATCTGCCCGTAGGAAAATGTAAACAGCACAATAACCGGCAGTACTGCCGTGAGCAGGTAAATCCCTGCCAGCCTGTATTTCAACTTCATATTTTTTATATTCATCTTAAATTCCATTTCTGAATTTCTGAGGACTCACCCCGTAGCACTCGCGGAAACTCTGGCAGAAGTACGAAACATTCTGATAACCGCACGCTTCGCTGATATTTACAATTTTCATATTTGTATTTTCAAGCATATCCTTTGCCTTTTCCATGCGGTACTGCTTGATAAATTTACTTAAATTCTGTCCGGTTTCTTTTTTAAAAACCGTACTTAAATAACTCGGTGCCAGATACACCATATCTGCAAGCTGTTCTACGCCCAGTTCATCCCCGAAATGCGTATAAATATACTTTTTGACTGTTTCAATTTCTTTATGCTGTGTCTGCGGATTTTTTGCAAATGCCGCTTCCAGCTTATCAATATGGCTGTTGACAATCGACACAATACAGTTAAAATCCCCGGACTTATACAATGTATCAATTTGCTTATTAAATTCCTCTTCCCGCGTCTCCGGCAGATTCTGATAGAAATCTTTTAACAGATTGGAAAAAATAAATTTAATATAAATCTGTGAAAAATATGATTTTTTGCGGTACTTGGCACACATTCTGTCAAAATGCTCCCGGAGTGCCCGGATATCTTTCATCTTAATATCCTGTTTCATCTGTTTCATGAGCGTGTCGTCATTAATCTGCACCAGCACCGGCGTTTCCCCGCTGATGTCCTCGGAATACACATACACATCGGGGCGGTAAAACCTATTTTCCATCAGGGCTTCAAGCATATCCATTGTCTGCGGTATTTTTTCATAATCGTCAATTTCGCCTGAAATTGCAAAATGACAGTGTTCGCCGTATTTTTTAAAAACGGCATCATGCAGCTTTTGTGACGTCTGCTGCAGGGTCATGTAATGCGGACTGGCATTTAATAAAAGGACTGCCTGCTGCGGGTTTAAGTTTAAATACTGATATTCTTCACCCATATTTTCTTCAAGTATCTCCGCCTGAAAATCAAGCGCTTTTTTCCCAAAAAATTCACGGTCAAATTCAAGAAATACAATCCGGTGGAAATGATTCCAGAAATTTTCTCCTGCAAGATTTCCTGCCAGTGTATGCACCTGTTCTGCACTACCCCCATTAAATAAGGTATATAAAAGATATTCCCGCATATAGCTGCTCTGCTGCAGACGTTGTTCATTTTCAACATACTGCTTTTGCAATTCTCCTGTAACCTTCTCTATGGTCTGTGCAAATTCCTGTGGATTGACCGGCTTTAAAATGTAGTCCGATACGCCAAGACGCACTGCCAGCTTGGCATACTCAAATTCATTATACCCGCTGAATATAATTGTTTTTAATGTAAACCCCTCTTCTTTGGCTGCTCCAATAAGTTCTATGCCATCCATAAACGGCATTTTTACATCGGTCAGCAATATATCTATCTTTTTTCCCTGATTGCGCATTGAACAAAGCTGCTCGAGTGCTGCTTTGCCGTTTGGTGCTTCATAGATTTCAAACAGCTCTGCCTGCTTCTTTAACAGAAATTTAATTCCGTTGCGTTCAATCTTTTCATCATCCACTATTAAAATTGTATACATACCATTCCCCATTCTGTCCATTTACTATATAGTCAGTATACCACACCTTCCATTTAATGTAAAAAATAACTGGCTTTTGAACTGCCAATATACTATAATGTCGCTATAGAAGTGCCTTTGCGCACTTCCCGATGATAACAGTGTGCTGTATATCAGACACAGAAATGAGGTCTTTATGAAACATATCTTACATATATTCCGCAAAGACGTTACCGGTCTTAGCCGCAATTTATTCGCTTTGGTGATTGCGGGCGGATTGTGTATTATTCCGTCCCTGTATGCGTGGTTTAACATTTATTCCAACTGGGACCCGTATGCCAACACATCTTCCTTAAAGGTTGCTGTCGTATCTGAAGACAGTGGATTTTCTTCAAAGGGAAGCGACCCTGTCAATATGGGAAATCAGGTTGTGGAGCAGCTCCATGACAATACCGGTGTAGGCTGGGTTTTTCCACAGGATACAGATGCTGCACTGAAAGGCGTCTATGACGGCAGTTATTATGCTGCCATTATTATCGGTGATGATTTCAGCCGCAGTCTGTTTGATTTTCTGGATAACGGCATGAATCACCCAAGCGTGACATATTACGAAAATTCAAAGAAAAATGCCGTTGCCACAAAGATTACCGATACGGCAAGTTCTACACTGCAGCAGACGATTAACACAGAATTTATTAACGTTGCCGCACAGACGGCATTAAGCGGTCTTGAAAGTATTACCCAAAAAGATTCTTCCATTTCCGGCAAACTTATTGACGATATGAAGACCATTCAGGATAATCTGTCCGGTTATGCCGATACCATTGCCACCTTCCAGAACGGCAATGCTTCTTTATCGGAAAATCTGGAATCCATGAGTGCATTGATTCCGGAATTACAGGATATTTTAGAAAATTCAAAAGATACAACAAAGCTGACACAATCTGCACTGTCCCGCTCTGTCGATAACATGACCGACCAGCTTGACACAACACTTGCCGCCATGGAAACCATTTCTGAGCAGGTGCAAAAGCAGTTAGACACGGCACAGAATAAAATCACAAGCGATACACAAGGGGCATCTGATGCACTTTCTGCCGCATTAGACGGCTTAAACTCCCTGCTTGAGCAGAATCATAAACTGGATGACCTTTTAAACAAATTAGATGATCTGGAATATATTGACCATAACATTATTGCACAGATCCGCGGACAACTTGAAGCAATTTCTACTTTACAGGACCTTGCAAAGAATCTGATTGATCAGACTTCTTCGATTGTAAAGGAAACACCTGAAATTGCCGCTGCAAAGGCAGAGGTGCTGCATACCCTGTTATCCTCCTGCCTTAATAAAATGACACAGACCCAGCAGAAGTATCACACCATTGCTTCATCCGGTTTAAGTTCATTAAAAATCACCGTGAACGCAGCTGCGGATTCTGCCTATAAATCACTTGAAAATTCAGGCAGCCAGCTAAACAGCTTAGAACAGATTTTACTCGGAACCAGCAAAATCGCCCTGACGGCAAACCAGACCCTTGGCGATACCGGAACGATTATTTCGGGCATGTCCGATAAAATCCAGCTGATTTTGACTTCCTTAAATAATATTACGGATTCTTCGGCTTATCAGACGCTTTCACAGTTATTACATGCCGATGCGGCCTCCTATGCCGAATTTATTGCAACACCTGTGGAAGTTGAACAGATTGATGTCTACCCGGCAGTCAACTACGGTACGGCAGTTACACCGTTTTACACAGCACTGGCGCTGTGGGTCGGCGGTATCGTACTCGTGGCACTGATGAAAGTACACGTTGACAATAATCCGAAGATGGAACTGATGGCAAAACCGCACGAACTGTATCTGGGCAGATTCCTTTTATTCTTTGTGATGGGACAGATACAGAGCCTGATTATTGTACTCGGCGATTTATATTTATTAAAAGTTTCCTGTGAACATCCGGGACTGCTCATTTTGACGGCTTCTGTCGCAAGCTTTGTATTTGTCCTGCTGATTTACACGCTGACACTTTCCTTTGGCGATGTCGGAAAGACCATTGCCGTTGTTATGGTTGTTATCCAGATTGCCGGTTCAAGCGGTACGTTCCCGATTGAACTGCTGCCGCAGTTTTTCCAGAACGTGTACCTGTACTTCCCATTCCCGTATGCGATTAACGCCATGCGTGAAGCCATCAGCGGCATGTATGAAATGGACTACTTTATTTATATGGGAAAACTGCTGATTTTTGCCGCAGCTTCCCTTTTACTCGGACTGGTAATCCGCAAACCGTTCATTCCGCTCAATCATTTCTTTGAGGAAAAGATGAAAGAAACCAAAATGATGTAATCAATACATATTTGTTAGTGAGGTAGAACTATGACTTTAAAAAACAGCCCTGTGGCAGATGACCTTCTGGCAACACCCATAACACGGACTTCTGCCAGAAACCTGTCCGATTCCGGTTCACCGGATACGGATTTTTCGGACGGGTCTTCGTCTAAGAACGGACGTGATGAAGATTTTAACACGACTTTAATGCAGATTCAGGAATTCAGCCATACACTGCATGAACGCAATCAGAAGCGTATTAAAGCGGGACTCTGGTGTATTGCCATTATCCCGATGATTTTCCTTATTTTGTTGCTGCATATGGAGAGTTCAAAGGTTGTGTATCTTTTATTATGGGTAATTTCACTCTTTTTAATTTCTGCATATCTGGTAACAGTCGCTTACATTGATGACCAGATGCAAAAAAAATTAAAACAGCTCGGACTGGATTTGAAAGAGGGACACGACTACCTTGTACAGGATTTACCATCCCGTCTCAATAACAACTTACAGTCTATTATCACTGCTGCAAAGGAGATTAAACTATGAAAAATATTTTTCTTGTTTTTATACAGGACCTCAAACGTATCAGTACCAATGTGGTCGCCATTGTTGTACTGATTGGTCTTACCGTCATTCCATCCCTGTATGCGTGGTTTAACACTCTGTCAAACTGGGACCCATACGGAACAGATTCCACTTCCCGCATCAAGGTTGCTGTGGCTTCTGATGATCCGGGTGTAACTATTGACGGTGTGACTGTAAATATCGGCGACCAGATTATTTCTAATTTAAAAGCCAATACAACCATCGGCTGGGTGTTTACGGATTCCACGCAGGAAGCCATTGACGGCGTGTACAGCGGCGACTACTATGCCGCACTGGTTCTACCGTCTGACTTTACAAGCGATATGGTAAGTTTTCTCTCGGATTCCCTAGAACATCCGCAGATTCAGTATTACTGTAATCAGAAGAAAAATGCCATTGCGCCGAAAATTACGGATAAGGCAAAAAAAGCAGTTCAGTCCCAGACTAATTCCACCTTTGTGAACACTTTAACAAAAAGTCTTGTAAGCGCCAGCTCCGCTGCTATCACTGTGGATTTTGACAGTCTGACACTGGATAATACCACAGGGAATTCACTCATTGATGTCATATCCGGTAAACTGACCGATGCCTACAATGAATTGCAGACATACAATGTGATGTTAGATTCCCTGATTTCCATTACACAGATTTCTTCCGATGTTTCCTCTCTTGCGCGCAGTTCTTCATCGGATCTGCCGGAAACACTGGAAACACAGGCGGGAGAACTTGCCGCCCTGCAAAAGCTTCTGGATGCCAATTCAGTTTCTTCCCTGTCAGAGGTTTCCGCTTCACTTTCGGAAAATGTGTCCTCTATCCGCAGTGTAATGTCTTCCATTTCTTCTTTATATCAGGATATGGACGGCGACATGAACACCTTTACGGATGCGGTTACACAGGGACAGGAAAATCTGACACAAACACAGCAGACTTTAAATACACTGATGACTAAGCTTTCCGATTCTATTGAATTACTCAATAAAATCGCTTCCGACCCAGAATATGATTTTGTGAATGAGATTTTAGGCAGTGACCCACAGACACTGGCAGACTTTATTGCCTCACCGGTAGAAATTACGACCAAAAAGATTTACGAAATTTCAGCTTACGGTTCTGCCGTTTCACCGTTTTACACGGTCCTTTCCATCTGGGTCGGCGGTCTGATTATGGTGGCTATCATTCATACACAGGTGAAAAAATCCAAACACCTGCCAGCCGGTGTAAAGCCGTATCAGAAGTTTTTCGGACGATACCTGACATTTTACTGTATCGGACAGTTGCAGACACTTCTGATTGTACTCGGAAATCTGTTTTATATCCAGATTCAGTGTCCGCACCCGGTTTTATACTGGTTTGCATGTTCTGTCACCAGTCTGGTCTTTACGATTTTTATGTATGCACTGACGGTTGCCTTTGGCAATATCGGTGAAGCCCTTGCAATTATTTTCATGGTAGTCCAGGTTGCCGGAAGCGGCGGTACGTTCCCGATTGACGTCCTGCCAAAGGTTTACCGGATGATTTACCGCTACCTGCCATTCCCATATGCCATGGATGCCCTGCGCGAAACGATTGGCGGCATGTACGGCAATTATTACTGGGAATGTATCGGCAGACTCTTTATCTATATTATCATTGCCATTCTCATCGGTCTTGTCCTTCGCAAGCCGTTTGAACAGCTCAATCACTATATGGAACGGAGTAAGGAAAATTCCGGAGTGATGCTGTAGGAGGCAAAAAAATACGTTCACTTTCCACACGCTGTGGGAGGCAAAAAAACAACCCGCATTTTCCACACGCTGTTTGACGGAAAATACGGGTTGTTTTTTGCCCTTGAAGGGGGCGGGCGAAAAGATTGTGGGTGATTTCGCCTTGGCGGGGACGGAAAGGGTTTGTGTTTTTTGCCGCCTGTTTACTTCTTGCCCGGCTTACAGTTTCCAGATGTCGGTGTTGTACTGGCGGATGGTGCGGTCGGAGGAGAAGAAGCCTGCCATCGCGGTGTTTATCAGCATTTTTCTGCCCCATGCGGCTCTGTCTTTGTAGTCTGCAAGCGCCTGTTCTTTTACCTTTATATATTCCTTGAAATCCAACAGTGTCATGAACCAGTCTTTGCTGATAATTTCATGGTGCAGACGGGCTAAGTTTTCTTCATCACCATACTGCTTTAACGCATCTGAAACGATAAAATCAACACATTTTTTTATCATTTCATCCTTTTCATAAAGGTCCTTTGCACAGTAATCGGCATTTTTGTAATGCGCGATGACTTCGTCACTGGATGCACCAAAGGTATAGATATTGTCTTTGCCGACAAGCTGTGCAATCTCGACATTTGCACCGTCAAATGTTCCGAGTGTCAGTGCACCGTTTAACATAAATTTCATATTGCCCGTTCCGGAAGCTTCCTTGGAAGCCAGCGAAATCTGCTCTGAAATGTCGCACGCCGGAATCAGCTTTTCCGCCATCGTCACATTATAATTTTCCACCATGACAACCTTTAAATACGGACTGACATCCGGGTCATTTGCAATCAATTCACCCAGGCACAAAATTAAGTGAATAATATCTTTTGCAATCGTATATGCTTTTGCCGCCTTCGCACCGAAAATAACCGTAACCGGAGTATCCGGAATATTTCCGGCCTTAATCTCAAAATATTTGTAAATGACATACAGTGCGTTCATCTGCTGGCGCTTGTACTCATGCAGGCGCTTTACCTGAATGTCAAAGACCGACTGCGGATTGATTTTTATACCGCATTTTTCCTGCATATATGCAGCAAGACGTTTCTTATTTTCCGCCTTAATTTCAAGCATGCGCGCAATCACATTTTCATCATCTGCATATTTTATAAGCTGTGAAAGTTCCCCTGCTTCCTTTTTAAAATCTGCACCAATCAGTTCTTCAATATAGGCGGCCAGTGCCTGATTGCAGTGCAGTAACCACCTTCTGAACGTAATGCCGTTGGTTTTATTGTTAAATTTTTCAGGATAAATGCGGTAAAAAGATTTCAGTTCTTCCTGCATCAAAATCTCCGTATGCAGCTTTGCCACCCCATTTACACTGAAACCATAATGAATATCAATATGTGCCATATGCACACGGTCGTTTTCGTCAATAATGTAAACGGAAGAATCCGTATAACGGGCGCGTACATTTTCATCAAGATAACGGATAATCGGAACTAACTGCGGCACAACCTCCTCAAGATAGTCCAGCGGCCATGTTTCGAGTGCTTCTGCAAGAATCGTGTGATTTGTGTATGCACACGTCTTTGTCACCACCTCTGCCGCCTCCTGCATCGTCATCACACTGCCGTCAATGTCTTTCTGCGTTGTTAAAATGCGGATTAATTCAGGAATAACCATTGTCGGGTGCGTATCATTAATCTGAATCACCGCAAATTCATTCAGATTCTTTAACGTCTTTCCCGCTTTTTCACATTTCCTGCGGCATTCTGAAAGAATCAACTGTGCGGCGTTGCTTACCATAAAATACTGCTGGTAAATGCGTAATAACTGTCCGGCTCTGTCGCTGTCGTCCGGGTACAAAAAGAGCGTGAGATTCTTCTCAATCGCATTTTTATCAAAATCAATGCCGTCGTGCATCGGTATTTTTTCATCAACCGTGTCGATATCAAATAAATGCAGTTTGTTGACCCTGCCCTCGTAACCTGTCACATCAATGTCATACATTCTCGACATGACGGACAATTTGCCAAACTGTACCGGGTACTGCACCTCCGTCTTTGTCAGCCAGCTTTCCTTTTGAATCCAGTAATCCGGCTGTTCTGTCTGCTTATTCTGTGCGAACACCTGACGGAACAGTCCCAGATGATAGTTGATGCCAATGCCGTCCCCGTTTAAGTTTAATGTGGCAATGGAATCTAAAAAGCACGCTGCCAGCCGTCCCAGTCCGCCGTTTCCAAGTGACGGTTCCGGCTCCACTTCTTCGATTTGTGCAATGTTCTTTCCGTTTTCCTCTAATTCCTGCGAAACCTGCTCATACAGCCCCAGATTAATCAGGTTGTTTGACAGCAGCTTTCCAATCAGAAATTCTGCGGAAATGTAATACACTTTCTTGCCGTTTTCTTTTTCCTGCCGCTCCTGCGCTTCTTTTCTTTCTTCCGTGACTTTCTTTACCAGTGCCAGCAGTGCCGTATAGACCTGTTCGTTACTGCACTCTCTGACTGTTTTTCCATACATTTTGTTACAAATTTCTGCTATGCTCATACTTCTCTCCACTCCTATTTTTATTTCTGATTATTTTTCGATAATTCTGATTATTATTATATATTTCTAAGATTTTTTATCTTGCATAATTACCGCTTAAAATAATACAATACTATCATACTTTTATATCATGCTACCAGGGGCAAAATATCTGAACCCACATGAGCTTGCTCATAGGCGGGTGCTATGTGCCAGTGGCACATGTTTAGCACGGAACAATCCATAGATATCATAGTTGAGGCTTTTGACCCCAACATCATATCATGATATACAAAATATATGAAATTGGCGTTTGTGCAGTAAATCTGCGGATTGGAGGGGCTATGCACATATTAGAATATGAAAATTACGAAGAAACGAAAAAACACTATGATACGGATTTTTCCTATAATACTTATCCTTGCTCGATTCCGCTGGATTTTCCGTGTGTGCCGATGCACTGGCACCGTGAAACGGAAATTATTTATGTAAAGAGCGGCAGGGGAATGGTCAATGTCGATGGTATTTCCTACCCGGTTGTCAAAGACAGCATTGTCTTTATTCTGCCGGGCAGGCTTCATTCCATTGCGCAGTATGAATCGGAAGCATTTTCATACGAAAATATCATTTTTGATATGCAGATGTTAATCCCAAAAGAAGGGGATACGATGTCTTTTAACTTTTTTCACCGCCTGCAAAATTTCCCCGAAGATTTTCCGGTTTTAATAGACCGGGTTCCGAAAGCGCACCGCGCTGTTCAAATCTGCCTTGACCGGATTGACGATTTGCGTACCACCTATCCTGCCGGGTACTATCTCGGCATTAAAGGCTGGCTGTATCAGTTGTTTTTTATTCTGGAATCAGAGATTCTTGCACCGGATAAAATGCGTGAAATTACAACGTGTGATTTACCGCAGCAAAAAAACAGTGCTGTTTCCTCCCGGAAAAACGGTTATTTTAAAGAAAATACGAAGGAAAAGCTGTGCCTGATTACCGATTATATTGCAAATTACTACCCACAAAAAATCAGTATTGAGCAGATTGCGGCAGTCTGCGGTTTCAGCAGCTCCCATTTCATGAAATTTTTCAAGCTGTATATGGGAAAGCCCTTTATTGCTTACTTAAATGAGTACCGCCTAATCCGTGCCGCGCACCTGCTGTGTGCATCAGATGATGACATTCTTGCGATTTCCCTGGAATGCGGTTTTGAAAATGTATCTTATTTTAACCGCTTATTCCTGCGCGAATATCATATGACACCGTCCAAATTCCGGCAGGCGCGCAGAAACTGATGCCGCTTTTATATCTTATGCACGTTTTTAAGATAATTTAAAAAACCTGTACACCCTGCCACCACATCATTCCATGTCTGTGTAAAATCCCCGGAATACCACGGGTCTGCGATTGATTTGCCGCGGCGGCTGATTGTCTGGCTGATTGAATTGCTGCTTTTATTTTTAGTCTGAAGCTGACTCCCCTCTTGAAGTTCGTCTGCATAATCTAACAACAGATGAATTTTTCCTTCGGTATCCGCGCCTGTGATACGCTCTGTGTTACGGATGTTGTTGGTATCCGCACAAAGCAGGTAGTCATAATGATGATAATCTTCTTTTGTCACCTGTCTGGCGCGCTTGCCCGCAAAGTTGGTGTATGCGGTCTTTCCAATCCCATGCTTTTTTAGTTCTGCCTG
>OMGL01001174.1_pt1 | contig 17226 bp, 25 predicted proteins | sample 1645831 | NCBI WGS metagenome assembly OMGL01 (sample SAMN00849301, study PRJEB25192) | human gut metagenome | reverse complement strand
TCATTTCGGCAGTTGCTTACGCCCAGGCGGAATACGACTGGGAACACCGTACCGGCTGCCCGTTTTAATTTTTGAGGGATTTAACAATGAGTACTGCACTTTCCACCATGGCCGGGAAACTGGCCGCACGCCTCGGCATGGATGCCGGTACAGACCTGATGAATACGCTGAAGAATACAGCGTTCAAAGGTGGCAACGTCACGGACGAGCAGTTTACAGCCCTGTTGATCGTCGCCAACCAGTACGGCCTGAACCCATGGACAAAAGAGATTTATGCCTTCCCAGATAAAGGCGGGATTGTCCCGGTCGTCGGCGTTGATGGATGGGCTCGCATTATCAACGAACATCCTCAGTTTGACGGCATGGAGTTCTCTTACGACAAAGAGGAAGGCGCGTGCACCTGCAAGATTTACCGCAAAGACCGCAAGCACCCGACAATCGTCACCGAGTATATGGGCGAGTGCAAACGCAACACTCAGCCATGGCAGTCCCACCCTACCCGCATGCTTCGCCACAAGACGCTGATCCAGTGCGCGCGCCTGGCCTTTGGTTTCGCTGGCATATTCGACCAGGATGAGGCCGAGCGAGTGATTGAAGGAACAACGGCAGAGGTTCATGCGGGTCATGAATCAGATAGCCGTCGCCCGGATCTGATCAAAAAAGGTGAGTCCGCCGCGCGCCTTGGAACCGTCAAGTATCAGGAGTTCTGGGTGGCGCTGAGCGCCGAAGAGAAACAGGTGATCGGCGCAGTTGAGAAACGACGCATGTATGACATGAGTCTTGCTGTCGACAACGCCGAACCTGTCAATGTCGAAGAGACGGAGGCTGAATGATGGAGCAACGCACCCCTGAATGGTTTGCTGCGCGCTGCGGCAAGGTCACAGCCAGTCGCCTGGCTGATGTCATGGCCCGGACTAAGTCGGGCTACTCCACCAGCCGCCAGAACTACATGGCCGAGCTTATTTGCCAACGGCTGACCGGGAAGCTGGAGGAAGGGTTTTCGAATGCCGCAATGATGCGCGGCACTGAACTTGAGCCAGTGGCACGCGAAATGTACGCGCTGAATGAGTTCGATGCGGAAATCACTGAAGTTGGACTCATCGATCACCCATCCATACCCGGATTCGCAGCCAGCCCGGACGGACTTGTTAACGACGACGGGCTTATCGAAATCAAATGCCCCAACACCTGGACCCATCTTGAAACGCTGAAAACTGGCGAGCCAAAGCGCCAGTACATGCTGCAAATGCATGCGCAGATGATGTGCACCGGGCGGAAATGGTGTGATTTCGTTAGTTTCGATGATCGCCTGCCGCCTGACCTCGCCTATTTCAAGAAGCGAATTCATTTCGATGAAGAGCTGGCGCGCGAAATCGAGTCTGAGGTTAAGAGCTTCCTTGCAGATCTGGAATCGGAAATTCTGAAAATCACAGAGCGTGCAGCATGAAACGCACACCCTTCTACCGCAGGCCCGGGCGAGCCGGGCAATTCTCCGGCCTCCGTGAACGCGTTATCTGGATGATTCAGACGCGCGGCCGCCCGATAACCGGCAGCGAAATCGCTGAGAAGTTTGGCGTAACGCTCATCGAGTTTAACCGGGTCGCAAACGGCATCACCCGCGGCACAGGACAGATAGCGCAGATAGTTGAGTTGGAAAAATGGCTCAACGAGGACGGCATCTGCGACCGGACATTTGACCTGGTAACGAAGCCAAAGGTCATCACGCCTCAAGGTAAATCGCGCCTCTTCACCCGGCGCGCAATACTGCAGTCGCAAGAAGGCAGACGGCAGGAGTGCATTGAACGTGCCTCCCGCCGTAGCCGCCTGATTGCTCAGGGCCTCTACATCGACGAAATGGAGTCAGTGCTATGAAAGCGTGGTCACTCGAAGAGCTTGCGCTGCTGTGGCGACACTCAAACGCTGAAGTCGCGGAGATTACCGGCCGCAGCATTGAAGAGGTCGGAGATAAGCGGCTGCAAACCAATATTGAGCGTAATGGCTGGGATGTTAACGCTCCGGAGCGGGAGGATGTATGACAGATTACACCGGCAGCAACACCCCAGCGGATCAGCGTGACCTATGGCGCACTCCACCCGCCCTCTTCGCTTCCCTTGATGCTGAGTTCTGCTTCCAGTTGGATGCCGCTGCAGCACCCCATAACGCGCTGTGCCGAAAGTTCATTACAGCCGAGCAGAACACGCTGGAAACGCCATGGTCTGATTACCTGAGCATTCCTGGCTACGTCTGGCTTAACCCGCCATACAGCAACATTACGCCGTTCGTTAAGAAGGCCGCCACCGAAAGCGCAAATCAGATCGGCACGGTCATGCTGGTTCCGGCAGACACTTCGGTTAGCTGGTTCAAAGAGGCTATCCAGACCGCCAGCGAGGTGCGCTTCATCACAGCCGGGCGGCTGGCATTTATCAACCCTGTCACCGGTAAGCCGGTAAGCGGCAACAACAAAGGGTCGATGCTCATAATCTGGCGACCGTACCCGCGTACACACTGCCACTTCGCAACTGTGGACCGGGACGAGCTGATGGCTTTCGGGGCGAAACTTCTCGCCCGCCGGGAGGCCGCATGACGTCAGAAACAGACAACGCCATCCGTTCCGCCTGCCGCCGCTGCACCGAAGAAATCCAGCAGGCCATGCGCAAGAAGCCAAAGCCTAACTGGAACGAAACGGTGCCTCCCATCATCAACAAGCATCACAAGAAAATTGAAGCTCTGGGAGTTAGCCTCCTGGAGTTCGTCGTATACACAGGGCGGCTTAATCGCCGCTTCGGAGTTGAACAATGACAACAGAAATTAAAGCCCTACCCGTCGAACGCAACCAGTACGGCTACTGGACTCACCCGCTTTACGATGAATTTTGCGATGGCCGCGAATCCATATCGCCCATTGAGTTCAACGCATGGCTGGAGAAGAACGGCCTCGAGTGGAAAGTGATTTATCGTGATGAGGACGATGCTGATCCAGATGTTGACGGCTATGACATTTCGGCGTGGCAGCCCGAAACACCAGCCGGCGATGGTTGGTTTGTCGGTTCAATTCACGACACGGAAGATGGCGCGGTTTGCATCTGGCTGCGGCACGCTGGCGGTGCGGCATGAACAGAGCCTCACCAGTTGATTTGAGAAAAAGCATCGAAATTGCCAACCACCTGGCGCACATCGGGATTCGCTTTGTGCCGATCCCAGTGGCGACCGAAGAAGAGTTCCAGACGTTGGCCGCCGAGTTATCGCGACGGCTTGAGCAGATGGCGGTCGAAGCCGAGAAGAATGAAGGCGGTGCAGCATGAAGGCACTAATCACCCGGGAGCTTAAGGCTCCTTTTTTATTGCTGGCGTTCACATTCAACCGAATTAACCGACAGTTCATGGAGCACTGACTATGACACCAGATACCATTGACGCTGCAAGCGAGCTAACTCAGCAGCGAATAGAAATGGCAGTAGCCGCTCACAGACTCAACCACTCAGCAGTATCAGCAACGCACTGTGAGGAATACGGTGACAAGTTACTTGATGAGCGCCGGAAAGCGTATCCGGGATGCACGATGTGTGTGGCATGCCTTGAGATTGTCGAGTTACGGAAGAAACAAGGAAGGTCATGATGGGTTCTGATATTTGCAAAGGTGAGCGCTTTCAGGTTGGAGAAATTTGGAAGTCACCGCGTGGGTTCTTTTACAAGGTGGTTGAGGTGATTGGCAGCCAGGCAACTCTGCGGATGGGCTGCGATGGAAGCGGAAGAAAGGCTCGACGATGGGTCGATGCAATCGCCGGTTGGTCAATCTACAAGCGGGAGGAGTGATGGATTACAGCAAGATGAGTGACCAGGAAATTAATATGGCAGTGGCAGCAATAATCCATCCTGAAAGCACGGTAATTGAAAGCAAAAGCAGACCACCATGTGCGTGCATCACAGGGCAATTACCAAGCTATTGGGTCGACTACTGCAACGCCCCGGCAGACGCATGGTCGATTATCGCTGACAAGAAAATCTGCCTAGCGTTCGACGTATTCGCCGAGCCACAGGATGGCGGTGGCTGGGTCGCTTCTCCAGCTTATGGCTGGGAAACGGAGCGAGTACGCCATGACAACCCTCTCCGCGCTGCAATGATTTTATTCCTCAAAATGCAGGAGTCAGCCAATGTTCCAGCTAATTCAACGGGGTCAGATATACGCTGACAGCTCCGGTTGGCCCGTCATCATCCACATTTGCACTTCACAGATAGTTCGCTACTGGCGACAGGGCCGGATCTGCACCGCTTCATCGACTGATTCAACAATGATTTTGAGCATCTCGATCACCGTGAGGCGGCGCAGATACGCGCCGAACTGGAGACGAGCGAGCACATTAAATCGCTGCGCGCCCAGCGCGCGGCATGAGGAGAGAGTATGCGCATCACCATGACGGTTAACTCAGTACAGGATATTGAGAGCTCCATTGCCGCGCTGCGCAAGTTCATCAGCGAGAAAAAGCCGGGTGATGGGACGAGCGATGTGTGGGGGATCGGCATTACCGACGGCACTTATTTTTCAGTGGGCGTAAAGCCAAACGGGAATTACACAGTTAAGCAGCAGGATTGAGGAGAGATTATGGGAAAGATGACGTTCGTCTTTGAATATGAGGACGGCAAAGAGCCGCCAGTTAATGCAGGAATGGAGTTTATGGGCGGGAGGATTGTAGCGGCTGCTTTTCGCGACGCCCTGGAGGAGCCTGAGGTATGCAACGAGATTTGGCCTGGTCCTGATTATCTTGAGAAAATCCGCAGTCAGTTATGACGCAACTGATAGCCAGTTATGAGCTGGCTATTGGGTGCGAAAGCACTGCCTCACATCCCTTGATGTTATTGCCGCCTACGGGCGGCTTCTTTTTGCCTGGAGAAAACCATGAGCGACATTATTCAGTTGGTACCGAATAAATGGGTCACAGAGGAACTTTTAACTGCGACAACCGGCATGTCAAAGCACATGATTCAACATGCCCGCCGGTCTACCTGGATGGAGGGAAAGCATTATCGCCATGTTGCCCCTGATATGGCACCTAAGCAAAACAGCCCAATCATGTATAACCGCGATGAGATAAACCACTGGATCGAGCACCAAAGCCCAGCGAAACGCCGGAGAATATCTGCTTAAATGTCCTTTGGCACATCAAACGAGGAATGATTATGGCAGCATACCCAACAGGTGTAGAGGTTCATGGCGAATCGTTACGCATATGGTTCATATATCAGGGGAAGCGTGTCAGGGAAAATCTCGGCGTTCCTGACACGCCAAAAAACAGGAAAATGGCAGGCGAACTTCGGGCTTCAGTCTGCTTTGCGATAAAGACAGGCACATTCAATTATGCCTCGCAATTCCCTGATTCATCGAACGCAGAGAAATTCAGCACTGTCAGAAAGCAAATATCACTACTTGAACTGAAATCGAAATGGCTTGGGCTTAAAGAGATGGAGCTTAGCCTCGGGACGTTGAGGCGTTACGATTGCCACCTCACAACCACTATCGAAACAATTGGTGAGCACAGGTATATCGGCAGCCTGAACACTGAAGATATCCTTAGTGCCAGGAAGGAGCTACTGAACGGCTGGCAGAAGACCAGACATGGCCTAAATCATCCACCCAAAAAGGGAAGAAGCGTTCCTACAGTCAATAGCTATATGGCATGCCTTGGCGGGATGCTGAGCTTTGCTTTCAAAAGTGGATACCTGAAAACCGATCTGATGGCAGGTATTACCCCTCTCGCAAAAGAAAGACCCATTCCAGATCCTCTTACTTCTGATGAGTATCAGAGAGTGGTTGCGGCCTGCCCAACGCTACAGTTTCAGAATATGGTTATCTTTGCGGTAAATACAGGCGTCAGGCATGGCGAACTAAGCGCGTTATCCTGGGAGGATGTGGATACTGTCAACTGGACTGTTACAGTGTCACGGAACTATTCCCTGAAGGGAAACTTCACCCTGCCAAAAACCAACGCCGGGATTCGAACAATACAGCTGACCCAGCCAGCAATTGATGCCCTCAAGGCGCAAATGCCACTGACCAGAATGATGGCATCCCACAAGGTAAGCGTCAGCCTACGGGAATACAAAAAAAAGAGAACCGATGAATGCACCTTTATATTCTCGCCGTCCATTACTTCAATGAACGGTAAGAAGACGATGTGCTACGTCCCAGGATCCATTAATTCAGCCTGGCGCACTGCCCTGCGTCGTGCAGGCGTCCGACAAAGACGGTCTTATGAAACCAGGAACACATATGCGTGCTGGGCACTGGTCGCCGGAGCGAACCCAAATTTCGTTGCGCACCAGATGGGCCATTCGTCAGCGCAAATGCTATTCACGGTTTACGGTAAATGGATGACCGAGAATAACCATGACCAGGTGGGAATTTTGAACGCATCATTTACTCAAAATGCCCCACAGATGCCCCATAGAAAAACCGCATAACCTTAACTATCTGATTTAACATATTAATATCACTTCAATCATGATTCATCTGGATGAGTAAAGTCGGCTCCTTTGCCTTCAGTTTCCTGCCCGTGATGTTCTGTATCGCAATCCCGCTGGGCCTGGCCCGCGAGAACAAAGGCGTCGCGGCGTTTGCCGGTTTTGTGGGCTACGCGGTGATGAACCTGGCGGTTAACTTCTGGCTGACCGCAAAAGGCATACTGCCGACCACCGACGCCGCCGTTCTGAAGGCCAACAACATTCAGAGCGTGATTGGTATTCAGTCCATCGACACCGGGATCCTCGGGGCGGTGATCGCCGGGGTAATTATCTGGATGCTGCACGAGCGCTTCCACAATATCCGCCTGCCGGATGCCCTGGCCTTCTTCGGCGGCACCCGCTTTGTCCCGATCGTGACCCTGGTCGTTATGGGTCTGTTTGGTCTGATTATTCCGCTGATTTGGCCGGTCTTTGCGCTGGGCATCAACGGCATTGGCCGCATCATTAACGGTGCGGGAGATTTTGGTCCGATGATTTTCGGCACCGGCGAGCGTCTGCTGCTGCCGTTTGGCCTGCAGCATATCCTTGTGGCCCTGATTCGCTTCACCGAAGCGGGCGGCACCATGGAGGTGTGCGGTCACGACGTGAGCGGCGCGCTGACTATCTTCCAGGCGCAGCTGAGCTGCCCGACGACACACGGCTTCTCCGAAAGCGCAACCCGCTTCCTGTCTCAGGGTAAAATGCCTGCCTTCCTCGGCGGCCTGCCGGGTGCTGCGCTGGCAATGTACCACTGCGCGCGCCCGGAAAACCGTCATAAAATTAAAGGCCTGCTGATTTCCGGCGTGATCGCCTGCGTCGTGGGCGGGACCACCGAGCCTATCGAGTTCCTGTTCCTGTTCGTCGCGCCGGTGCTGTATCTGATTCACGCGGTGCTGACCGGTCTGGGTTTCACCGTGATGGCGGTGCTGGGCGTTACCATCGGCAACACTAAAGTAAAATACACCTCATTAAGAATTGAGGCGTAAAAACAGCTATACCTGTCGCCCCAATGGATTACCAAGGAGGTGATGACCAATGTCTGCACATGTTACAATCTTAAGAAATACAGTACTTCCAGTGAAATTCAATACCATGAATCGTCCACGCTTATATTCATATATCCGTTACTCCAGCGAACGACAAGGTAAAGGTAGTTCGATTGAGCGTCAGAAGAGCTACATTGCTGAAATGGCAAAACAGATTGCTACTGAGTACGATCTGGAGATTTTCGAGGAATACCAAGATTTAGGGGTATCCGCGTACAAGGGTAAAAACGTTCAGGAAGGAGCTTTATCGGATTTCATAGACCAAGTTGAATCCGGTTTGATCCCAAAGGGGTCTTTCCTCTTGATTGAATCCCTTGATCGCTTCTCACGCCAGAACGCCATGCAAGCGGTTAACCTTTTCACCAGCTTATTACTTAATGGCATCACGGTAATTACCGGGATTGATAAACAGGTTTACAGACAGACTGAAGTAAACACCGAGACATTGCAGCAACTGATGTTTAGCGTGATGTTGTTCAGCCGTGCAAACGAAGAAAGTTCAACCAAATCACACCGCACCATTGCAAGTGCTCTGTCCAAGATCAGACGTCACCAGGAACGGAAACCAGGTGATCCTGTAGTCGCAATTAAAGAGTTAGGCTCGGATAAATGGTGGACAGATTCAAGTACTGGATATGTCAATCCGCATCCAGTCCTGTTCCCCATAGCAAAAAAAATTATCCAGTTAAAACAAGACGGTTGGTCAAATCGGATGATCCTTCAACATCTGAAAAACAACTACGATGGACCGGTTATTGGCAACAAAAAATCAAAAGGTATATGGAATATGCAGCATTGTTCCAGAATCCTTGAACCTGCCATTTATGGACGAAAAGTAATCACTGTAAACAATGCAGAATACGTTCTGGATGATTATTACCCTGCGATTATCAGCAAAGATGAATATGAAGCGTTAAAGCTCCAAGTTGGAAACAAAGGATTTGCCCCGAATCGCGAGAGTAATCCAGAAATACCATTACTTTCCGGTATTGGTATTTTGCACTGTGCGCACTGCTCATGTTACATGGTTAAGGCTAAATCAACCCTTAAAAACCATCCACATGCTTACCGTTACCAATGTGCATCCAGAGATTTACATCAAGATTGTAATAAGTGGGGATTCAGGGCAAGCACCCTTGAAAGGACGATTTTACAACTAATAGCCGATAGAATATTCTTACAGACGAAATATCAACCATCTGGTTTAGAAGGGAAAATAGCGGACATACAATCGCAAATTGAGAACTATGTATTGGCTATAGGTTCAGCTAAAAGCCCTGAGATCATTAATAGCCTCACTTCGCAAATTGATCAACTAGAACAAGAAAAACAAAGTCTGATAGTGGAAAAAAGACTATACGATGAATCAATCGTGCAAATGAACACTGAAGGTTGGGACAAGTTCAGGAAGTTTGACATTGATGACGCACTTAACCCTTTACGCACAAAAATAAGAGCAAACATTAAGACCGTTATTATGCGCGTAGATTGCTCCAGAATAGATAAGAAACACAACTTGTTTACCATCACATACCGCGATCAGCATAAACAGCGTATCGTTATCGAAAACAACTCAGGCTGGAAGAAGGGTAAGATTTATGTTGAAGCGCAGACTATCAACGATATTCAAATTCTTGAATCTGAAGGTTTGATACTGCATGACCATATTGACATATTGATCAACCGAGACAAGTTCATGACGGAAGCGAAAAAACGACTAGATCATCCCCGAACACTGATCGATGAACTGACGGAATAAAGGTAAGTGTTAGTGCCATTGTAAAATTGCCCCACAGAAATGTTAGCGTAATCCATCGCTATATAGCCATGAATCGCTCTGTATCTTGTCAGAGCGATTAAAGCAGACTTCAGGCATCGTTCAATATAAAACCCCCGTAAAACTTGATACAGAGCGTTGTAGAGCAAGGGTTCAAAATTACATCGTATTCATTCTGTCTACGAACTGTACTTATTGCACCGCTCCTTATCGAAACACCTCTATGGTTGCCGGAAACCCCGCACAAAGTAGATTGTTATGTCTTTCAATCGCAGTATTCAAGACTAACCGCTGCCCGCCGCCCGACGTTAACACCAAGCATATGAACCATTTTAAAACCCTTTAAAAACAATACCCTTCGCATCTTCCCCCTCTTCTCCCCATGTTAATCGATCGTTTTTACAGATCAATTATACGATATTGATAGATTTCATAGATCAATGTAAGATCATGATTCTTCGGTTAGTGTTTCTCGTAAACAAGACTCACGGAATGAATACTCTGTCCACGATGGAGTGCGAAAGAAAGAAGGTATCCAGAATGACAATTCTTATTAAAACGTTAAAAATCATGGCGTCAGGTGTTGTTTTCGTTTCAGGTTTAACCACCGCCTCCAGTACCGTGTATTTCTTGCCAGAGGCAAAATCAATGGGTGTCGCCAGCAGCGACAAAAACGCACTGATGTTTCTCGGGATGGACAGGGATGTAAATCTGAAGGGAATATGCTTCGCGATGACAAAGCAATCATCATCAATCGTTCCGCTGGTAGATATCACTGCTACAACTGATAACGGCAGATTCACGATGCACGGGTTACGCCCTAATGTCAGTGATTCTAAAGAAGTCGCTTGTTCCTTCGGGTCCGAAGCTGGTGATTTCTTGACTGCCATTTCGAAGTCAACAACCGTTAACGTGAAGCTGGACTTCAATGGCGAGATCCGCAATTACAGTTTCGACACTACAGAGTTCGGAAAGGTATTGACTGCGAATGGGCAAGCCGTGGGGGAAAAAGCAGCTAAAGACTACGCTCAGGGAGTACGTGCACCCGTTTTCTATAGCAGCGGTAGCGAAGCTCCCAAAAACAATGCAGTAACCTCAAACGTCGATACACACAGTTATAAAGCAAGCGATGAGAAACTTAATTCGGTCTGGAAAAGCCTTAGCTCTGAAACCCGAAAACGATTGCTTCCTTCTCAAAGAGAATGGATAAAGCACAAATCCGGCTGCAATAATGAACAGAAATGTCTTACCGACATGACGAACAATCGCATTCGTGAACTGGAGTCTGAATATGGAAAATAATGCACTGACTTTGGTTTTAAAAAACGATTGGGTAGCATCGTCTTCTGGTAATACCTATACCGGAAAATACACAGTTGGACGGTTTCACCTGACAGATGCGTTCATCGTTGTGTATATGAAGCTGATACATGGAATTGAAATACCCGATTTATGGGTCAGTAGCAGTTTCACTAACATACCAGATACCGATACCCGTAGGGTTATGTATATGGAAGGCTGTGATATGTTATCGAAAGATACAATGAACGAAATCCGTAATGCAGTGAAGTCCCCGCCTGACAAGCTGAAAATATATCGTAATGGAGAGCGTATTGTTAAGATAGAAGTTATGGAAGAACGAAATGAAATCACCCTATGAACGTTATATTAAAATAGCAGTCATAACCGTCGCAATAGCCTACGGCATCAATCTCCTTTACGGGCTGACGCCCCCCCATATCAGCCTAAAACCCCCGAAGTGAAGGCCAAGGTAAATGCTGATACCGTAACTCAGCAACAACCTGAGCAACCATCCAAACCATCGATAATCGATATACTTCCGCGAATGTATACAACAGGGGAAGTTTATGCGCGGTTTGAACAACATGAATTCAGGGCAACAAATGACTTCAAAAATGTCAGTTAATGGTAACAGGAAAAATAACTGGTATCGGTACTGTTACTTTCAGAAAAAATCCTGTAGTAACATTGGGTATTCCCGGTTCAGATGAAGGCCTGAAGTTCATATTTGAAGATACGAATTACAATAACGATAAAGTTGCTGCATTGAATATTGGGGATCTGATTATAATCGCCGGGAAGAATGCACGACCTGGAACCTTTGGTGGTATCTTTCTTGATGACTCGAAGATAATGACTGATATGATTTCAAAGAAGAAACGACAAATTTTGGTTGTCAATGGTGGCGTTTACGACCGGGAAATTTGCCAGAAGTAGCGTTGTCCTTGCCCTTGAAATGGAGGGGGAGAATCCCCTCCATCACCCCTTCAACAGGTATTGGCGCAAGCAGGAATCGAGTTTGAAGGGAGCTGCATTGCAAATTGTTTTGCGAAGCATCGCCAGTAAGATGGTACACGAATTGTGCTTCATAACATTAAAGCAGGGCCTGCCCTGCAAAATGACCAATCCCCATAGACAAAAGCATAGCCATGGTACTCCAGAACGTAATTCTTATGATCGCCCTGACAGGAGAGGCTTTACTCAAAACCGAAGATATATAGCCAAGGACCGCCAGTGAAAAAAGGGTGGAAAGGATTATCAACAAAAAAGCCAGTTTCAGAGGGGAGAGCCATGCCACGATTAAGGGTAACACCGCACCAGCGGAAAAACTCAGGGCAGAAAAGACAGCTGCCTGTAGGGGCTGTGCAGAATTTATATCCGTCAACCCCAGTTCTTCACGGGCATGAGCATCCAGGGCATCTTTGACCATAAGTTGCTCCGCAACCTGCCGGGCAAGCTCTGGCTCCAGTCCACGTTGCATATAAAGTGAAGTCAGTTCCCGCACCTCTCCCTGATAATCAGTTTCCAGCTCCCTTTTTTCCTGGGCAAGTGCTGCGTTTTCGGTATCCGCCTGAGATGAGACGGAAACATATTCCCCTGTAGCCATTGACATAGCTCCGGCAACCAGTCCTGCAACACCTGCAAGTAAAACACCGGAAGGACTGCTATTTGCAGATGCAACCCCAAGAACAAGGCTCGCTGTCGAAACAATTCCGTCATTTGCCCCCAGTACAGCTGCCCTCAGCCATCCCACTTTTTCGATACTATGTCGTTCAAGATGCATATATTTTTTCCTTCAAATACGCATACTCATCGGAATTACGGATAAATAGAAAATGCATTGACGGATAAATGCGCGGTTATAGTCTGTTTTAGCCAACCATTACAGGGCATCTTATCCATCATAAACCTACAGCACTATTCGGTAACGGGATTTTTCCTTTGGCTACGAACGGTGAGGAAGATATGCAGCAACCCCATCGCACCATGTGCCCAGAAATAGGTTTCAATAAATACAGTCAGAAACTTATGCACATGCAGGACGGTTTCTGTCAGCACAGGTGACGTGCCAAGAGCAGTATTGAGAGCAAACCAGAATCCACCACATAATGCAACGCCCAATAGTGCAAGTACACCAAGCCCCTGAACCAGAGCAGCAATCCCACCAGCATGAGCTTCAGGAAGACGGAATGATATCAGCATTTTGATATCTTCAACCACACCTCGAAAATCAAGGACCACCCAGGCAAAATAGTAACGAAATCCTCGTTGTGTCAGCATCCATGCAAGCATGACAAACCCAAGGACAATCAGTGATAACCCAGTGATAACATGGAACCATGTTACGAACCCAGTGAGAGTATAGTCACTAAGCGCATCGCTTTCGGTAAGGTTTGAATTAATAATCTGCAATAAAATCAATACAGCTACGATGATATGCAGCACACGTAGAAATGGTGTGTTTTTGTGAGGAAGAGCATTACGTAAATTTTCGTTCATAATTTAGCCACTTTTTTAAGGTTGGTTGACCACTCAATATTATGCCTTTTTATTAATGATAACCTTAACTTCTCAAAACCAAGATGCACTCAGTAATATCCAAACCATGTTCAAAGGCCCAGTACTCGACAGGTAAATTCAGGTTCCTGAGTGGTTCTTATCGTCGCCAGATAGCCACGAAACAACGCAATGCTGTACAGAATGCTTATATCTGAACGCTTGAAATTCCAAAAGCGACGTGGATCGTACGGCACTTAATCCGACGACCGATGAAGAGTGCAGCCATGACAAAATCCATTCACCAAGCCACATTAGGTGACGTCGGAAATGATCTTCTTACGGCAAAGCACATGGCTTAGAATCCCTGTTCCAGCCTCGAAGAGGATACTGATGATTTATTTGCCGGAAAAAAGCATCTTAATGAGGGTCTCATACCGATGATGAAGACATTACGGGCATCAGTGTGTTAATCAACGGGGAGCAGGTCATCATGACCAACAAACAAAACACAGACTGACGCGTGACCACCAAATATAATTTGGCCCCCTGAATCCACCCCGCGCAACACCAATAGGTACTTAACTTATGTTGAGGCAACAAACTAAAATATGTAGCATTGATAATGCATGTTTGTTACCCCAACATTTTTATATGTATTTTGCAGATAAGATAACGTTGTGAAATTTCCTCACCAGTGCATAGCTATCTGCTTGATTACAGGCACGTGTATCATGTCAGTTCAGGGATATCTTTCCAGCATATCTACCTTCACCGAATAATTCCCGGTCTCAGTCAACACCTAGTTTATTGTGGTATTTTCTCATCAGACTGCCTAGTTTCTGTGCTGCAATTTTCCCGGCGTCAAGACCTTCCTTCTCAGCGGTACTTTCAACGGCAGTTACCTCATCAATTAGAAGTGACATGCCTGCAACATACGTTTCCCTGTCATACCCTTCTACAGGGCTGTTCAGGATGGACTCTGCTGTTGCTTTCAGTTCCCGCATATCTTTCCTGAAGGATGTAACGTCCTCCTCCTTAAGTGCTGCGCGGTAGCTTTTATTCATCATCTTCATGGCATGTTCAACACCGTCAGAACCAGCCATTACACAGGGGGATAAAAGAAGGGTGGCTCCTATCACAACAGTACGCATAATTTTTCTCATAATAGCCTCCATATTGTTTACTCTCGTTTTCACAGTCAGAAGGGGTAATATTGCGCAAAAAAATAATCCCTTCCCAATCCTCTCAAAAAACAGCAACATTCATATTATTTTTCAGGATTATTTGCCCCCGCAACCAGGACTATTATCACCTTTAAAATAAGGGTCAACATGTGTCATAACATTTAAAACATGATGATTATCTAAAACTGATTTCCTGGCCAAAACAGCAATGTCATGTCCTACTTCCACTGATAAATCACCATCAATTTCCAGATGAACATCAACCACAACAAGGTCCCCCATTTTTCTGGTCTTGAGGTCATGGATGCCTTCGACCCCAGGCGTGGACAATAATGTTGTTTTTATACTATTTTCAGTTTCAATATCCACGGCCCTGTCCATCAAGTCATGAAGCGAATCTGACATAAATGAATATCCCATTCTGGTCACAATCAGTCCCACAACCAGTGCAGCTACCGGATCAAGCAATTTAAACCCTGATAAACTACCAATAATACCAATAGCCACCACCAAAGATGAGGCGGCATCAGAGCGGGCATGCCAGGCATTGGCAACCAGCATAGTGGATTTTACTCGGGTTGCTACTGCCAGCATATAGCGAAAAAGAAGCTCTTTGATAACCAGTGCGGCTAAGGCCACCCACAGAGCAACAATATGTACCTGAGGAATATCATCTGGTTGTTGCATTTTATTTGCTGCTGACCATAACATCCCGATGCCAACAATGAATAAAATTGTCCCCAGAATTAATGATGCACCATTTTCATAACGATGATGCCCGTAGTGATGGTCATCATCGGGATTTTTTTTACTTTTATGATTAGCAATAAGCACCACAAAGTCTGAAACTAAATCAGACAGAGAATGGATACCATCCGCAATAAGCCCCTGAGATCCGGAAAATACGCCAGTAATCACTTGCCCGGATGTCAGAAAACAATTAACAAGCACACTAACCCATGTGCTTTTACGGGCCGCGAGGAAACGCTCATGAGAACTAATATCAATATCATCCGTAAGTTTGTTTACCTGCACCTGAAACTCCTAATAACAGCATCTACAGTTAATACTAAGCAGCCAATACTACCCGGCCAAGTTCAGTTTTGGTATATGAAATTTTGAGGTACTGTGGTGAAAATATAAAAATGGTGAGATTTATTCCTGTAAAGACCGCGCCATGGTGGCGATAACATCTATTTATCATAACGCCTGAACATTAATTTATTCTGAACAGAAGAGAGAAGAAAAGTTGACAGTTATCACAACTATACACTTACGCCCAGTGTGGATGGGTTCAACAAACTAAAATTGCAAACCCGATTAACTGAGGAATTGAGCGCTCTCGAAGAGGAGTTGCTTTCGGGTAGCTGTCAACCATTGCAAAATGGTAAACAACATCCTTTGGGTCCCCAACTGTGTGGCCACTGTAGTGACTGTGGTGGGTGATAGAACTGGTCACATTGATGCCAGACTTTTTCGTGCCGCATGTATGGCACACTGAATTTGATTAAGACCTGCTGAAATGAAACCGGAGTGCTTCAGCTACAGAAACTGACCAAATCGTATACCCCAAGCAAGATCTGAATACCATCCGAACAATATCTCTTTTAGGTATACCTGATAAAGACCATGATACAAAGTCTCAATAGGGTTGAATTTGACTCTATTGACAACAAAAACACGCACTGTATCATATAGGTATCCATTTAACACTCAAAAGAGAATGCATGATGAATGTTCGTATTTACTGCCGTGCATCTACCGAAGGCCAACATGCTGATCGTGCATTAGTTAGCCTGCGCGAATTTGCGCAAAGCAAAAACTGGCAAGTAGCCGGAGAATACATTGAAAATGCCAGTGGTGCGAAGCTGGAGCGTGTGGAACTGATGCATCTCCTTGAGGAAGCACAACCCGGCGATCTGCTTCTCATCGAATCGATTGACCGTCTCAGTCGTCTTCAACATGAAGAATGGGCTGAACTCAAAGCTACGCTGAACAGTAAAGGACTGGTTATTGTTTCGATGGATTTGCCAACAAGCTGGCAGATGGTTGAAATGTCCGGCAACGACCTTACCAGCGGCATTCTTCGGGCAGTCAATGCTATGCTGATCGATATCCTTGCGACAATGGCACGACAAGATTATGAAACCCGCCGTAAACGCCAGGCACAGGGGATCGAGAGAGCAAAACAGGCAGGTTTGTATACGGGAAAAGAGAAAGATATGGAAGCCCGTGAAGTGGTACGTGAAATGTTGGCACAGAACGTTAAACCAGCTCACATAATGAAAGCTGCTGATATCAGTCGTGCAACGTTCTACCGGATCAAAAAGGAATTGGTAATCTAGGGAAGGTGCGAACAAGTCCCTGATATGAAATCATGTTTGTCATCTGGAGCCATGGAACAGGATTCATCATGAGTCATCAACTTACCTTCGCCGACAGTGAATTCAGCACTAAGCGCCGTCAGACCAGAAAAGAGATTTTCCTCTCCCGCATGGAGCAGATTCTGCCATGGCAGAATATGACCGCTGTCATCGAGCCGTTTTATCCCAAGGCGGGCAATGGCCGACGGCCCTATCCGCTGGAGACCATGCTGCGTATTCACTGCATGCAGCATTGGTACAACCTGAGCGACGGTGCCATGGAAGATGCCCTGTACGAAATCGCCTCCATGCGCCTGTTTGCCCGATTATCCCTGGATAGCGCCTTGCCGGACCGCACCACCATCATGAATTTCCGCCACCTGCTGGAGCAGCATCAACTGGCCCGCCAATTGTTCAAGACCATCAATCGCTGGCTGGCCGAAGCAGGCGTCATGATGACTCAAGGCACCTTGGTCGATGCCACCATCATTGAGGCACCCAGCTCGACCAAGAACAAAGAGCAGCAACGCGATCCGGAGATGCATCAGACCAAGAAAGGCA
>OMGL01001172.1_pt1 | contig 17279 bp, 16 predicted proteins | sample 1645831 | NCBI WGS metagenome assembly OMGL01 (sample SAMN00849301, study PRJEB25192) | human gut metagenome | reverse complement strand
TACAGATAGGCAATTTCCCATTCATTGTAACAACTAAATTGACAAGACAGACCATGCGTGATGGTACAACTTTGTTCAATGACGTTGAAAGAAAAATGACCTATTCATGTACAGAACTCGGTATCGAGGATGTTCCTGTACGTCAAAACCTGCTCCGTAATGCCATTGAGGACATTACCGGCAATGTGATTACAGGAAAGAACTTTGCCGAAAGATTGGAAGCCGCTGAACGAAGCATGAAACACAATGAGACCGAATTGAAAGAACTCTTGTCAAGAGAGGGCAAACCTTTCGAGTATGAAGAGGAATTGGCACAAGCGAAATCACAGTTGGAAGAATATATCCGGTCTCTCGATAAATTGTCGAGCAATAAGCTTGATATTTCCGTAAATCTAACTGCCCATCCCTTCAGCACCGGTCAGACAGAACTCATCGAGAAAATCAAAAATAGAAAACAGGGCGAACCTCATCTTTTGGTTTCAAGGTCGGCTTTTCTTCAATATGTTGATGGCCTCAAAGCCGGTGCGGAAAAAATGTTGAACAGCGGAAAATTTAACTAATCCGTGAAGAGTCATTAGGCTTGTCTTCGTCCAACGGAGACAAGCACAAAAAAGCAAAAAAAACCGCGGTGAAGGGGTTCCGCGGCCAAATATTCGACGGACAAGGTCGAATGAACACTAGGAAATTCTATGAAACTGCTAACTCCTCATCAGATTCTGCAACTGCAGCCTGATTCTTTTTCTTAGCACCGTAGCGCACTTTCTGAGAGAGGGAGGCAATACCGAAGAGCGCAATACCGACAAGGTAGCCCCACCAGCGCTGTTCATACGGAAGGACGTAGCCGGAAATCAGAGCCGGGAACATCAGAACAACGGTAGCGGCAACAAGAATGAGTCTTTCAAGGATGTTGACTTTATCGATCAGCCAGCCCTGGATGGCGGAGGAAACCGCAACCATACCCAAACCTGTCATCGCAAAAATCATCAGACTTACCGGCAGGGATTCAATACCGATCAGAAGAATGTCGGAGTTGAACAGGAAGAAGACCGGGATGATGGCTGTACGAATATCGTAGAGGAAGCCCTGAACACCGACGGAGATCGGGTTCGCTTTTGCAATTGCGGCACCCGCGTAGGCGGCCAGACCGACAGGAGGTGTGTCGTCGGCCAGGATGCCGAAGTACAGGCAGAACAGATGGGCGGCAATCAGCGGAATCGCAATTTCTTGACCATGCAGTGTCAGACCAGTAGCTAACGTAACGATCACCGGAGCTGTTAGAGAAGCCATGATGATGTAGTTAGCTGTTGTCGGAAGACCCATACCCAGAAGCAGGCTGGCGACGGCGGTAATGAGGATCATCAGGAAGATGTTGCCCATTGAAAGCGCTTCGACAAAGGAAGTGATCTGCTGACCTAAACCAAGGGAGACGCAGCCGACGATGATGCCTGCGGAAGCGGTTGCCAGAGCGACACCGGCCATATTATTTGCACCTGCGGCCATGGAGTTCAGTGTGTTCTTAATTCCGAACTTGAAGGCTGCCCAAAGGTCGGCGTCATGAACTTTAGCAATGGCTACCGGCTGCAGGACCATGATGATAGCGAGCACGATAATGGCGCGGAAGACAGAGAGTTCGGCTGAGTGCATTTCCACCACCAGTTCCCAAATCAGAACGGCAAGCGGAATTAAATAATGAAGACCGTTTTTGAGTTCGACGAAGAACTTCGGCAGTTCTTTCTTAGGAAGTCCCCTCAGCCCCAGCTTACAGGCTTCGATGTGAGTAATCCACAGCAGAGCAATGTAGGAAGCGAAGGCGGGAATGGCAGCAGCCTTTGCCACTTCAACATAAGGGACGTTGACATATTCGGCAATGATGAAGGCGGCAGCACCCATAACCGGAGGAGCTAACTGGCCGTTCACGGAAGAAGCAACTTCAATCGCAGCGGCTTTCGTGGCCGGATAACCGAGACGCTTCATCAGAGGAATCGTGAATGTACCGGTGGTCACGACGTTGGCAATTGAAGAGCCGGAAACCATACCGGAAAGCGCGGAGCTCACAACGGCTGCTTTAGCTGCACCGCCGCGATACTGGCCGAGACCGGAAATCGCCAAACGTGTGAAGAAAGCACCGCCCCCTGCTCTATCGAGCATCGTACCGAACATCACAAAGAGGAACACAACCGTCGCGGACACATGCAGCGGAACACCGTAAATGCCCTGTGTATCCATCGTGATCTGGGAAATGAAGCGGGAAAGTGTTGCACCTTTAAAGGCCACTACGTCCGGCAGGTACGGACCTAAAAAGACGTAGGCGATGAAAGCACCGCAGATGATGGGAAGTGCAGGTCCCAGAACACGGCGAGTCGCTTCCAGCATCAGAACAATCAAAATCACGCCGAAGATCAAGTCGCGACCGATCGGCATGCCGGGACGCTCGGAAATACCGGCGTAATCAATCACGATATATAAGGCTCCGATAACGCCGACGATACCGATCATCCAGTCAACGATCGTCACGCGTTTCATTGCCAGAAGAATTCTGAGGTCCCAGCGAGACTTAAGTTCGGACTTAAGTGTCGGAAGGTTGAGATAAATCAGAGCAAGTGCAAAAGCCAAGTGAAAAGCTTTGACATATAAAGAGTCCAACAGCAGCCACGAAGCGGTGGACATCTGGAAAAAGGCCCAAGCCAATGCAACAATGTACGTCAGTTTGGCCGAGAGCCCGGTCTTATCTTCTTTAAGACCTTTATCTCCTGTTTTTTGTATTCGCCGATTACGTCTTCGGAGGCATTCTTTTTAGGCTGGGGAATGTAGCCCGGGATGCCTGCCTGCGGCAGCAGCATTTCTGTGTTCGATTTGTCCGTCATGTTGACTCCTTTTTACTTCTTAACGAGCCTCTAACGAGGTTCGCAAAGACCCGGAGTCCCGAGTCTTTGCGTCATTTAAAGCTGAATTACTTCACGAGACCTGCTTCTTTGTAGTACTTGAGAGCGCCCGGATGGATCGGGGCGGTCAGGCCCTGAAGCATGCTTTCCGGTGTCAGGTTGGCAAGAGCCGGATGCAGTTTGCGGAACTGATCGAGGTTGGTCATCACTTCCTTAGTAACGGCATAAACAACGTCGTCCGGTGTATCGGCGGAGGTCACTAAAGTGGCGAGCATGCCGACGGTCTTAACCTTGTCCTTAGCGTTGACGGCATCGGGATACTGATCCATCGGGATTTCCGTCATGCTGTAGTAGGGAGCTTCTTTCAGCAAAGAGGCGACTTCGGCTTCGGAGATCGGGACGATACGGACTTTGCGTTTGCCGGCAGTTGCTTCTTTAATGTTGCCGTTCGGATGACCGACGGTGTAGAAGAAGCCGTCAATACGACCGTCCTGCAGAATTCTGGGGGCGTCGGCGGGTTTCAGTTTTTCATCACGGAAATCTTTTCCTGGAACGATGCCGACGGCATTGAAGATGTCGGTGGAGTTAATGCGGTTGCCGGAACCCGGGTCACCGAGGTTAATGGTCTTGCCCTTGACGTCTTTAACGGACTTGATGTTGGCGTCTTCGGCAGCCACGAAAGTCACGGCTTCCGGAGCAAGAGCGAAAACAGCGCGGAGTTTTTTAACGGGTTTGCCTTCCCAAGCACCTTTGCCGTTGTAGGCCATGTACTGTGTATCGGCCTGAGCAATACCGAAGTCCAGATCCTTAGAGTCGATGGCGTTGATGTTGAACTTAGAGCCGCCGGTCGATTCTACGGAAGCACGGACACCGTACTGATCTTTCTTTGCGTTCACGATCTTGGCAATAGCGCCGCCTGTCGGGTAGTAAACACCGGTGATGCCGCCGGTACCGATCGTGACGAATTCTGTTTTAGCGAAAGCAGTAGCGCCTGCCATAGCGAAAGAAGCTGCAACTGCAAAGGGGATGAGTTTTTTGACGAACATGAAAGTCTCCGTTTGAGATTTAATTGTGTAACCAGTGCGTTTGCTGCTCAGCTTATGGCTTTCATCGCAGCGGACAAGGTCTCGATTTTTTTACTCGCAAACCCCGGAAAAGCGCTTCGCTTTTCCTGTCACTTTCATAGAAGCAAAAGGCGTGCCAACTTTTGTTCAAACAAAACGGCCTGAGAGTCAGTGAAATTGAACCAAAAGAGCTCACAAGAAATGATCAAAACTTATTGATGCGCACTCTTTTGGTGCGTCTGCACCAAATTAGGAGTTTTTCTACTGTGCACGGCCTTTTGTGCAAAGAATTTTCTGCTTGCGAACTTAGAATAGGTGCATTGTTTTTGAGGAGCATTGAATGAGTCAAAAAGAATTTGTAAAACCTGTTGGTTTAGAAACCCCTTATCGCCTCTTTAATTTAGGCGGCACTGCCTTTGTTGAGAGCAAACAAGGCGACGATCTGGATATCATGCCCGCTTCTTGGAACTGCCCGTTGGATTATGACAAGATGACGGTCGTCATTGATTCGACTCACTATTCCCGCAAGCTCATTGAAGCGAGCGAATACATCCTGCTTGCCGTTCCGGGAATGGGAATTCAGAAAGAAATTCTTTATTTAGGTTCCGTAAGCAAGAACGACAATCTCAACAAGATTGCCGACAGCGGTCTGAAATTCTTTACGCTTCCTGACTGCGACTTTCCGCTGCCCGAAGGATGCTCTGCATGGGCAGTCATTAAGCTGATCCGTGAACCGCACAACGAAAAGACTTATGACCTCTTCATGGGCCAAATTGTTAAAGCTTGGGCTGACTCCCGTGTCTTCTCCAACAACCATTGGCACTTAGAAGAAGGTCCGGATGAACTGCGCTCTATGCACTATGTCGCCGGCGGTCACTTCTATGCGATCGGCAAACGCGTCGACGTCACGCTCTAATTACTAAGTTGCTTAGAATAGGTCCGTACCAACCCGGACCTATTTTTATGCCAGAAACCACAAAAATCCAATCTGTTGCCATCCTTGGCCGCGGAGCCTTGGGCGTGATGTACGGAGACTTTCTCACTCCGCGTATGCCAGAGGGCTCGGTTTATTTTCTAGCGGACGCTAAACGCTGTACACGCTATCGTGAGCAGTCCCTCACAGCCAACGGCCGCCCCTGCTCCCTCCTTTTTGAGAGCCCCGAAGAGCTGAACAAAGCACCTGACTTGCTGATCGTTGCTTTAAAAGGGCCCGCTTTGGAAAGTGCTTTGCAAGGCATCAAAGGTCTGATCTCTGAAAATACCATCGTCATCTCTGTGATGAACGGCATCTCCAGCGAAGACATCATCGAGCAAGAACTCGGAACGCACAGGATCGTTCACTGCGTTGCCCAGCGAATGGATGCGCTTTTTCAAAACGGCGTACTGACTTATAAAAATTTCGGAGAGCTTGTGATCGGACTCAGTCCGGAACATAAGGGCGAGCCTGAGGTTCTCGATGCCGTTGTGGATTTTTTTGATAGAACCGAAATGCCATACGTTGTCGATAAAAACATCCTGCACCGCATGTGGTGCAAGTGGATGCTCAATGTCGGCGTCAATCAGACATTAGCCGTCTATAACGATGTTTTTCGTCGTGTGCACCAAGAAGGCGAAGCCAGAGAAACATTGAAGGCCGCGATGCGCGAGGTACTTTCACTTTCACAAAAAGAAGGCACCGGACTCACCGAACAAGACTTCCGAGATTACCTTCAGATCATCGATGAATTAAATCCCGACGGGATGCCTTCAATGCGGCAGGACAGGCTGGCAAATCGGCTGACCGAAGTCGATTTCTTTGCGGGCACAGTCATTCAAAAAGCTGCTAAATACGGATTACCCGTACCTATCAATTGCCGTCTGTACCATGAAATAAAAAGTTTCGAAGCTCAGTATTAAGCCAACTCATTTTGGTAAGTTTTGAATAAGCCTTCTGTCGAGCCGTCCTACTATGCTTGCAACTATGGAGGTAACTCAAATGTCTAATAACGTTTTGATTCTTGATGCAGGCTGCCAAAACTTCGGTAAAGGCGGCGAGCTCAACCATTATTTATCTCGTCTCGCTGAGGGAGAATTGACTAAACTCGGTTGGAATGTCGAAATCACATTGATCGACAGCCAATGGGAAATCGCTGCTGAAGCGGAAAAGATTAAGAAAGCCGATGTCATCATTGTCCAGACACCGGGCTGGTGGATGAGCACACCGTGGCAGCTTAAGCGTTATGAAGACCTCGTCTTTGTTCAGCCCGGCGTCGTCGGCAATGACGGCCGCTCTCATCTGCATCCCGATGACAATTACGGCAGAGGCGGAATTCTGACAGATAAGAAGTTCATGATCAGCAGCACTTGGAACGCTCCGAAGACCGCTTTTGACCGTAAGGGCGACTTCTTTGAAGGCCGCGGCGTTGACGGCGTCTTCTTCCCGCTGATTAAGGCTTTTGAATTCTTAGGAATGAAGCAGCTTCCGTCCTTCATGTGCAATGACGTCGTGAAGAATCCGCACATTGGAGAAGATGTAAAACGCTGGAAGGAACACCTTCGTCACGTATTCAAAATTGAGTAAGTAGTTAACACATAAACAAAATCCTCGGAATCTAAAAAACTCCGAGGATTTTTTGGTTTAGGCGAAACGGAATTCTGTCTTAGAGTTCCATTGCCTTAGTGGCCTTGTCCAGTCCGAAAGCTTTGTGAAGCGCACGAACGGCCAATTCCATGTATTTTTCGTCGACGACGATGGAGGTGCGGATTTCGGAAGTAGAAATCATCTTGATGTTGATGTTTTCTTCAGCCAGGATGCGGAACATCTTGGCGGCAACACCGGCGTGGCTGCGCATGCCGATACCGACGCAGGAGATCTTAGCGATGGAAGCGTCTGTTAGGATGCCTTCTTCACCGAGGTACGGTGTGACTTCTTTTTCCAAAACCTTCATGGCTTTGTCGAGGTCGTTGCGGCTGACCGTGAAGCTGAAGTCGGTCAAACCGTTCTTAGCTGCGTTCTGCACGATCATGTCAACTTCAATGTTGGCTTCGGCAATGTGGCCAAGAATCTTGTAGGCGATACCCGGGGTATCGGGCACGTGCGGCAATGTAATCTTGGCTTCGTTTCTGCTGAAAGCGATGCCGGAAACAACAACTTTTTCCATCTTGGGATCTTCCTCAAAAGTAATCAGAGTACCGGAGTTTGCTTCTTCATCTACCGGAATATCAGGGTCTGTCAGGCTGGAGAGCACGCGGGTCGGAACGCGGTATTTACCGGCAAATTCCACACTGCGGATCTGAAGAACCTTGGAGCCGAGGGAGGCCATTTCCAAAATTTCCTCAAACGCCACAACATCCAATTTGCGAGCGTCGCTGACCACGCGCGGATCAGTTGTGTAAATACCGTCGACGTCGGTGAAGATAAGGCATTCGTCTGCATGAAGAGCAGCTGCCAGGGCAACAGCGGAAGTGTCGGAACCGCCACGGCCGAGCGTTGTGATGTTGCCCTCTTCATCACAGCCTTGGAAGCCCGCAACAATCACAACCTTACCGTCATTCAGGTCGGCCATGATTCTGTGAGAATCGATCTCTTTAATACGAGCTTTGGTGAAGGCGTTGTCTGTCAGAACTCTGACCTGAGTACCTGTATAGCTGCGAGCCGGCACGCCTAAATTCTGGAGTGCCATCGCAAGAAGACCGATGGTGACTTGTTCGCCGGTGGAGGCGATCACATCAAGTTCACGGGGATCGGGATTCTTTTGAATTTCTTTTGCCAAGGCAATCAGGCGATTGGTTTCACCGCTCATCGCGGAGACGACAACTACTACCTGATGGCCGGCATTCTGCCACTTCGCGATGCGTCGAGCGACATTTTTGATGCGCTCAACGGAACCGACTGAAGTGCCGCCGTATTTTTGAACAATCAACGCCATTTTTTATCTGTATCTTTAAATATCGAAGGGGCTGGTCTTTGTTGTTTCAACCAGAACTAACTTTCATTTTATGTAAAGAATTGATAAAAATTGGCTTTCCTAGTAAAAGTTTGATCGTCCGTTTAGATGACCATCGCAACGTGCACGAAAACCAATAATCCGCTGAACAGCACGATGAGATAAGCAATCACACCGAAGATATAAATTGCCTTGAGTAACGATTTTCCCTTAAGGCGCATTGCCGCCGTAAAGCTCAGTACGGAAAAAACGAATCCCCACAGATAGAGAATGACAGCACAAATTAAAAGCGCCAAACCTGCCGCGTCAAAGTTAGGATTTTCTCGATAGGTAAAAGTCATTCCTACGCCGTAGAACATCAGCGCCCAAAAGAGCGATCCGCAGACGAGATAGCCCCAGAAAAGTTTTCCTACGGAACGGTTGCCCGGGAATCCTTTGTTCAGTTCAGCTTCCGCTTTTGCCTTTTCTTTCTTTAACTCAGCATAAGAAGGCTGTGCAGGAACCGGCTGTTCTTTTGTTTGAGTGGTTTGAGCAGCGATTTCTTCGCTTTTCTTTTCCTTTTCTTGTGTGTCCATTCTTTTCCTAAATTAGTGTTTGGGATAGACGGCGAGTTCAACCAAATTTTGATCCGGATCTCTCAAGTAGACCGATGTCATCTCACCTTTTCTTCCATGGCGAATCACCGGCCCCTCAACGGGAACGTCAAGTTTGCGAAAAGCTTCAGCGATTTCACACGAATCCGAGTCCGTTTGGATTTCCAAACAAAAGTCTCCGGTACCCGGCACGGCAACTTTCGCTTCGGGCAGTAAGGGATGCCCGATTACATGAAGGTTGATCTTAAAGTGCGGGAACTCGATCTCGTACCTTTCGCCGTCCTTTCGAACCGGCAGTCCGAGGAGACGATAAAAAGACACCATGGCTTCCGGCTGAGCCGTCGTCAGACAGAAATGATCCAGTTCCAAAATTTCAAAAAGTTCGGAGGGCACTGAGCATCCGCCGATATAAATCGGTTTTCCTTCCTGCAGAACAATATCTCCCTGCTTAAGCTCGGGATGCATCTGAAGGTATTCGTCTTTGATGACAACCTCACCGCCGATCACCTTTCCCACAGAAATGCGATACAGCGGTTTGGACCGTTTTTTAACGGGATCCCAAATGTTCTTGTACTCAAAGACATATTGCGAAGTTCGCGTTTTTTGAATGCCGAATTTCGCCGTTCTAAGGTCGGTTACCGACTCAGCGCTCACTCTTTCCTCCATTTTTGAGTTTCCTATTATGGACAATTTTGAGGCGCTGTTTCATCACCTCCGACTACAATTTCCCTGCTCGGGCAGTAAAAGACCCGACCAAAATTCAAACAACACTACAGGAGGTAAATTCCGATGACTGATTCATGCACATGCTGCTGCGGCTCTAAGAAGGCAGAAGAGAAGAAACCTGTCGATCCGAAGGTCGAAGAAGCCAAAGAACTGAAGAAAGAGGAAGTTGAGGCTGTTGAAGCCAGTACCGTTGAAGGTGAATAATCCTCTGTCTTCTGAATAGGGTAATGGAAATAAGCCGCACATGAGCGAGAGTTCATGTGCGGCTTTCTTTTGCCTTTCGGCCAATCACCAAGGAGAAAAGAATGATCGATCGGTTAAGGAACCTTGATATTTGTGAATTCGTGACATTCGTCGCAAGCCAGAACCGGTTTCTTATGACCGTGGTGGCAAGCGCCGCAATCTAAATTTTCTAAGTGAGAATCGTGCGGATTGATATCGTTTTTATCCGTCCTTGCTGCGAGTTTTTCGTAACTGACGTGACATTTGAGGCAGCCGTCCGTGTTAACAGCTTTCGGAGGCATTGTGGTATGACAGGATTCGCACTTCAAACCGCGCTCAACGTGCCGATCGGCCAGCATTTTATCTGCAGCCCAAGCACCCTGTACCGATACGAGTGCTAAGGAAACTACGAGCAGTAACTTCTTCATGAGAAAATCCTTTTTTTCTTATTGCCGGAGACCGGCGCCTGTCGGCGCCGGCGTTATTTAATTATGACCAGGGAGTTTCGTTGGCAACCGTTCTGCCGGCGATTCTTCCGAATACGCAGGCTTCGGAGTTGTTCGTGGCACCCTGATAGATGTGGCCCCACATAGAACCTAATTCACCTGCGCTGTAGAGGCGAGCGATCGGTTTGCCGAACGGATCGAGAACCTGCCCCAGTTTGTTGCGGCGCGGACCGCCCTGGGTGTTCAGGATTGTCGGATAGAGCTCAGCAGCGTAGTAAGGACCGTCACCGATCGGACGAGAGATCACAGGGGCTTCACGGCCTTCGAAAGCAACCTTACCCTTCTTCTCGAGAGGACGACCGAAGTCTTTGTCGGCGCCGGCATTGATCTGGCTGTTCCATCTGTTGACGGTTTCGACCAGGTTTTCGGCCGGAACGTTGATCTTCTTGGCCAGTTCTTCGATGGTCGGAGCGGAGACGATCACGCCCTTTTCAATTTCAGCTGAGTTGTCCTTGCTCCACTTGTAGTTTTCTCTGTTGAGCGCATAGCCGGAGGTTGCACCGCCGATAATCGGGCCTCTAATTCGGGCGGCTTCATCAAAGATAACGAAGCACGGGATGCGCGGATAACGATGTTTGATCGGATCCAAGACGTTTACACCGTAGATGCAGGTGTGGTTGTCCATCTTTTCATTAGCAAATCTCTTGCCGTCCTGGTCAACATAGATGTAGGAAGGAGCAAGCATGTTGATCTGCAGAGCGGTTTTAAGCCCCGGAACAACCAGTCCGAGCGGGCACGACAGAGCATTCATATGCCAAAGGTCAGCACCGGCTGCCTGAGCCATTCTGACGCCGTCACCTGTGTTGCCGGGATGACCTAAGCGATGGAACTTCTGACCCATCGTGTGATTGGACAGCATGTTGTCGTCGAATTCGTAGCCGCCGGTAGCAAGAACCACGCCACGGCGAGCTTTGACAGCCTGTTTCTTACCGTCGATTTCCACCCAAACACCGAGAACTTCATCGTTCTGCGTGATCAGCTGCAAGCCGCGTGCGTTGTAAACAACGGGAACTTTACGGACGGTTTCAACAGCGTAGCGGTAGTTATTGAAGAGCATGTCGCCGCCGCGAGCCTTCTGTCCTTTCGGAGTGCGGAAACGCCACTTATCAATTGCGTCAGATTCAGGAATGTTCTGGAAGCCGGCGTGACCGTAGATATAAACCTTCTGATCGGGAGCCAAAGAAAGGAGGAAGTCTTTGGACTTCATAGCTTCGTCAACGAAAGCTTCAAGCAATTCCTGGTCTTTTTGAGAGTTAGCAAAGTCGTAAGTCTTTGCAAGGTAAGTAATAGCGCGTTCGCGGTTGTTCGGGATCATCATGCCGCCGGAGGAAACGGCTGTGTTGCCGCCGCCCTGTGCTGTTTTTTCAAAGATGACGACATCTGCACCGGCATCTTTGGCTGTAATAGCAGCGGAAGCGCCTGCACCGCCGTAACCGAGAATAACGACGTCCGCTTCACGGTCCCATTTTGCGGGAAGGTCGGCCTGAGGTTTTGCGGAAGCCTGAGAGACAACTCCTCCGGCAGCGGCTGTCGCAAGAAGGCCCTTGAGGAACGTGCGTTTTGTGACTTGCATTTGAGTTCTCCTATCGTTGGATTTGAGTTATTGGTTTTCGTAACCGACAGGAGCATTGTTGCCCGTTCCACTACCTAGGTATTTTGCGTTTGATCAAACTTTCTTCATTTAGACTGGTCAATATTTTCACTGATTTTTATTTTCTTTGACCGCTTCAATCAGACTGTGAAGCTGCGCCAACGTCTTGATTTGAAGTCTTTTCATCGCCGCAGCTCGATGATTTTCGATAGTCCGCACCGAGTTCCCGAGGCGCTCTGCAGCTTCTTTGTTTAAAAGACCAGCTGCAATTAACGTCAACACCTGCTGTTCTTTTTCCGTCAGCGTTTCCCAGCGTCTTTTTGCCTCAATAATATCGAAGTCCAAAACCGCAAACCCGTTGCTGCAGCGGCGCACGCAGTCCCTTACAATGCCGAGAAGCCTTGCATGGTCCACGGGCTTCTGCAAAAACTCAACTGCGCCGGATTTCATGGCGGAAACTGCCATATCGATACTGCCGTGTCCCGTGAGGAAAACGATCGGCAGAAAAATTTTTCTTCGATTCATTTCCTGCTGCAGCTCTAAGCCCGTCATCTCGGGCATACGAATGTCAAGAATCAGACATCCCGGAACACTGCCCGCATCCTCAATCAAAAACTCTCTTGCACTCGAATAAGCCGAGCATTTCCAACCCTCGCTTTCAAGCAAAAAAGAGAGACTTTCGCGCATATCTTCATCGTCATCAACGATGCGAATCAAACACCCCTGTGTCACGATTTCTCCTTTGCTAACGGCAGACGGACGAAGACTGAAAGCCCTCCCGAAGGGATTCGCTCAAATGTGATTCTTCCGCCCAGATCCTCAGCCAAGCCTGCAACAATGGATAGGCCAAAGCCCAGTCCGCTGTGCTTTGTCGTTGCCATCGCAAGCTGGGATATCTGTTTCCATTCTGCATCCGATAATTTTTCACCGTTATCTTCAACCTTTATGCAAACAGTGTTCCCCTCCGCGGAAAGAGTCACAACCACACGTCCGTTTGACTTATCTTTTACCACCTCGATTGCGTTCTTTACAAGGTTAATTAGGATAATCTCCAACTCAATGGGATTAGCTTCAACAAAAAGTTCTTCAGAATCTTTTCTAAATTCAAGGTCGGTATCCGGAGCAGAAGCGCTAATGTCTAGAAGTATCTTTTCAGCTGTCTTGCCGACATCAACCGTCAGTCTTTGCCTTTGTCCCTTCGCGTATGAACGCACTTGATTCACAACTTCCGAGGCTCTTTGAATTTGGTGATCAACCCTCTCGATCCCCTTCTCCATCATTTCTGCGGACACTTCCCCGCTTTCCATACGTCGGCGAAGTGCGAAGCAGTAAGCCGCTGCAGCACCCAAAGGCTGCTTCAGTTCATGCGCAATCATGGAGCACATCTGACCAACGAGACCGACTTTTTGAATTTTGTCTAATCGGCTTTTAACCAAAGCAGATTCGGCCCTCAGCTTTCGTTCTCGCTTGAGCGATTCGGTCAATGCATGAGTCCTCCTGTTCACCAGATATTCACTTCTTATTCCGTGAAGGATCAAACCTATAATAAAAATCGCTGCAAAAACTAAGTATTGCCAGTACGCTTCCATGAAACGCTTAAAACTAAAGTGACGAAGGTATTCGAAAGGCCCGATCTCCAATCCTTTGAATAAGTCATCAATCGGTGTGAAATCCGTAGCCACACTCCAATGCAGATTATTTTGCAGAGGTTTAATCTCAAGCACCGCGGCCGTCACCTTTCTACTGACTTCCGGCGCTGTATTCGGGGTTGTGGATAAAGTCCAATTCGGATACAAACGCGTGCTCACTGCACAAGGGAAATCGGTCGTTTCTTTCGGATCGAGAACCTTGACTAGACCCGACTTGAGGAGACCGACATTTTCTAGCACACAAGCCCGCACAATACCGGCGTCGGTTTTCCCGGATAAAACAGCTTCGATTACAGGAGACGCGCCATGGCCGAGAAAATCAACTTTAGAGAAGAAATGATCAGGATCGAAATCTCTATTTAAAAGTTCTCCAGCTGCAATTTGCCACCCTGAAAACGCGAACGGATAGTTAGCGCTGACTGATTTATTTTTGAGGGCACCAATGGAATCAAGGTCATTTCTATCACTTCGGACAAAGAATACAGAGCCTTCCGCGTAATTGGGATTCGGTGCTTGATTCGATACCATGGTCGCTAAGTCTCGCAGACCATAGCCTTCCAACAAGAATCTTCGGTAATTACCTGCAGAGGAAAGAACTAAATCTAACTGACCGTTTTTTAGCGAATTCTGCAAGCGTCCCAGCTCTAGGCACTCGACTTCTAATTTGTCTGGTTGTACCGCTTTTCTAATCGCTTCAATCGTCGGATCAATAAGACCTTTGTTAATATTGTGTTCCGCGAAGGAAGAAACCCCTAGTCTTAACGTTTCAGTTGCGTAAACGGGCCAAACAGCCAATGTGAGAATAAGAGGAAAAACGAGCTTTCGAAAAGTCTTTTTCACACGCAGCAGAAGCATTATTTCTCCTCTAATAAGTCTGCGGAACTCTTTTTTCTGAATAATAAATCTCGTAAAGCCAGGCTTATTCCGCTGACCAAAGTGAGTGACGTTCTAACGCATAGCTTCTATCAACTTTGCCAGAGAACATCGCCGGCAGAAGACTACGATTGGCCTTGATCATGAACGCCGCCATGTGGCCTAAAAACAAAAAAATACAGAGAACAAAACCCAGGTTATGGAATTGAGCGATATAGAAAGTCCAAGGATCGTCCAACTGAACGCCCGGAAGGTTTTTATAGGTTTTCAAAAGCCCCGTGATAATGAGGATTAAGAAGGTCACGGCAAAAGCGGCCCAGGCCAAACGTTGTTCCGGCAGGTATTTCGCGCTCGGAGGCTCTTTCCTCCCGGAGAGAATGGCTTTAAAAATCAGGATGCTCCCCTTTACGTCACCCTTCTTCGGAACAATGTCGAACTCTTTATTCAATGCATGGTAGAAGACATGGAAGCAGCAAAAGAACACAAAGATCAGCCCGAAAAAGTAATGCATGGACAACGTCGTAAAGTAGTTTCCCATCCACTCTCCTAAAGATGTCAGGCCGTATCTCTTAGCTACAGGCATCTGAAGTATTCCGGAAAAAATCAGTCCGAAACAGCTCAATGCGATGCCCCAATGCACAACTCGATTAGTTAGAGGTTGTCTGATGATTTTCATTTCCGCACCGCCTTATTGAGATTGATCTTTGTCGTTCTTTCTTTTTCTTAGGGCGACGGATGCGCCCAAAGCCACAATCGGTGCAGCCAAAGTTCCGAGCACTAAAGGCGTCGACTGACTCAGTTTTGAATCGACTTCGTTCATTAGCGGTCTTCCCGGATGATTCTTTGGCAATTGGGAGTGCAGTTGACGGTTGATCTTTTCAAAGGGCACAGAGCAAACATACCAAGTTGCGGTTCCGCCGTTTTCCTCTTTACCGTATACAAAACGGTCATTTGCTAAGGATTTACACTTTTCTTCTGCCTGCGAGATGGGGAGAACCAACATGGCTTTTTTGGGGCATTCCGTCGAGCATGCAGGCTCTTTGCCTTGAGCGATGAGATCAGCACAAAAATCGCATTTATACATGACTCCGCCGCCGGCTAATTTCGGTTCTACTTTAAGATAGATTCCCACACCCGCCTGGCGCTGAGGAATATTCCATGGGCAAACGTCCCTGCACTTCGCCCCTCCGAAACACACGCGATCATCAATCTTGACCGCTCCTTGTTTAGTTTGGTCGATGGCTCCAAAAGGACAGAGCTTGCGGCATGGAGCATCGAAGCACTGCATGCAGCGTCTCGGAAGATAAATATCTTTTCCGTCAACGGAAACATGCTGAAGATAAATCCAGTTGTACGGAGTCAGCCGAGAAATGTTATCCCGATCGTTTGAAAAGTCCTCATACTTGGGCTGAGGCCAGTAAGGCTGCACCGGCTTCTGCGGCTCTGGATAGCGAGCCTGATTTTTAGCACGGCAGGCTCTGACGCACGCAGGAATCGACAAATCCGAGCAGCCGTCGCACTTATCTAAGTCGATAATCGTAATTAATTGCTCGGAGCTCTTTTGGGAAGCAGAACGAGCCGGAAAGGCTTCAAGCGCCAATCCGGAGGCAAGTGCGGCCTTGAGGAAACCGCGTTTTGTAGTTTTGTGCATTTGAGATCTTGAGATTCTTCTTGGGTGCAGCTCTGAGCGTAGCGATTCAGAGAGAAATGAGCAAGTAGAATCAGCCTAAAGCACAACCTTTTCTGCAAAATCTAAGAGGTTTTCCTAATTAGTACTTTTTCTTCTTCACAGCAACGGAAAAAGAGAATCGATCTGCCGTATGAAACGATTCGGATGCAACGATCGTTCGCCCACGAACATCCATGTAATTCCGAATAATCTTCAAAGCCGCCGTCCCGTGAGGAACTTTAAATAAATCTGCCACCTCGTCAGGCATGATCGTGCCCGAAAAAGTTTGCTTAACTTCATCACATTCCCGTCCGAGGACTTCTTCTGCCAATGTAATAATGAGTTCCTCGGGGCGTTTCTTCACTATCTCTAAGACCTCGGCTGCTTCAGCCGGAATGTAAACGTACGTCACGACCACGGTCTCTTGAACTTTCTCAGAAGCGACGCGAATGTTTTTAAAGCGAATGACCAGATCCCCAGGCTTTAAAGACAACCGTTCTGCCAATTCTTCATCGACGACCAATTGGGTAACGTTCTGGATTTTTCTCGGGTATTGATTGCCGTAATGGTCAATATCTCTAATTCCGTCCAACTCGCTCAGGAACTTGCCTGTTCTTGTTCTTGATTTAACTCTGGTTCCGATATGCGGTTTTCGTTCAAAAAGTCCTTGCTGAGTCAGATAGGTAAGTGCTTTCCGCATTGTGTCTCGGCTGACTTTATATCTTTTAGCCAGATCAATCTCGTTCGGGATGATAGAGCCGACCGTCCACCTCCCCAAAGAGACTTCTAAGGATATTTCTTCTGCGATCTTTTTCCAGACGGGTTTTTGCATAATAAGAGATTTGTAGGTTCTAAATACGGACAAGTTCGATTTTATCTAAGCGCGAAGCCAACAACCATAAGGGTTTTGCGTTTTGTCGCCTACAAAACTCGGCAATAAGTTGGTAGACATAACTTAACTCTTTGATTTATTAAATAAAGTTCTTAAACTAAACGCTGAACTATTGATAGTTATCAAAACAAATGCACTTACTCGTTGTTCCGCTTGTCCTCTATTTGCAGAATGAAGCCATACAAAACCGATCTCAATTTTTAAGGAGAGAAAATGCCTTCTACTGCAATCGACAGCCAGATCCACGGCTGCATGTTTAGTACCGATGAAATGCGCGAAATCCTGAGCGATAAAGCTTGGGTCCAAAAATGGCTGGACACAGAAGCCGCGCTCGCTGCCGCTCAAGCCGAACTCGGCGTCATTCCAAAGGAAAAAGCCGACATCATCAATCAATACGCTAAAGCTGAACTCATCGACATTCCGAGCATCGGCGAATACTACAAGAGCTCTATTACGATCGTACCCCTGCTGAAAGCCTTCAAAGCAATCCTTCCGGAAAACGCCGGAGAATTCGTGCATTGGGGAGCTACGAGTCAAGACATCGTGGACACAGGTATTGTCTTGTTAGAAAGAGATGCCTACGAAGTCATTCTTCGTGATATGAAACTCTGTCAGGAATACTGCCTAGACTTAGCCAAAAAATACCGTAACACCATCATGAGCGGCCGTACCCACGTCGTCCACGC
>OMGL01001161.1_pt1 | contig 17441 bp, 15 predicted proteins | sample 1645831 | NCBI WGS metagenome assembly OMGL01 (sample SAMN00849301, study PRJEB25192) | human gut metagenome | reverse complement strand
ATTAAAGAAAGAAATATAACTTATTATATAGATAAAAGAAGAAATAAGTGATTATTCAAACATATCTTAATAGTAATCAAATAAGAAGGAAGATAGAGATGAAAAAAACAAAATTGTTGCATATATTATTAGGTGTCTTGATAATAATTGTAATTGGAGTGGTATCAAGAGAAATAAGCCCGGGACAGATTAAAATGCAAGAAGAGAAAAGGGAACAAGATGATATTCAAACATTGGAACAAATCAAACAAAATGTAATTTATGCAGTAAGTGATGATGAAGTTGCTGAGTATATAAAAAATATGTTATGGAAAAGAAAAAAAATATATAGTTATATGGGGGGAGCAGGGAAAACAATTTTTGTTAGTGATACCAATTGGTATCCGATTATTAATAGTAAAATACATGAAATAACGGATCAAGAATTTGAATTTTTTTCGTTAGAAGCGAGAAAAAGTCGCGCATATATATATATGTTTTTAACAGATGAATGCGATGTAAATATAATGATTACTAAAAATGATTATTCTGATAATAAGCAACCGTTAAATTGTAGATTTATAGAAGATGTTTTTTACCGGTAATGAAAAAAGTAGAGGTTTATATAGCGCTTACCGCTAATCTCAATAAAAGAGAATGCTGGAGAGATTAAGAATGTCTTAGCAAAGCTTAGAGAAACATGTAGAGAGCAGTACTTATAAAGTGTATGCCATATGCAAAAAATACAAATTTAACACATTTTAGGAGAAATATACCAATTATGAAATGCATTATACTTGCCGGCGGCACAGGTGACAGCCTTTGGCCTTTATCGAGAAAGAATTATCCAAAGCAGTTTATGAATATTCATGAAGGGCGGTCTCTGTTGCAGGAGACCGTTGTTCGTAATATGGCATTTTGTGATGAATTCATTATAACAACTAACGAGAATTATGCGGAGATTATCAACAGTCAGATGGAGGTATTTCAGGGACTGAGATACCGTATCATATATGAAGGGCTGCCAAAGGGTACATTGTCGGCGGTTTCATTTGCAAGTATGCTTTTGAATCCATCGGAGCTTGTATTAGTGACGGTGTCGGATCTTGTTGTTGACGGGAATTATAAGGATACAATATTAGAAGCAAAGGAACTCGCAAAGCAGGGGAACATTGCAAATGTAAGGTCGATGGAGAATGACCAACATATTGGTCTTTTTATCTGTAGTATCGGTGAGTATACCAATGCATTGAAAAAACATTTTCCGGATGTATATAAGACTTGTCGTGCTGCAAAGAGAAAGGTTAGAACCATTAACAGAGTGGCACATATTCCGGTAGCGTGCATGGAATCACTTGAAAGAATTAGTCTGCAGAGAAGTTTGTTCACAGTAATGCAGAATGTTCAGGGGATAATTGCTAGATTTGGTTGCAAAGATGTGGATAATGTGCTGGATGTCAGTAATCTTGATGAATCAATATATAAGGATAATCTGGTGGAATGTAACTGCAGGAATGTAAATCTATATAATACTGCGACAAGACATCTGGTGGTTGCGAATGGATTGGAGGATGTTGCAGTAGTCAATACAGAAGATGCTACATATATATCGGCTAGAGATAAAGTGTCTGAAATCAAGGAGATTATTGCAAATGTTCATGATGAGCATGGGATGTTCTTTGATGACAGCAGGATTTCTTATCGTCCATGGGGAACACATGAGATGCTTGCGTTGACAGATACTTATAAGGTGAAGCGCATCACAATCTATCCGGGTATGGGACAGGAATTTCATAAGCATGAGCATAGAAGTGAACAGTGGTCAATCGTGGAAGGTGTTGCAACAGTGATGGTTGATGACGAAGTTCGCAATTATGATCGTTTTGATACAGTTTATATTCCAATGGGTGCGTCGCATCGTGCGGTGAATAATACGAATGAGCCTGTTGTGATTATTGAAACTGGAATCGGAGATATCTTATCTAAGAATGATATTCATCATGTAGAGTTAAAGCGTGTACATGCAGATGGTGTAACATCAGTCTATGTACCGGATCTGATTCGGCTAGAGCCGGCGTTTAAGGACAATCTGTGGGGAGGTACAAAGCTTCGTACTGTATTTGGCAAAAAGTGTGATTACGATGTGATTGGAGAAAGCTGGGAATTGTCAGCGCATCCGGATGGGCAGTCAGTTATCGCAGATGGTATCTACAAGGGTATGCCATTCGGTGAGTTCTTAAGTGTTGTTGGTAAGGATGTATGCGGCTGGAAGTGTGAGTCACTTGATCGTTTTCCAATTTTGATCAAGTTTATTGATGCAAGACAGGCGTTATCTATTCAGATTCACCCGGATGATGAGTATGCACTTGAGATGGAAGGCGAATATGGTAAAAATGAGATGTGGTATGTTTTGGACTGTGATCCGGGTTCTTATCTTTACTGTGGGCTTAGTCATGAGTGCAGTAAGGAAGAGCTTAGACAGCGCATTGCCGATAATACGATTACAGAGGTGTTGAATAAAATTGAAGCAAAACCAGGTGACTGTGTATTTGTTAAGGCCGGGACAATCCATGCAATCGGAGCGGGAATTCTAATATGCGAAATCCAGCAGAATTCGAACAGCACTTATCGAATGTATGACTATGACAGAAGAGACAAGTTTGGCAACACTAGAGAACTGCATGTGGATAAGGCGATGGATGTTGTTAATACGGAAGCGTATGATGTGAATAGTGCGATTGATGGAGATGATAGTACTTCGAAGATAGATGCTTGCGCTGATGCAAAGGATTCGTGTACCTCCGTATTAGTCAATACCGCAGCAACTGAAGAACTTCTCGTGCGCTGTAAGTATTTCCAATGCGAGAAGTATTCAGTGACAGAATCTGTTGAACTCCCGGTTGATACAGCTTCTTTTATCTCTGTTATTGTGCTATCGGGGCAAGGTGTAATTACTGTGAATAATAACAGACAGGAATTCAAGGCTGGTGACAGCTTCTTCGTGACCGCAGGGCATAAGAATGTCAGGATTAGCGGGAATTGCGATGTGATTGTGACGAGAGTGTAAAAAGTGTATTTGAGGATGAAAGAAACTTGCTAAGAGCTGATAGGGATGATAGGATATCTATATCAGTTTTAGGTATTGAAAAATATAATAATAGACAAATATTGGAAGGAGTGTATTAGCTATATATTGATATAGTATACAAAGATTTAGATGAGTAATGTAGTTTTTACACCATATAGAGTATGTCCATTAGGGGCTCATGTTGATCATCAACATGGGTATGTAACTGGATTTGCGATTGATAAAGGTGTCAAGTTAGAATTTGATGTAACAAATAATGGTGAGATTGAATTAAGAAGTAAGAATTATGATGGAATTACACAGTTTAATCTTCATGATGAGTTGGAAAGAGAGATGACTTGGGGGGATTTTGCAAAGGGGGCAGTTTTAACACTATCAAGGAAGTATACACTGACTAAAGGAATTAAAGGTGTTGTTGAAGGGATGCTCCCTGTAGGAGGTTTATCTTCTTCTGCCGCAGTAATTATTACATATTTGAATGCATTGTGCATTGCAAATGGCATTCAAATGACACGTATTGAATTGATCAACATGGCAATATGGGAAGAACGTAATTTTATTGGTGTCAATGTTGGTAAATTGGATCAGAGTTGTGAGGTGTATTGCAAAAAAGATAGTTTATTGTTCTTAGATACACAAGACGATTCGAGTGAGATTATCCCAATGAATAAGAAGATGCCTCCATTTGAGATTATGATTATGTTCTCAGGATTGGAAAGAAGTCTTGCAGGTTCAGCTTATAATATGCGTGTAGATGAATGTAAGTCGGCAGCATATTGTTTGATGGCACACAGTGGTATGGAATATGGAAAATATGCAGATACATTTCTTCGTGACCTTCCAATTGGCATCTATAAGGAATATAAGGAAAAGTTACCAGAGAACTGGGATAAAAGAGCAAAACATTTTTATTCCGAGATGCAGCGGGTAAAAGATGGTGTGAAAGCATGGAGAATAGGAAATCTTGAGAAATTTGGGCAATTGATCTTTGAATCAGGAAGAAGCTCCATTGAGAACTACGAGACTGGCTCTAAAGAACTTGCGGCACTTCAGGAGATTATGGAATCTACGGATGGGATATATGGTGGAAGATTTTCAGGAGCAGGCTTTAATGGTTCAAGTATGGCACTGATTAATCCGGAAAAGAAAGAAGAGATTAAGAAACACATAACAGAAGAATATTTGAAGAGATTTCCACATTTAAAGGGAAAGTTTTCAATTTATTTCTGTAATACAGCAGATGGGGTGAATATGCAATGAAATGTGTAATATTAGCAGCAGGTTATGCGACAAGATTATATCCGTTAACAGAGAATTTTCCAAAGCCCTTATTGGATATTAAAGGGAAAGGTATTTTGGAATGGTTAATTGGTGATATTGAACAGATTGAAGAAATGGATGAGGTTATAGTTGTATCCAACCATAAGTTTATTGAACATTTTACGAAGTGGGTGGGGAAATTAAAGACAAGATTAAAAATCACTGTATTAGATGATGGTTCAATCTGTAATGAGGATCGTTTGGGGGCAGTCAAGGATATCGCATATGCAATTGAGAATGCAAATATTCAGGACGATATGATGGTTTTGGCAGGAGACAATCTTCTTGATTTTTCTATGGAGGGATTTTATGAGTTCTATAATCAGAAGAAGAGTACATGTATTATGAGATATTTTGAGGAATCTGTTGAAAAGTTGCGTAGAACAGGTGTTGCACTCATTGATGAGAATGACAAGGTATTAGAGATGGCTGAGAAGCCACAGGAGCCAAAGAGCAATTGGGCAGTTCCTCCATTTTATATTTATAAGAAAGAAGATCTTGCTAAGATTCTTGATGGCGTTAATTCGGATGCTTGTGATACAGATGCACCAGGGAGTTTTATTTCTTGGTTCTGTACGCAGAGGAATGTATATGCTTATCCAATGCCGGGTAAGAGATATGATATTGGGAATTTAGAGAGTTATAATCAGATTAAAGAAAGTTATCGGGGGATTACATGTCAAAGAGGGTCTGACCACGGGAAGGAAATATAAAGAATCTAAAAAAATATGAAGATTAAGAAAGAAAAAGGTGAGCGCTACTTAATCCACCGTAGTGCCAATTGGTTGTTTCTGTCGTAAAATAGTTCAGTAGTTGAATAGCAAAATGTCATTACAATAAGGTAAAGTAGAGGGAAAAATGAAGAGAATTTTACAGATTTCAAAGTATTATTATCCTTTTTTAGGAGGTGTAGAACAAGTTGTACGAGATATGGCAAATGCATTAAAACAACAAGATGTAGAACAAAAAATAATTTGTTTTAATGAAAATGCACATGATGATAATTATTATTGCTCGAAAAATGAAACGGTTTGTGATCAAGTAGATGGAATAGATGTAATTAGATGTGGTTATGTAACAAAGGTTGCTTCACAATCCATATCATTGACATATCCTAAAGTGCTAAAAAAATTGTTGGATGAATTTCAGCCAGATGTAGTAATATTACATTATCCTAATCCGTATGTTACACATTATCTATTAAAATATAGTAAAAGAAAATTTAAATTAGTGGTATATTGGCATTTAGATATAACAAAACAAAAAATATTGGGAAAATTTTTCCATGGGCAAAATATTAGGTTAATTAAAAGAGCAGATAAAATTATTGGTGCAACTCCAAAGCATGTTGACGAATCTGCTTATTCACAATATTTTGAAGGAAAAAAGGTAATACTTCCGTATATGATTGATGAAAAAAATTTAGTTATTACTGAAGAAGAAAAAGAGAAAGCAAAAAAAATAAGAGAGTATAATGCTGGAAAAAAAATAGGCTTTTTTGTAGGAAGACATGTTCCGTATAAGGGGTTGAAATATTTAATAGAAGCTTCAAAAAAAATCACAGAAGAACAGATACATTTTTATATAGCAGGACAAGGTGAATTGACTGAAGAGTTAAAGGAATATGCAAAGGATGATAAAAAAATAGAGTTTATTGGTCGGATTAGTGATTCGGATAGACGAGCATATTTATATGCAACAGATATTTTTTGCTTTCCGTCAATTACACGTAATGAGGCCTTTGGGTTAGCACTTGCAGAAGGAATGTATTATGGAAAGCCGGCTATTACATTTACAATACCAGGTAGTGGGGTGAATTATGTTAATTTAAATGAAATTACAGGGATTGAATGTGAAAATAGAAATAGTGAGGCATATGCTCAAGCAATTATAAGGTTATGTAACGATGATCATCTTAGAGATACATATGGTCGTAATGCAAGACAAAGGATATTAGATAATTTTACAACTGAGAAGTTTTATGAAAATGTAAAGAAATTAATTGATGAATTTTAAGCTATTTTTAGAGCTAAAAAGGGGTCTAGCTAAAAAGCGGTTTGACCACGGGAAGAAAGTATAAAGAATCTAAAAAAATATGAAGAACAATGACGTGTTTATTGTATTAAAAAATTCATGTGGATTGTATGAAGTACAGATATAAGTGTGTAGTATGAAGTAGTTATGATATTTTTCTTGAAATATTGACTAAGGCGGTTTATTATAAATAGGGTTTTATTTAAAGTGAACTGAGAATAAATAGTGGAGAACATGAGATGAAAAGTAATCAATCTGTAGCAGATGAAATTCGTAAATATATGCATTATATTTACCTGATTTTATTTGCCGGAATAACAATGTGGTATTATCTGTATTCAACGGTATTGGAGTATAAGTATCCATATGCGTTGTATTTAGGATTAAGATATGCATTGATGGCATATGTACTGGTAAGTATTGCATTTGCGATATGGCAGAAGCGGTATAGTACCGTATTAGAACCTGTTTTTATGGTGCTGATACTTGTGAGCGCCGGTGTTGTAACGTATGTTGTGAAAGATAATGCAGTGTTTGATTTTGCGCTGCTTTTGGTTGGAGCAAAAAATGTTCCTTGGAAAAGAATCGCCTATGTATATTTGTGTGTAGCTGTGATTATTCAGGGGATTGCATATTATGCGTCAACAACAGGGATCGTTGCAGACATTGTAATCCAGTCAGATACGCGAATCCGTCATTCACTGGGAATTAATTATCCGACAGATATGGCAGCACACATGCTCTTTATCATGTTGGTATATGCGGCAATGCGAGAAAAGAAGCTCACCTTTTTTGAGATTACGCTGATGGGCGTAGTAAGTTACTGGGTATATGGAAAGACATTTGCAAGAAATGACTTTATCTGTGCCATGGTGATGTGTCTGCTGTTACTTGTTGTAAAAGTACTGGGGCTGTGTAATATTCAGTTATCAAAGTACAAAGCTTTAAAGGCGGGCAGTATTTTGATGCTGCTGTTTGTTGTGGGCTGTGTGATGGCAGTTACATTTTATGACCCGTCAAGTGCTTTATATCAGAAGCTTGATGCAATTTTTTCTCAGCGTTTTTCTTTGGGTTATCAGGGCTTAGCTCAATATGGGATTACCGCTTTCGGCTCATTTGTCGAAGAAAATCAGGCAACGCTTGGATATTATTTTTTCCTGGATAATTCATTTATCCGAATTGCGATTAAGTACGGCTGGGTATTTTTGTCACTGATTACATATATTTATTATCTGTGCTTTAATAAAGCGGTTGATTGTAAGAAAGATGCGATGATTGTGGCATTGCTTATTATGCTGTTGTTTGGTATTTCAGAGCATCATCTGATAGATATTGCATTTTGTCCGATTTGGTTTATGCTTTTTAGCAGCATGAAGATGCAGAGGAAAACCGAAAGGGGGCAGAACTGATGAAAAAGTATTGGATAAAGCTTGCAGGCTGTGCGGCAACGGCGGTTGTGATTCTTCTGATCGTATTGGGCATGGTGGATTTACATACAGACGGTGTTCTTGTACGGGATGGCTGCTATGTCATTCGTCCGGATGAAATGAAGACCTACAGGATGGATGTTTATGGGAATTCCGGGATTGTAGGAACATGGGTGAATCTTGTTCGCGATGTTGATGGAGCAAGTCAGATTTTTGCGATTCATTATACCGGAGAAGATCAATATATGATTGAATATGGAGATCAGGGATACTGTATTGCAGTTGCATCAGATAAAGAAACGGTTGTTATGCAGGATTATGATGCGGAAAATGAATATAATAAGTGGTATATTTCAAGAATCGGTACGACACAAAATTATTTATTTACAAATGTGGCAACCGGCAATACACTTTGTTATGAATATTCATCAGATTTTTCAGCATATAGACTTTATGTAAAAACGTATGATGAAACATCCGGAAATTTTGCATTCTTTATAGGTCAGTAGAAATAAAGCGAAATTTAGATAACGCAGGAGATATCAAAAAGATATTTACTGCGTTATTTTTTTATGATAAAAATCATAAAAATAATAGAATTATTATTGCACAAATATATAAACTATGATATGGTGAATATATACCAGTATATAAAACTTAATACATTTGCAAAGGAGGGGGCAATGCATACGGAGGTACATAATGCCGTAACGGCGGCAGATCAGGGAACGCAGTATGATGAAAGTGCTAAAAGACTGCTCGGGCAGAAAAGCATACTGGCACAGATACTGGTGAGAACGGTAGATGAATTTAAGGGAATGAATCCAAGATATGTGGAAACCTTAATTGAAGGAGAACCGTATATCAGCAGGATACCGTTAGAGCCGGGGCTGACGAATCAAGAAGCGATGAGGGCAAAATCCGGTCAGCGAATCACGGGATTAAATACAGAGAATCAGGAACATGCTGAGGGGTTGGTGCGGTTTGACATTGTATTTTATGTGCGGATGAAAGACGGACTTTCGCAGATTATTATTAATGTGGAAGCACAGAAAGATGAACCGCAGAGATATGGAATATTAAACAGGGCAGTATTTTACGTAAGCCGCCTGATTTCGTCACAGAAGGAACGGGATTTTGAAAACACAGAGTATGATGACATCAAAAGAGTGTATTCTATCTGGGTGTGTATGAACATGGAAGAAAACAGCTTAAGCCACATTCATTTGGTAAAAGATGATCTGGTTGGATACCATGACTGGCGTGGAAAGCTGGATTTATTTAACATTGTTATGATAGGACTGGCAAAGGAACTGCCGGGGCAGGGAGAGCAGTATGAACTGCACCGCCTGCTGGGAGCACTGTTTGCCGAGGGGTTGACAGCCGGAGAAAGACTGAATATCATAAAAGAAGAATATGATATACCGATAGAACAGACAATAGAGCAGGAGGTGGATGTGATGTGCAATCTGAGTCAGGGAATAAAGGAAGCGGGAATCGCAGAAGGACGTGTTGAAGGCCGAAGTGAAGGGCGAGCCGAAGAAATTATTGAAACAGGCTATGAATTCGGACTGTCAGAGCAGGATATACTGGAGCGGTTACAGAAGAAACTGAGTATTTCATTGCAGAAGGCACAGGAATATCTGTTGATGTTTGGGAAGCGGACAGTGTAGAAAGTAATATTTTTGTGAATGGATTTGCAAAGGAGGGGTGCAATGCATACAGAGGTACATAATGCAGTAACGGCAGCAGATCAGGGAACGCAGTATGATGAAAGTGCCAAAAGACTGTTGGGACAGAAAAGCATACTGTCACAGATACTGGTAAGAACGGTAGATGAATTTAAGGGAATGAATCCAAGATATGTGGAAACCTTAATTGAAGGAGAACCGTATATCAGCAGGATACCGTTAGAGCCGGGGCTGACGAATCAAGAAGCGATGAGGGCAAAATCCGGTCAGCGAATCACGGGATTAAATACAGAGAATCAGGAACATGCTGAGGGGTTGGTGCGGTTTGACATTGTATTTTATGTGCGGATGAAAGACGGACTTTCGCAGATTATTATTAATGTGGAAGCACAGAAAGATGAACCGCAGAGATATGGAATATTAAACAGGGCAGTATTTTACGTAAGCCGCCTGATTTCGTCACAGAAGGAACGGGATTTTGAAAACACAGAGTATGATGACATCAAAAGAGTGTATTCTATCTGGGTGTGTATGAACATGGAAGAAAACAGCTTAAGCCACATTCATTTGGTAAAAGATGATCTGGTTGGATACCATGACTGGCGTGGAAAGCTGGATTTATTTAACATTGTTATGATAGGACTGGCAAAGGAACTGCCGGGGCAGGGAGAGCAGTATGAACTGCACCGCCTGCTGGGAGCACTGTTTGCCGAGGGGTTGACAGCCGGAGAAAGACTGAATATCATAAAAGAAGAATATGATATACCGATAGAACAGACAATAGAGCAGGAGGTGGATGTGATGTGCAATCTGAGTCAGGGAATAAAGGAAGCGGGAATCGCAGAAGGGCGAAGTGAAGGACGAGCCGAGGAAATCATTGAAACAGGTTACGAATTCGGACTTTCAGAGCAGGATATACTGGAACGGTTACAGAAGAAGCTGAGTATTTCATTGCAGAAGGCGCAGGAATATCTGTTAATGTTTGGGAAGCGGACGGTGTAGAATAATGGAAATCAAAGGAGTTGGGAAATCACCTGCTAATAAAGCAGATGATTTTCTAACTCCTTTTTAAACGTTCTCCCAACAGGAATAATATGATTATGAATATGCAGATAAAGGTTGGTCTTGTCATAGGATGTAATAAAATTTGTATTAATAATATATTTTCTGTGGCAGCGGGTGAAATACGATGGAAGTATTTTAGCAATGGAAGATAAAGAATAGGTATTACTTGTAAAGCTGCCGTCGGGATAACTGAAAGTCAGATAATGTCCGTTTGCTTTTATGAGTAAAATATTTGATAAACACACGTGAGTCGTAACATCATTTAATAATTTAATGGTCAGGTAGTTGTTATCAGTCGTATTGGATAATGTGACAAGCAGCTCTTTCATGGCATGAACCAGTACGGCTTCATTATAGGGCTTTTCAAGGTAATGGTAGCAGTGGACTTCATTAACACATTTTTGGATAGTATCAGAGGTGCCGGTGCTAAAAAGCACAGGGGTTGTCCGATAAGTAGGAAGGCTTCGGATATACCGGGCAAAAGTGATGCCGTTAAAGGCATCGGAAGCGGATGAGAGCTGTATGTCAAGAATAAAAATATCATACTGAACTGATAAAATGGATTTTTGGGCATCATTATAATTTTGACAGCAGGTATAATGAAATTCCGGCCAGTGTTTTTTGAGAATGTTATATAAAATTTGTAATTCTGTACAATTGTCTTCTAAAAGTAATATATTCATACGAATCCCCGTTTCTGAGTAATTAAATATATAGTGTAAAATACATAAGTATTTTAAGGCCTTATTATAAAGATGTCAAAAAGAAACAGGGCATTGAGGTATAAAAAACTGTCATTGGGGAAAATTGTCTTGAAATTTATGGGATTTAGACCTATGATTGCAATAAATTATCGCATATGCAATAAATAAAATTACAATTAGGAGGAAATAAAGATGAAAAATACGAAATTCAGTGTGTTCAAACTGGCAGCTTGTATGCTTGTACTGGCAGGCTGTATATTGCTGTGGCCAAATCAGCAGACCTATGCCGCCGAACTTCAGAAGGATAATTATAATGGCTGGTATTATGAAAACGGACAGGCATATTGGTATGATAACGGTGTGCTGGCACGGTCAAAAGAAGTTTATGATCCACAGACAGATGCATGGTATTGGTTTGAAGCAGATGGAACAATGGCAAGGGATAAGGATGTCTTTATTGTATTAAATGCAGACGGAACAGGAAAGTGGACACGTTACGACAGCGACGGCAGAATGGTAAAAGGAGAAAGCTACAAAAACGGTGCATGGTATTATTTTGATTTAACGACAGGGGCTATGGCAAAGGGTTTTGTCAATCTTCCACAGTCAGATGATCCGAATGGCAAGTGGGTATACTATGATCCAATCACAGGAAAAATGCAGTATGGAGAGCAGTATATTGATGGATACTGGTATTATTTTGATACAGCTACCGGAAAGATGGCGCATGGAAAATATTACCGTGACGGTGCATATTACTATTACGACACAGTAACCGGAATTATGCAGTACGGAGAACAGACAATTGATGGGGACGAATATTATTTTGATACAGAAACCGGAGCAATGGTTACCGGAGAAGTTGAACGTGATGGAAGGTACTACTATTATGATGATGAAACCGGAGCAATGCTGGGACTTGGTGAGCAGATTGTAAAATATGCAGAAAAATTTTTAGGTACACCTTATACGTGGGGAGGTACATCACCGGATACCGGATTTGACTGTTCGGGATTTACACAGTACGTATACAGTAATTTTGGAATAGATTTAGACAGGACATCATCAGCACAGAGAAGACAGGGAGAAGCAGTAGATGAAGATGATATTATGCCGGGCGATCTGGTGTGCTATAGTGGACATGTTGCAATTTATGTAGGAAATGGACAGGTTATTCATTCACCACAGGAGGGCGAAGTGGTTAAAATTTCCAATATGCATATGATGTCGATTATAACGATTAGAAGATTTACAAATTAGTTTTCTGATATTGAATATTTTAGTATAACCGGAATTGATAGGAATATTTGTCATATAACGCAGCAAAAGAGCCACAGCACGTGTCCTCTTTTCCTGCGTTATATTTTTTTAATACATTCACCTATTGACATAGTAGGTAGATAGGAATATTATCTTGATAAAACAAAGGATTGGAGAACAGGCATATGATGATTTCTTCAAAGGGCAGGTATGCCCTGCGGGTTATGGTATTTCTTGCGGAGCATAACTCAGATGAATATGTACCGCTAAAAGAAATATCGGAAAAAGAGCAGATTTCACAGAAGTATCTGGAGAGCATTGCAAGAATGTTGTCCAAAGAACATTTAATAGAAGGCATCAGCGGACACGGCGGAGGTTACCGGCTGGCAAGAAAACCGGAAGACTACCGGATTAGTGAAATATTGAGATTGACGGAAGGAACACTTGCACCGGTATCCTGCTTAAAGGACGATGCAGTGCCCTGCGACAGGGCAGGTGACTGCTGTACACTGCCAATCTGGAAAGGGCTGGCGGAGCTTGTGGATAAATATTTTGACAGCATGACACTGAAAGAAGTCGCAGAGAATGCCAGACAGCAGATGATACAAAATCAGAGATCAAATGAAAAAAGTTGATACAATATTACCCTGCCGGATACAAACAGGCAGGTTTGTGTCACAACAAAAATACACATAAAACAGCTTGCAATTAGGGTGATATAAAAATCAGGAGGAACAATCATGTCAGAAAAAGAATTACTGAATGTAAAAGATTTAGTTGTAGATGTAGAGGAAAAGGAAATTTTACACGGGGTCAACCTTACGATTCGTCCGGGAGAAACCCACGTACTGATGGGACCGAACGGAACCGGTAAATCTACACTGGGTTATACACTGCTTGGCAATCCACGCTACACGGTAAAGCAGGGGGAAATCTGGTTTGACGGAAAAAATATCACCGCAGAACCGGTTAATGAGCGTGCAAAGGCAGGCATTTTTTTATCCTTCCAGAATCCGCTGGAAGTGCCGGGGGTGACACTCAGCTCCTTTATCAGAAATGCGGTAGAGCAAAAGACCGGTAAACGAATCCGTCTGTGGGAGTTTAAAAAGCAGCTGGAAGCCGCAATGGAACTGCTTGATATGGATAAGTCGTATGCAGAGCGTGATTTAAATGTCGGATTTTCCGGCGGTGAAAAAAAGAAAGCCGAGATTTTACAGCTCTTAATGTTAAAGCCAAAGCTGGCAATTCTTGATGAAACCGACTCCGGTCTGGATGTTGATGCCGTGCGCACTGTATCAGCCGGTATCCGTGAATATCAGAAAAACAGCGAAGGCAGTCTGCTGGTTATCACACACAGCACAAAAATTCTGGAATCCCTTCCGGTAGATTATACACATGTTATGGTGGAAGGAAAAATCATTAAGACAGGCGGAGCAGAGCTTGTTGATGAGATTAATGAAAGCGGTTTTGCAGGCTACGAGGCAGAGGAACACAGGTAGGAAAGCAGAGAATCAAGCATACAGCAAACAGCGGAAAGGGAGTAACAGGCGATGAAAGAAAAAAGCTATGTGGAAGACATCGACAGAAGCGTTTATGATTTCAAAGATGATGAAAAAGATGCGTATAAATTGCAGGCGGGTCTGACACCGGAGATTGTAGAAAAATTATCAAAAGAAAAAAATGACCCGGTATGGATGCAGAACTTCCGTTTACAGGCATTACAGATTTACAATGAAATGCCCGTACCGGACTGGGGACCGTCGATTGAAGGACTGGATATGGCAAACATTGTGACCTATGTCCGTCCGAATACGAATATGAAGGCAAAATGGTCAGACGTACCGGAAGATATTAAAAATACATTTGAGCGGCTCGGTATCCCGCAGGCAGAGAGAAAATCCCTTGCCGGTGTCGGCGCGCAGTACGACTCTGAATTGGTATACCACAATGTGCGCGAGGAGGTTGCGGCACAGGGCGTTGTATACACCGATATGGAGAGTGCCTTAAAAGGCGAATATGCCGACATGGTACAGAAGCATTTTATGAAGCTGGTAAAGCCGAACGACCACAAATTTGCGGCACTGCACGGTGCAGTATGGTCCGGTGGTTCATTTGTGTATGTGCCAAAGGGGGTATCGGTAGAAATTCCGTTACAGTCGTATTTCCGGTTAAATGCGCCGGGAGCAGGACAGTTTGAGCATACGCTGATTATTGTGGATGAGGGTGCAGACCTGCATTTTATCGAGGGCTGTTCCGCACCGAAATATAACGTGGCAAATCTGCATGCAGGCTGTGTGGAACTGTTTGTCGGCAAAAATGCAAGACTGCGGTATTCTACGATTGAAAACTGGTCAAAGAATATGTACAACTTAAATACAAAGCGCGCACTCGTTGAAGAAGGCGGCACGATTGAATGGGTTTCAGGTTCATTTGGTTCGCACGTTTCTTACCTGTATCCGATGAGCATTTTAAAGGGCAAGGGCGCAAAAATGGAATTTACAGGCATTACATTTGCAGGAAAAGGACAAAATCTGGATACCGGAGCCAAGGTTGTACACAGTGCGCCGGATACCAGCTCTTATATTAATACAAAGTCGATTTCAAAGGACGGCGGTATTTCGACATTCCGATCTTGCGTTGTAGTGGCAAAGAACGCGGAAAATGCAAAGTCTTCCGTATCCTGTCAGTCCCTGATGTTAGATGCCATATCCCGCTCGGATACGATTCCGGCGATGGATATCCGCACAAAGGATGCCAATGTCGGACATGAAGCACAGATTGGCAGTATCAGTGATGAGGCCGTATTTTATCTGATGTCCCGCGGCATGAGCGAGGAAGATGCGAGAGCCTGCATTGTCAGCGGATTTGCAGACAATGTATCAAAGGAGCTGCCGCTGGAATATGCGGTTGAAATGAACAATCTGATTCGGTTGGAGATGAAAGGCAGTATTGGCTAGAAATGCGGAATGGAGATTAATATGAAAGAAACAGTGAATATAAAAATAAATCAGTTACCGTCTAAGACATGGCACTGGCTGAAATTAAATGAAACGAATTTTGCATGGACCGATGAAGCACAGGGCTGTACAATTGTAAAAAAAGAAAGCACAGAAAACGAAGCATTATCGGGCGGTAAAGAAACAGCAGAAGCATTGGCGGACATTAAAGCTTTCGAAGCGGTGGAAACCGGAGCGGGACGTCAGGCAGACTGCGTGTTTAAGGCAGTGGCGCCGGAAAGAATAACGGCGGCAGCAGGCAGAGAACGGACAAATCCTGTGGTATATGAAATCAACGGCACAGATACGGCATCTGCCGGTATGTTAGACATTTATGCAGAGGAAAACAGCCGGATTACGGTTGTGGAGCGTTTTACAAAAAAGAGTCCGGAAGAAAAGAATCTGGCATTCCGTACACGCATGATTGCAGCAAAAAACAGTAAAATCCGTTTGGTGCAGGTCATAGCCCTCGGCGAGGAGCAGACCCTTTTATCCGATACAGGCTGTGTCTGTGATGAAAATGCGCAGGTCGAGCTGTTGCAGTTATTTATCGGCAAGGGTCATGTATACAACGGCGTGCGTACAGATTTAAAGGGCGTGCGTGCGGATTTTCAGGCGCAGACAGGCTACCTGGTGCAGAATACCCAGCTTTTGGACATGAATTATATTGTAAATCACATCGGCAAGAAGACAACCAGCAATGTGAAGGCAGACGGCACGTTAAAAGATGCCGCACACAAAGTATTCCGCGGTTCGATTGATTTTAAACGCGGCGCTTCGGGTGCAAAGGGAACGGAAAGCGAACAGGTACTGCTGCTGGGCGATGAAGTCATCAATCAGACGATTCCGCTGATTCTTTGCGCGGAAGAAGATGTAGAAGGCAATCACGGTGCGGCAATCGGCGAACTTGATGAAGAAACGCTGTTATATTTTGCGGCAAGGGGCATTGATAAAAAACATGCCGAAGATATTATGACACGGGCAAAGCTTGAACTTTTAACCCATAAGATTGACGATGAAGAAACAAAGGAATTTGCGGAAGAGCAGTTAAGTGAGGTATTGACAGATGACAGCTTATGATTACAGACAGGATTTTCCCCTGTTACGGGAAAATAAAACGGTTTATATTGATAATGCGGCAACGGCACAGCGGCCGGACTGCGTACTGGAAGCGGAAAAGCATTTTTATGAAACGGCAAATGCCAATCCCCTGCGCGGATTCTATCCGTTGAGCCTTGCGGCGACCGAGCAGTACGAAGAAGCAAGAAAGACCGTGCAGAAATTTATTCATGCGGAATCTTCCAAAGAGATTATTTTTACAAGAAATACAACAGAAAGCTTAAATCTGGTGGCATACAGCTACGGTCTTTCAAACCTGCGTGAGGGTGATGAAATTGTGGTTAGTATTATGGAACACCACAGCAACCTGCTTCCGTGGCAGATGGTGGCGCGCCAGACCGGTGCTGTCTTAAAATTTTTGGAATGTACGCAGGAGGGGGCGCTTCCTGATGAGGTGCTTGAAGCTGCGATTACGGAAAAGACAAAGCTTGTGGCAGTTGCACAGGTATCCAATGTCTTAGGCTGTGTCAATCCGGTTGAAAAAATCGTAAAGCTGGCGCATGAAAAAGGCGCGGTTGTGGTTGTCGATGCCGCACAGAGCGCACCGCATATGCCGGTGGACGTAACGGCACTTGATGTCGATTTTCTCGCATTTTCGGGTCACAAACTCATGGGACCGATGGGAATCGGTGTATTATACGGAAAAGAAGAACTGTTAGAGAAAATGCCGCCATTTTTAACGGGCGGAGAAATGATTTCCACCGTGACAAGAGAAGGCGCAACGTATGCCGAACTGCCGCATAAATTTGAAGCAGGAA
>OMGL01001139.1_pt1 | contig 17684 bp, 16 predicted proteins | sample 1645831 | NCBI WGS metagenome assembly OMGL01 (sample SAMN00849301, study PRJEB25192) | human gut metagenome | reverse complement strand
CCTCCGTCACGCCTGACGGCGTGCCACCTCCCCTATCGAGGGGAGGCCTTGGCATGGCGGAAAACTTCATCTCTTCGCCAGAGGCTCCCCTACAAGGGGAGCTGGCTGCGAAGCAGACTGAGAGGTTGTACGAAGACGGGCCTGCCCATGAACCGCAGGCGTGACGGAGAGGTTAAAAATTAAGCGCGTACTCCCAAAGTATACAGCGATGTAAGGCCCTGCGCAAGATGGTGTTTAATTATCTTCATGTTTGCCATGATTCACGTTACAAATCGTCGATTGACAACGGCCCGATTTATAGTATAATTGACCCAACAAATGCACAGATGGGAAAAAGTAACGCAGGATACCCGCTTTTCAGAGAGCTGCCGGACGATGCAAGGCAGCAGGCGGCCCGGCGCGGAATCCTCCCGGAGCAGCCTGCTGAAGGACGATATATGGGACGTCTGCTAAGCAGAGCCGGTGGCGGCCGTTAGAGCGCAGGGCTTTGTTGGAAGCCCGTGAGAGGGCGCGGAAAGCGTCAACGAGAGTGGTACCGCAGAGAGTTTTGGATTGATTCCAGGTCTTTGTCTCTTGGATAAGGGGACAGAGACCTTTTGTTTATCAGGCGCTGCTCCCTGAGAGTGTTGGGAAAAAAGTGTATAAAGTGGAAAATGGAAACGGAAACAGGAGAAACTCACCATGCAGTTGAACGGTTCTCAAATCTTTGTGGAGGTGCTCTGTGAGCAGGGGGTGGACACCCTCTTCGGCTACCCCGGCGGCGCAGTGCTGAACCTCTACGACGAGCTGTACAAAAACGCCGACCGCATCACCCATGTGCTGACCGCCCACGAGCAGGGCGCATCCCACGCGGCGGACGGCTACGCCCGTGCAACGGGCCGCACCGGCGTGGTGCTGGCCACCAGCGGCCCGGGCGCAACGAACCTCGTCACCGGCATCGCCACCGCCTATATGGACTCTGTGCCGATGGTGGCCTTCACCGGCAATGTGACCACGGAGGGCCTGGGCAAGGACGGCTTCCAGGAAGCCTACATCGAGGGCATCACGATGCCCATCACCAAGCACAACTTCACGGTGCGCCGGGTCGAAGACCTGGCCGACACCATGCGTGCGGCTTTCCGCATCGCCCAGAGCGGCCGCAAAGGCCCGGTGCTGGTGGACATCCCGAAGGATGTCACCGCTGCGGTGTGTGAGTTCACCCCGAAAAAGCCGGAGCCCATCCGCACCGTGACCACCTTCAACGAAGAGCAGGTCAAGTGGGCGGCAGAGATCATCAACGGCGCACAGCGCCCGCTGGTCTACTTCGGCGGCGGCGTCCGCTCGGCGGCCAGCTGCCAGCCCCTGCGTGACCTTCTGAAAAAGGCTGAGATCCCGGCCACCTATACCCTGATGGCCGCAGGCGTCGTGCCTTACGGCGACCCGATGAACATCGGCATGGTGGGTATGCACGGCTGCTACACCTCGAACCGGGCGGTGGCCGACTGCGATGTCCTTATTGCGGTGGGTGCCCGCTTCTCCGACCGCGTGGCCCTGAACCCCAAGACCTTCGCCAAGAATGCGACCATCATCCAGATCGACATCGACGCCAGCGAGCTGGGCAAGAACGTGGATGTTGACCTTGCCATCGTGGGTGACGCCGCCTATGTGTTGAACGCCATGCTCCCGATGATCGAGGACAAGAAGCATCCCGACTGGATAAAGATGATCCACGAGTGGCAGGCACAGGATTACCACCCGGTATCCGACGCCTCCCGCCTGATGCCCCATCAGGTCATCGGCGAGGTCTGCAACCAGTGCGGCCCCGAGGCGGTCTACGTCACCGATGTGGGCCAGCACCAGATGTGGGCGGCACAGTACATCCGCCACACCAAGAGCCGCGGCTTCATCACCAGCGGCGGCCTCGGCACCATGGGCTTCGGCTACGGCGCAGCCATCGGCGCACAGATGGCGCTGGGCCGCGACCAGCGGGTGGTCATGTTCACCGGCGACGGCTCCTTCCACATGAACCTCAACGAAGCCTGCACTGCTGTCAGCTACGAGCTGCCCATCATCACGGTCATCTTCAACAATCAGGTGCTTGGCATGGTGCGCCAGTGGCAGACCGCTTTCTATGGCAAGCGCTTCTCCCAGACCGACCCCCACCGCAAGACCAACTTCGTCAAGCTGGCCGAGGGCTTCGGCCTCAAGGGCTACCACTGCGAGAACCTGGCTCAGTTCCAGGAGGCATTCGCCGACGCTCTGAAGCAGAAAGGCCCCACCTGGATCGAGTGCATGATCGACAAGGACGAAAAGGTCCTGCCCATGATTCCCGGCGGCGGCGACATCAACGACATCATCATGAAATAAGGAGGACACAGCGACATGGAATCCAATCAGCGCAGGGTCATCAGCCTGCTGGTGGACAACCAGAGCGGCGTTCTGGCCCGGGTGTCCAACCTGTTCTGCCGCAGAGGCTTCAATATCGACAGCCTGACCGTTTCGGCCACCAACGACCCCACAGTCAGCCGCATCACCGTTTCCGTCTCGGGCACCGAAAAGGAGCTCCAGCAGCTCATCCTCCAGACCGAGCGTCTGGAAGTCACCCGTCAGGTCTTCGTACTCAACGAGTCCACCGCTCTCGAGCGGGAGCTGCTTCTGCTCAAGGTGATGGCAAATGTCACCAATCGCGCAGAGCTGCGGGAGATCGCCGGTATCTACAAGGCAAAGATCATCGACCTGTCGCCCGACAGCATGGTCTTTGAGCTGACGGGCCGTCCCGAGAAGATCGACGCCTTCTTGAAGCTCATGTCAGACTATCAGATCTTGGAGCAGTGCCGCACCGGCGTCACCGCCCTCGAGCGCGGCGGGATGCATCAGCATATGCAGAAGCCCGCGCAGGAGGTAAGAGAGGCACAGTTCCCGCTGCCCGGCACACGGTGCCGCTAAGTTGCTTTTCCGCTCCCCAGTGAGCGAAAAATATACGATGCTTATCATTCATCCGATACTGAAATAAGTAAAAAACAAAAGGAGAACAACTACCATGGCGATCAAGAAATACTACGATTCCGACTGCAACCTCGGCGTGCTGGACGGCAAGACCGTCGCTGTCATCGGCTTCGGCAGCCAGGGCCACGCACATTCCGAGAACCTCGCCGAGAGCGGCGTCAATGTCGTCGTCGGCCTGCGCAAGGGTTCTGCTCACTGGGAAAAGGCTTCTGAGTTCGCTGCAACTCATCCCAACTTCAAGGTCATGGAGGTCGAGGAGGCTGCCAAGGCCGGCGACGTCGTCATGATGCTGGTCCCCGATGAGCTGTGCGCTGACATCTACAACAAGCAGGTCGCTCCCTACATGACCGAGGGCAAGGCTCTGGCTTTCGCACACGGCTTCAACATCCACTTCAAGACCATCACCGCTCCCAAGAATGTTGATGTCATCATGATCGCTCCCAAGGGTCCCGGCCACATCGTCCGCCGCCTGTACACCGAGGGCGAGGGCTGCCCCTCTCTGATCTGTGTCGAGCAGGACTTCACCGGCAAGGCTAAGGACATCGCTCTGGCATACGCTTCCGGCATCGGTGCCGGCCGTGCCGGCATCCTCGAGACCACCTTCAAGGAGGAGACCGAGACCGACCTGTTCGGCGAGCAGGCTGTCCTGTGCGGCGGCGTCTGCGAGCTCATCCACGCTGGTTTCGACACTCTGGTCGAGGCTGGCTACGAGCCCGAGATGGCCTACTTCGAGACCTGCCACGAGATGAAGCTCATCGTTGATCTCATCAACGAGGGCGGCTTCTCCAAGATGCGTTACTCCATCTCCAACACCGCTGAGTACGGCGACTACCGCACCGGCAAGCGCCTCATCACCGCTGAGACCCGCAAGGAGATGAAGAAGGTCCTGACCGAGATCCAGGACGGCACCTTCGCTTCCGAGTTCCTGACCGAGATGAGCCCCAACGGTGGCCGCAAGGTCCACTTCCTCGCTCAGCGCCGCATGGAGGCCGAGCACCCCATTGAGAAGGTGGGCGCAGAGCTGCGCGGCATGATGAGCTGGCTGAAGAAGTAAGAGTCTGATTTTACCAAGGTGCCAGCACCGGTGTTTGAGCCGGGCTGGCACTCTTTTGTCAAAAGAGAGGATAGACTATGAGAAGTGACAACGTGACCAAAGGCTCGGAGCGCGCGCCCAACCGAAGCCTGTTTTACGCCCTGGGCTACACCCCGGAAGAGCTGGACCGCCCCCTCATCGGTGTGGTGAGTGCCTACAGTGAGATCGTCCCCGGCCATATGAATCTGGATAAGATCGCCGACGCCGTCAAGGCAGGTGTCCAGATGGCAGGCGGCACCCCCATCCTCATCCCGGCCATCGGCGTCTGCGACGGCATCGCCATGGGCCATGTGGGCATGAAGTACAGCCTCGCTTCCCGCGAGCTCATCTGCGACAGCGTGGAGACCATGCTGATGGCTCATCAGCTGGACGGTCTGGTGCTGGTGCCTAACTGTGATAAGATTGTTCCCGGCATGGTCATGGCCGCTGTCCGCATGGATGTGCCTGCCGTGGTCTGCTCCGGCGGCCCCATGCTGGCCGGCACCTACGGCGGCGAGGAAGTCAGCCTTTCCAAGATGTTCGAGGCCGTGGGCGCTTATAAGGCCGGTATGATCACCGACGAGCAGCTGGAAGACTGCACCTGCAACTGCTGCCCCAGCTGCGGCAGCTGCTCCGGCATGTACACCGCCAACAGCATGAACTGCCTGTGCGAGGCCATCGGCATCGCACTGCCCGGCAACGGCACCATCCCCGCCGTCTACTCCAAGCGCCTGCTGCTGGCAAAGCACGCCGGTATGGCCGTCATGGATATGGTGAAGAAGGGGATCACCGCCCGCCAGATCATCAACGAGCGCTCCATCCGCAATGCGCTGACCTGCGATATGGCGCTGGGCTGCTCCACCAATACCGTTCTGCACCTGCTGGCCATCGCCTACGAGGCCGGTGTGCCGATCGACCTGAAGCTTTTCAATGAGATAAGCGCCAAGACCCCGAACCTCTGCCATCTGGCCCCCGCAGGCCCCACCCATATGCCTGACCTCTACGCCGCCGGCGGCATCCCCGCCGTGCAGGCAGAGCTGGCCAAGAAGGGTCTGCTGGACCTCGATGTCCCCACCGTCACCGGAAAGACCCTCGGCGAGAACATCAAGGGAGCTCACATCCTGAACGACAAGGCCATCCGTCCTATCGAAAATCCCTATTCTCAGACCGGTGGTCTGCAGATTTTGTGGGGCAACATCGCCCCCGATGGCTGCGTCGTCAAGCGCAGCGCCGTGGCCCCCGAGATGCAGGAGCACTCCGGCCCGGCCCGCGTCTTCAACAGCGAGGAAACGGCCATCGCCGCCATCTATGCGGGCAAGATCGTCCCGGGCGACGTGGTGGTCATCCGCTACGAAGGCCCCAAGGGAGGCCCCGGTATGCGTGAGATGCTCAACCCCACCTCCGCTCTGGCCGGCATGAAGCTGGACAAGACCGTGGCCCTCATCACCGATGGCCGCTTCTCCGGCGCTTCCCGCGGCGCTGCCATTGGCCACGTCAGTCCGGAGGCTGCTTCCGGCGGCCCCATTGGCCTTGTTGAGGAAGGGGACACCATCCACATCGACATCCCCAACGCCAGCATCACGCTGGAAGTTTCGGATGAGGTGCTGGCCCAGCGCAAGGCAAAGTATGTCGCTCCCGAGCCCAACATCAAGACCGGCTGGCTGAGCCGCTACGCCCGTATGGTCACCAGCGCAAACCTCGGCGCAGTGCTGAAGTAAGGCGCATTTTCTGCAACACCAAAGCATCCCCTGCAGGGCCTGGCCGGCAATGGCCGGAAAGGCTGCAGGGGATGCTTTTTTGTTTTGGCCGGGGCGAAAAAAAGCCCCGGGCCGCAGGGCTCCGGGGCAGGGGGAAAGGTTTACTTCTCCGCAATCACCACAGCAAGGGCGTAGGTGCGGCCATTGACGGTTTTGTGAGTGACTGCGATTTTCATGCTGGTGATGGAGACGGCGACAGAATCGTAATCACCGGCGGCGAAAATTATCATCGATTCGATCAAATTTACTCCTTCTATGAACGGGGTTTTGACATCCGTGACATCCGCCGCAACGAAGTTGACGGCGGAATCAGCGGAAATGTAGAGGCTCAGGATGTCCGTCAGGGTCGCTTCGACGGTCTTACCGTTGACACTGTAGTTTTTGTTGAGGACATTATACTCATTGTCCTCATCATAGGTGATCCAGTTTTCATCAAACAGGGGGGCGATATCACGGCGGAGCTCGGGAACCTGATAGCTGACGGAGATATTATTTTTATTTCCCTCTTGAGCGAGTAACGACTTTGTGCGCTCTGCCAAACCTTCAGCTATAGTACGGTCCGGAGACGCTGCCTTACCGCATCCGGTGAGCAGGGCCAGAGCCATGACGCCTGCAAGGATGAGCGCAAGGATCTTTTTGACGGGTTTCATATAGAAGTCCTCCTTATCCAGTGTTGAACAAAACATTTCCCCCGTCCGTATGCGGAGGTTCAAGCCATTATACCCCCCACCCCTACTATTATTTCAAGGGCTTTTTACAAAATCATCGTTTTGCCTAAGATAATTGGATAAAACCGGGGAATTTGACGGGGTTATACGCCGGAAGTTGGAAAAAAGCCCCCTCCCGGAGAACACCGTGAGGGGGTTTTCTTTTTGGTGAGTCCAAATGGAATCTTTGCATTTCCGCTTTCAGTATATGCGAAATTCAAAAAAGTCAAGCTTACCGCAAGAAAATTACATTTTACGCCCCAAGCTGAAACTCAAATGTATATCCATCCTCGCCGTAGTGCTCATTGCCTACCCAGAGAACAGACCGATCGGTCAAATCGTAGACCACGCTGTGGATGGTGTTGGTGTTGGAGTCGTCGTTGTTCCAGGTGCGGCGGCCCACCGAGGCCAGCAGGTCCATGGCAGCGCTCTTGTCAGCCACGACGCCGTTGGTCTGGCGCAGGGCAGCCGCAAGGTGCTCGTAGCGGTCGAGGCCCTTCATCTCGACGGCAGTGCCGTCGTAGTAGCCGGGCGCCTTGATAAAGTTGGTCACCACCTGCCAGTCGGAGGAATCGGAGAGGGCGTCGGTGTCGTTCCAGAGGACGTTCAGCTGACGCTGAGAGCCGTCGGCGTCGTGGTCGGCATCAGCACCCACCCACTCGAGGACAGCGCTGCGGCCGGTGGAGTCGGCCACCATGTAGTGGAAGCAGCTGCTTGCCGAGTCGTGAAGGTCGTACTGCTGGGCCAGCGCCACGGCGTCCTCCACCGAGTCGGCGTAGTCGAGGATGAGCCGGAGCAGGGTGGTGGAGGTGAGGTCGGGCTTGTCGGTCTGGGTATCGGTGGGGGTGCCTTTGCCCTCGCCCTGATAGGACATGAAGATGCCGCAGGCCACACCGGCGTCGTTGACGCCGTCCAGCGGCACATAGGGGGCCGCGAGGGTCAGGATCTTCTGGCCGAGGCTCTCTACGTCCTTGTCCTTGTCGAGGCCGAGGAAGCTCAGGTCGATGGTAGAGTAGGAGGCGTGACGACCCTTACCGGGGTTCGTGTAGACGATGGCGGTGTTGGTGGCCGAGAAGTCGTAGTTGCGGCCAAAGACCCGGTCGCCGCTCTGGGTGTCTGCGGTAAAGGCCGAGCAGGCGATGGTGCTGGTCTTGATGTTCATGGGGATGATGCCCTTGGTGATGCTCTGGGTGATGAAGGAGATGAGCTCAGAGTCAGTGGATGCGCCGCCCTGGGCCAGGAAATCGTCGAAATAGTAGCCGCCCGAGACGTTGAGCTGGTAAACTGCGCCGTCGCGGTGGGCTTCGTCGCGGTCAGAGAGCTTTTTGAGGGACGAGAGGGTGGCCAGCTCGTTGTGCCAGAGGGCGAACACGGCAACGGCCAGTGCGATGACCAGCGCCGCCAGCACGCAGGCGAGGCGCTTGAGGACTTTGGAGAGAGAATGATGCTTCATGGGACCTCCTGAAAAAGTCAAAAGAATATAGATAAAATACTTGAATATTCTACCACGACTTCTGTCGTGTTACAAGACTTTTGGAGATTTGGCCGGAAAATAAAAACAGGCGCTGAACGACAGCGCCTGTTCTGAGAGAGACTTAACCAAACAGTTTTTTCGTATTGTGCATATACACCGACAGCACCAGCCCCACGCAGATATACAGCATGAGCACCGAGCTGCCGCCCGCCGAATAGAAGGGCAGGGTGACGCCGATGACCGGCAGGAGGCGGAGGTTCATGCCGACATTGACGAATATCTGGGCCATGAACGCGCCGCCGATGCCGGCGCAGATGAAGGAGCCCAGCATATCCTCGCTGCACGCTCCGGTGGCGAAGGTCTTGATGATGATGGCCAGCAGCACGCCCAGCACCACGCAGCAGCCCACGAAGCCCGCCGCGTTGCCGATCCAGCTGAAGATGAAGTCATTGTGGGCGTTGGGGACGCTGTAGTAGCGGCCACCGAAGAAGCCGTTGCCGAAGATGCCGCCCGAGCCGATGGCAATCTCGCCCCGCTGCTGCTGGTAGATGATGTTCTTCCAGACCGTCTCGCTGGGCGCCCAGCCCGTCTCGTTGTTGGGGTCGATGACCGCAAGGATGCGGTACCACTGGTAGCCCTTGCCGATCTTGTCGCTGAAGAAGGCGAAGGCCGCCGCTGCCGCCGCTGCGAGGGCAGCGAAGGCCCCGACGATATACTTCCAGCTCAGCCCGGCGGCAAAGAGCATACAGCAGCCGATGATGCCGTAGATGATGGCCGTACCGTCGTCACCCTGGATATGGATGATGCCGATCGGCACGAAGAGATGGAGCAGCAGCTTGCCCAGCTCTTTCGGCTCATTGAGGCGGCTGCGGACATTGTTCAGATGCATGGCGAAGGTAAGGATGAAGCTTATCTTTGCCAGCTCGGTAGGCTGGAAGGTGAAGCCGCCCAGTTTGTACCAGGAATAGTTGTCGGTGTCGCCCGCGTTGTAGCCGATGGTCAGCGGGCCGATGGTCACATTGCGGATGACCAGCGTGGGCAGCACGAGGCCCCATGTGAGCACCACATGGACAGGCCAGACATTGACGAGACTGCGGTAGTCGATGTTGGACAGAAGGATGGCCACCAGGATGCCGATGGCCGCTGCACCCGCCTGCACCACGGCCCGGCGGTAGTCGCCGATGCCGGTGAGCTGGCCGGTGAGCTCATCCACGGCAAAGCCGCTGCCCTGCTTCGCCGCCCACGACGACAGCGCCAGTACCGCCATCGCGCTGCTGAACAGGCAGAGCAGCAGGTACATCTTGTCTGTCCGTTTCCAATATCGCTGAATGCTTTCCAAAAAAGCACCACCTTTCTGTATCCTTGGAAAGCCGTTTTCTAAGCATTGCACTCCGCTTACGAAAACAGCTTCCTCGAAACCCCGCCTCACAGCCGGGCATGATCCCCCAATATACCTTATTATACAGCAGGGGAGAGAGGCGCGCAAGATGGCCGGTTGTGACAGCTTTGCAAAATCGGCGCAGAACGCTTGACAAAGGCCGATATGCCCTCTAAAATGAAACGTACCGGGGCGGTAAATGGCCGGTCCCCGGCGTTCTTGGAGGAACAATTTTTACATGAAGGAACAACGCCATCGAATTTTGTGCGCGGTCTGCGCACTGGCACTGGTGCTGACGGCTGTGCTGGCTCCCGCCGCATGGGCGGCAGACGGAGCGGGCGAGGTGCAGGATACGGCAAAGTCTACCCTCACCACGGACGATGCCGCCGAGATGCAGCAGGCAGACGCCGCTGTGACTGCCCTGACCGGCAGCGACGAATACGAGCAGATGTCCCGGGAAGAAAGGCTCACCTCGGCCCTTGCGGAGCTGGATGAGCTGGCCCGGAAGGGGCTGGTGCGCCGGGACTCCATCCGCACCGACGAGGAAAACGGGATAGTCAGCTTTACCTACCGCTGCGGCGTACTGGGCGGCATCCTGCTCACTCTGCCCGACGAGCTGGACGAGATGACCTTTGACGCCGGAGACAACGGCCTGCGCGCCCCGAGGGACATTGCTCAATGCACTCCCCGTACCGCCGAGATGCCCCTGACCGACGATGTCCGGCAGGCTGCGGAGGCCCGGCAGTACCGGGAGAACGCTCTGCCTGAGACGATCGGCCGTGCCGCCATTTATTATGCCTTCGATAATACGGTGAACAGCTCCCGCTTTCCGTATTATTCCTATATGCAGGGCTTCTGGGAAGGCATGGGCCTGCGCACGACGATGAACACCCGGGTGACTCTGTCGGACCTGCGCCGGATGAACAAATACGATTTGTGCATCCTGAGCGCCCACGGTGCCTACTATACTTACAGCTACGGTACTTTCCGGAAGCACACCCGGACCGAGCCCATCATCCTGCTGACAGAAGCGTCCACGCTGTACAAAGACATCATCTACGGCTTTGACCTGCTGGCTCACCGCATCATCAAGCTCAACGGCCTTTACTGCGTCACAGCGGATTTCTTCCGCAATGCGTACCGCTCGGGCCAGCTCAGCAATACCATCATCTACTCCGAGACCTGTGAGTTCCTGGGCGTCACGAACAGCGTGGATGAGTCGATGGCCGAAGCGCTGCTGGCGGGCGGCGCACGGACTGTGCTGGGCTATGTGAACAACGTCTACACGGTCTACTCCCGCAGTATGCTCTGGGATACCGTCAACCATCTTGCGATGGGACAGACCATCGGCAGGGCGCTGGCCCATGCGAAGGATACCTACGGCGAGAACGACATCATCTGGTATACGGAGCAGGGCGGACGCCGCCCCCACGCCGCAGCAGCGTGTCTGGTGCTCTACGGTGACGAGAACGCCCGGCTGAATGTGCCGGAAAACTTCTCGCCCGAGGAACGCGCGGAGGCCGCGGAAGATATGCTGGCCGATGTGCTTGAAAGCGCGGCCTGAGCGTTGCACTTTTGGCGGAAATAGTTTATACTAAGGGACGGCAGAACAGGACGGCAGGACTCTGCCGTCCCTTTTTTATAGAAACGCATATGAGGTGGGATACCCATGTCTGAATTTATCACCCACTCCCGTGAGGAGACGGTGGCGCTGGGGGCGCAGGTGGCGCAGCATCTTGCGCCCGGGGCGCTCATCGCCTTTACCGGCGGGCTTGGCGCGGGCAAGACGGCCTTCTGCGAGGGCATTGCCAGGGGCCTCGGCTGCACTGACCCGGTCAGCAGCCCGACGTTCGCCATCGTGAACTATTACCGCGGGCCGCGGCCTTTCGCGCACTTTGATTTGTACCGCATCTCCACGGAGAACGATTTGTGCGCGGCAGGGTTCTACGACTATCTGGATGAGGGCGCTGTGGTGGCGGCAGAGTGGAGCGAGAACTTCGCTGACCTGCTGGAGCTGGAAGACCCCATCCACATCAACATCGAGCGGGTGGACGACACCACCCGCCGCATCACCATCGAGGGGGTGGAAGTATGAACATCTTAGCCGTGGATACGGCGGGCAAGACCGTGGGCGTGGCCCTTCTGCAGGATGACCGCCTGCTTTACGAGTGCTATCTCGATGCGGGCATGACCCACAGCGAGACCCTGATGCCCCTCATCGACAACTGTCTCAAACTCTGCGGCATGGGCTGCAAGGACATCGACCTCTACGGCGTCAATGCCGGCCCCGGCAGCTTTACCGGCCTGCGCATCGGGCTGGCGGCGGTGAAGGGTCTGGCCTTCCCCCGGGAGACGCTCTGCGCCCCGGTGTCCACGCTGGAAGCGCTGGCGGCGGCCCACACCGGCTGCGGCACCGTGCTCTGCGCGCTGGATGCCCGCCGTGCGCAGGTGTACAGCGCGGCTTTCGACCTTGAGACCCACGAGCGTCTGATGGACGACGATGCCCGTGCCGTGGCCGACCTGGCCGAGTTTGTAGAAAATTGCAAAAAGCCTCTGTTTTTTGTTGGTGATGGCGCGGCTCTGTGCTATAATAAATATGACAATGTCCCGGGCGTGCTCTGTGTACCGCCAGCTCTCCGCAATGGCCGTGCCGCTGCGGTGGCCTATGTGGCAGAGCAGATGGCCCAGCGGGGCGAAGCCGTTCTGCCCGAGGCTCTGCTGCCGGATTATCACCGGCTGAGCCAGGCCGAGCGAGAGCGGGCCGAGCGTCTGGCCGCAGAAGCTGCCCGTACCGAAATACCGGAAGATACTGCAAAGGGAAAGGATCAACACCAATGACGAAACCCATCGCACTTGCCGCCGACCACGGCGGATTTGAACTGAAAGAGGCCGTCAAGGCCCATCTGGACGAGCTGGGGTTGGAGTACATCGACTTCGGCACCCACAGCACCGCCAGCGTGGACTACCCTGACATGGCTCTGCCTGCCTGCGACGCCGTGGTGAGCGGCCAGTGCAGCAAGGCACTGCTGTTCTGCGGCACCGGTGTGGGCATCAGCATGGCCGCAAACAAGGTCAAGGGCATCCGTGCCTGCTGCTGCTCTGACAGCTTCAGCTGCGAGTATACCCGCCGCCACAACGACGCCAACGCCCTGTGCATGGGTGGCCGCGTCGTCGGCCCCGGCCTCGCCTGCCAGCTGGTGGACATCTTCCTCAACACCGAGTTTGAGGGCGGCCGCCACGAGAAGCGCATCGCAAAGCTGATGGAGATCGAGAATCGGTAAACCTTAGTATTCCAATATCTATTCACAATATAAGGAGAGTGTATTATGACCCCTATGATCGTTGAGCATCCGCTGCTGCAGCACAAACTGAGCATTCTGCGCAACAAGCAGACCGGCACCAAGGAGTTCCGTGACCTCGTGGGCGAGATCGCCACTCTGCTGTGCTATGAGGCTACCCGTGACCTGCCTCTGGAAGAGGTGGAGATCGAGACTCCCATCACCATGGCAAAGACCAAGGTGCTGGCAGGCCGCAAGCTGGCGCTGGTGCCGATCCTCCGCGCCGGCATGGGTATGCTGGATGGTATGCTGACCCTGCTGCCCGCCGCTAAGGTCGGCTTCATCGGCCTGTACCGCGACGAGGAGACCCTGCAGCCCGTGGAGTATTTCTGCAAGCTGCCGAAGGACATCGCTGAGCGCGACGTTCTGGTGCTTGACCCGATGCTGGCTACCGGCGGCAGCGCCATTGACGCCATCACCCAGATCAAGAAGCACGGCGCAAAGCACATCAAGTTCATCGGCCTCATCGCTGCTCCGGAAGGCATCAAGGCCCTGCACGAGGCACATCCCGATGTGGACATCTACCTCGGCGCACAGGATGACCATCTGAACGAGAACGGCTACATCGTCCCCGGCCTGGGTGACGCAGGCGACCGTATCTACGGCACCAAGTAATCTCAACCGAACGAAAAATGGCTGTGCAGCCCGGCTGCACAGCCATTTTTTGTTGCTTATCTGCCGGCCGGCAGAGCACTTTTTGCGTCTTGAAGCTTATTTTCTGCGTTTCAGGATCTCATCCAGAATGGCGTCCGCCACATCATCCTTGCTCATCAGGGGCAGCTCGCGGGCGCCGTCCGGCGTGATGAAGGTGACAACATTGGTATCCACACCAAACCCGGCACCGGCTACCTTCAGATTGTTGGCCACCACCATGTCGAGGTTCTTTTTCTCGAGCTTGGCCGAGGAGTTGGCCAGCATGTCCCGCGTCTCCATCGAGAAGCCGCAGAGGAACTGGCCCTTCTTCTTGGGGCCGATGGTGCCGAGGATGTCGGGCGTCCGCTCCACGGCGATGGAGAGGTCGCCGTCCTTCTTCTTTATCTTGTCGTCGGCCACGGCGGCGGGGCGGTAATCGGCCACGGCAGCGGCCATGACCAGAACATCCATCTCGTCGAAGCGGCTGGTCACGGCCTCGTACATCTGCTGGGCTGTCGTGATGGGGACATCCTCGGTGAACCGCACCGGCTGCAGGGCCGTCGGGCCGTGGATGAGGGTGACTTCGGCACCGCGCATCGCGGCGGCACGGGCCACGGCATAGCCCATCTTGCCGGTGGAGTGGTTGGTCAGGTAGCGCACAGGGTCCAGCGGCTCCTGAGTGGGGCCGGCCGTGACGGCAATGCGCAGACCGGCGAGGTCCTTCGGCTTTGCGATGGCGCGGAAGATGTAGTCCAGCAGGACTTCCTCTTTCGGCAGGCGTCCGCTGCCCACGTCCTTGCAGGCCAGTACGCCGCTCTCAGAGGGGATGACCGTGAAGCCGTACTTTTCCAGTGTGGCGATGTTGTCCTGGGTGATGGGGTTCTCCAGCATCCCGGTGTTCATGGCAGGGGAGACGAGCTTGGGACACTTGGCCGCGAGAACGACGGTGGTAAGCATATCGTCGGCGATGCCGTGAGCCATCTTGGCAATGACGTTGGCGGTGGCCGGGGCCACGAGGATGACGTCGGCCTTCTTTGCCAGCGAGATATGGGTGACTTCGAACTTGAAATCCCGGTCGAAGGTGTCCACCATGCACTTGTGGCCTGTCAGGGTCTCGAACGTGATAGGGGTGATGAACTGGGTGGCGTTTCTGGTCATAATGACCTCCACGTCGGCCCCCAGCTTGCGCAGTGCGCTGGCCACATTGGCCATTTTATAGGCGGCAATGCCGCCGCTGACGCCCAGAAGGACGCATTTTCCCTTCAAATCCATCCAAAATACCTCCTATAAATAGGGATAATATAACTACAGTATAATGCAAAACGGCCCAGAGCACAACAAAATCTTTGATTGGGGTTGTATCTTGGCTCAAAATGCGGTAAAATACAGCTTGACTTATACAAAAAAGCTCTCTGTCAAGCCTGCGGCTCACGGGCAGGCCCGTCTCCATACAACCTCTCAGGCGCTTCGCGCCAGCTCCCCTTGTAGGGGAGCCTCTGGCGAAGAGATGGGGCTTTACGATATGCCAAGGCCTCCCCTCGGTAGGAGAGGCGGCATCGCACAGCGATGACGGAGAGGTTCGACCCTGCGAGGAACTGAATTATGATTTTAGCCATTGACATAGGCAACACCACCGTCGCCCTCGGGGGCATCCGGGACGGACGTGTATGCTTTGTGGCCCACATGGACACGGTGCGCACCCGCACAGCGGCGGAGTACCGTGCCGAGATGGAAAAGGTGTTCTCTCATCGGAGACACCCGGAAAAGCCCATCCGCTTCGAGGGCGCTGTCCTCACCAGCGTCGTCCCCCAGATCACGGGGGCGCTGGCCGAGTGCGCCCGCCACTACACCGGCAAAAAGCCGGTCATCGTTTCGCCCGACATCCGCACCGGCCTCACGATGGGGGTGCCTGACCCCCACGCCGTCGGCAAAGACCGCCTTGTGGATGCGGCCTACGCGGCGGCGAATTTCCCCCTGCCGGTGGTCACGGTAGACCTCGGCACCGCCACCACGTTCAACGTGGTGGATGAGAATAAGGTCTTCCGGGGCGGCGTCATCTGCCCCGGACTTTCCACCGGTCTGCGGGCGCTGGGGGAGCGGTGCGCCCAGCTGCCGCAGGTACATCTTTCTTCGCCCAAAAGCGCGATCGGCGTCGATACCGAGAAGTGTATGCTCTCCGGCTCTGTGCTGGGGACGGCTGTCCTGCTGGACGGCATCACTCAGCGCATCGAGGAAGAACTGGGCCGTCCGGCCACGCTGGTGGTCACTGGCGGTCTGGCAAAGTATGTCATCCCGCTCTGCCGTCACCCGCTCACCTATGACCCCGAGCTGCTGCTGAAGGGGCTGGCTCTCCTTTACCAGCTCAATGCGCCGCAGCATGAGCGTCACCATGAGCCACGCAGCGACGGTGAGCGCCGCCGTCCCCGCCCGACAGGCAGACGCCCTTACAACAACGGCAGCAGCCCCCGCCGCCGCAATAACCGCCGTCCCCGCCGGGACGATGAGGCCAAAGCGGGCTGAGCCTTGAAAGGAGAGACCTTATGATGAAATTAGGCATTCTCGGCGCAGGCATGATCGTCCGGGAGTTCCTGCCCTGGCTCACTGGGCCGGAAAGCCCCTTCAAGGTCGAGGCTCTTTGCAGCACGGAGCGGAGCGCCGGTGCAGCACAGGCCCTCTGCGACCAGTATGGTGTGCCGCGCCACACCACCAGCTACGACGAACTGCTGAGCTGGGTGGACGTTGTGTATATCGCCGTACCGAATATCCTGCACGTAAAATATACCCGTGCCGCTCTGGAAGCGGGTCGCCACGTCATCGTCGAAAAGCCGATGGCCCCCACGGCGGCGCTGGCCGAAGAGCTGGCCGAGCTGGCCCGGAGCAAAAAGCTCTTCCTCTTCGAGGCGGTCACCACGCAGTATCAGGACAACTACGCCAAGATTCGTGAGGTGCTGCCCAAGGTAGGCGCCGTCACGATGGTGCAGTGTAATTTCAGCCAGTATTCCAGCCGGTATCATGATTTCTGCGCCGGCAAGGTCTGGCCGTCCTTTGACCCGGCCTGCGCCGGCGGCGCGCTGATGGACCTGGGCGTCTACAATGTCAGCTATGTGGTGGGCCTCTTCGGCTCGCCCAATAAGGTCCACTATGCGGCCAATGTCACCCGGGGCATCGACACCAGCGGCGTGCTGACGATGGAGTATCGCAGCTTCAAGGCCGTGAGCATCAATGCCAAGGACAGCAGTTCCCCGGCCCGGTACATCATTCAGGGTACCAAGGGGTATCTGCTTCAGAAATCCACCGCCAACTTCTGCGGCGGCGTCACCTTCCACCCCTATAAGGGCAAGGAAGAACACTTCAACCTCAGCGCAGGCCGTCCCCGGCAGGCGGCGGAGTTCCACGCCTTTGCCCGCGCCATCGAGAGCGAGGATATGGAGCTTTGCAGCCGGATGCTGGACACCTCGGTGGCCGTCAGCCGTGTGCTGGAAACGGCCCGCCGCGATGCGGGCATCCGCTTCACTACTGATTTATAATGCTATCCCCGGGAGTTCCCTGACAAAACATCCCGTATATTTCAGACTGTATTCTACAAAAGACCCCGTGTATTTCACGGGCAGGTTTGCGCCGTATCCGACAATTTAGGGCGGAACGGCAGCAAGGAGGAAAACTGAATTATGAAAAAGAATGACATTCGCACCCTCACCCGGCTGGCACTGCTGGTCGCCATTGAGCTGGTCATGAAGGCCGTCGGCCTGGGCAGTGTCCCTGTAGGCCCGCTTTACATGAGCTTTTTGACCCTGCCGATCGCCGTGGGTGCCATTACCATGGGTCCCGCCGCAGGCGCTATCCTCGGCGGCGTGTTCGGTGCCGTGAGCTTCTATGACGCCGTCACCGGCGCTTCCGCCATGACTGGTGCACTGTTCCAGGTCAGCCCCGTCAACACCTTCATCCTCTGTGTGGGTATGCGTGTGCTGATGGGCCTGTGTACCGGCCTTATCTTCAACGCTGTCAAGAATTTCGATAAGCCCGGCACCTGGAGCTACATCGTCAGCGCCATGTGCGCCCCGGCCCTCAACACCCTGTTCTTCATGGGCTACATCGTGCTGGCCTTCTACGGCTGCGATTACGTCCAGAACCTCGTGTCCGTCAAGGGCGCAGCCAACCCCCTGATGTTCGTCGTCCTGCTGGTCGGCGTACAGGGCGTGGCCGAGTTCCTTGTCTCCGGCATCTTGGGCGGCATCGTCGCCCGCGCTGTCCACAAGTTTTTGAAGTAACAGGCGGTGTCGGTCAGGGACATCCGCTGATAAACCTCTCCGTCACGGCTGACGCCGTGCCACTGCCCGGGT
>OMGL01001133.1_pt1 | contig 17785 bp, 15 predicted proteins | sample 1645831 | NCBI WGS metagenome assembly OMGL01 (sample SAMN00849301, study PRJEB25192) | human gut metagenome | reverse complement strand
CCTGCCACTCCCCATACGGAGCTTATGTTTATAATTGAACCGCTCTGCTTTCTCACCATTCCCGGAATTGCCAGCTTACAGCAGAAGAACACGGAGGATAGATTGGTGTTCACTATATTGTTCCACTCCTCAATGCTCATGTCCTGCAAAAGTCCTATGTGTGAGATTCCGGCATTGTTAATGAGAATATCAATATCACCGAAATGTCCGGTGGCTTCAGAAAAAAGTCTTTCAACATCAGCATATTTTCCTACATCGCATGTCACGGCGAGGCAGGAGGCACCAAGAGCCCTTACTTCGTTTGCGGTATTTTCGAGTGCAGAGCCGTTTCTTGCGCATATCACGACATTGTATTTCTTTTTTGCGTATTCTAACGCGATGGCGCGCCCTATTCCCCTTGAAGCGCCTGTGATTAAAACAGTCTTATTCATCTGATTATCTCCATTCCATATAAAGCTTAAAATAACAGTGTACCATCTTATTGTAAGTGTAAGCACAAAAAATACAATAATTTTGTGATATATGCGGCAAAAATGTTTTTGCTGGATAAACATACTTTAATTTGATACAATATAGAAATGAGGTCAGGGTGTCAAAACAGTAAATAAAAAGGAGAAATTCACTATGTATGATTTGATTATAATAGGCGCCGGTCCTGCCGGCATGTCGGCGGCGGTGTATGCTGCAAGAGCTGAGCTTGATTTTATTGTCATAGAAGGAAGCATGATGCAGGGAGGACAGGTTCTCACAACCTATGATGTGGACAATTACCTTGGACTTCCGGGCATTGGTGGATTTGAAATGGGTATGAAGTTCGCTGAGCATGCAAAGAAGCTTGGCGTCAGTTTCGTTACGGAGAATGTCATATCTATGGATGCTGCAGGTGAGGTTAAGAAGGTTGTAACGGACAAGAAAGAGTATGAGGCTAAGACCATAATTATTGCAACCGGCGCTGTACACAGAAAAGCAGGAATACCGGGGGAAGCAGAATTTACAGGAAAAGGTGTGTCCTACTGTGCAACATGCGATGGCGCCTTTTTCAGGAATAAGACTGCAGCGGTTGTCGGCGGAGGTGATGTTGCGGTTGAGGATGCAATATATCTTGCAAGAATGTGTGAAAAAGTATATCTTATCCATCGCAGGGATGAGTTTCGTGCAGCAAAGAGCCTTGTGAACAAGGCTAAGAATATGGAGAACATCGAGCTTGTACTGGACAGCACGGTGGAGAGAATATCAGGTGAGGCGAAGGTTTCATCAATAGAGGTTAAGAATAAAATAACAGGGAGTACAGATGAATTTGCTGTTGATGGAGTATTCCTTGCTGTCGGAATGCAGCCGGTGACTGCATTTGTTGATAAGAGCGTGCAGATGAATGAAGCAGGCTACATTGTGGCGGGTGAAGACTGTGCCACAAATGTTCCCGGAGTGTATGCTGCGGGCGATATCAGAACCAAGCAGCTCAGGCAGATTATTACAGCTGCGGCTGATGGTGCCAATGCTGTTGCTTCTGTGGAGAAATATATATTGTAGCTTTTTTGGTACTGATTAACATAAGATACTTAATTTGCAGGTATCTTTATATGTACATTTTATGCAATATGCACAAAATGTATGTAATAGCTATGAAACATAAAAATGAGTTATCCACAAAAAAATGAGTTATCCACGAATTTATCCACATTAAGATTTGCCGTATTTATAAGAGTTTTTGACTTATACACCAAGTTATCCACATTATCCACATTGAATTGTGTGGTGGATAAACACAATTTCATAGATGATAACACGAAAAAATGTTTTGTGAAGTTCTTATAAATCGCAAGTTTCGACAAAAAACAACGATAAAACCACTTGACAATTAAATATTTATTGTTCAGTAAAAGTTCACATAAAGTTAATAGAATAATGCATATTTCTCTTGAAAATTTACAGATATATGGTATAATATTCACATATTAGATAGTAAATATTCGCACAATTGATAATTTGCTTTATTAATTGGGCGGAATAACATCGATACTATCTGATGGATTAAAGGGTAAAGGAGTTGGTAGTATGCGTTTTACAATTACCGGTAGGAACATCGAAGTCACAGAGGGGTTAAGAAGTGCAGTTGAGAGTAAGCTCGGAAAGCTTGAGAAGTATTTTGATAAGGATGTAGATATTAACGTAACACTCAGTGTTGAGAAGGACAGACAGAAGATTGAGGTTACAATTCCTGTTAAGGGAAGCATTATCCGTTCAGAGCAGACAAGCTCGGATATGTATGTTTCAATTGATCTTGTAGAGGAGGTTATTGAACGCCAGCTTAAGAAGTATAAGAACAAGATTATACAGTCTAAGCAGGCAGCGGGAAATGTGTTTACCCAGGATTACATTGACAAAGATTATGAGGAAGAGGCAGAGGTTAAGATAGTTCGTTCCAAGAGATTCGGAATTAAGCCTATGGATCCTGAAGAGGCATGCATCCAGATGGAGCTGCTCGGACATAACTTCTATGTATTCTCCAATTCAGAGACAGGTGAGGTCAATGTAGTATATAAGAGAAAGGGTAACACATACGGTCTTATTGAGCCTGAGCTTGATTAAATACAGAGTAATATGATTGTTGAAGGTCTTCACAGAGGTTTCTGTGGAGACCTCTTTTTATGCTTTGCCAAAAGTAAGCTAAAACTTTCTTTACAAACCCTATGAAAAGGTGTTAGAATACTGATAATTGGGATATTTTTATATTTTAGGAGATAATATTGTATGGGAATTATTCAGAAGCTTTTTGGAACACATAGTGAGCATGAACTCAAGAGAATCTATCCTATCGTGGATAAGATTGAGGCGCTCCGTCCGTCAATGCAGGCTCTGACAGATGAACAGCTGAGGGCTAAGACTGATGAATTTAAGAAGAGACTTGCTGATGGAGAGACATTAGATGATATTCTTCCGGAGGCATTCGCCACAGTCAGGGAGGCTGCTAAACGTGCTATAGGAATGGAGCATTACAGGGTACAGCTTATAGGCGGTATTATCCTTCATCAAGGACGTATCGCAGAGATGAGAACAGGAGAAGGTAAGACACTTGTATCAACTCTTCCGGCATACCTTAATGCGTTGGAGGGCAAGGGTGTTCATGTTATTACTGTCAATGATTACTTGCAAAGCGAGATGCAGAGTGGATGGGACAGGTTCACCGCTTCCTTGGCCTGACGGTCGGAGTCGTGTTAAATGACATGAAGCCGGAGGAGAGAAGGGAAGCATACAGATGTGATATCACATATGTTACCAACAATGAACTTGGCTTTGACTATCTGAGAGATAATATGGCAGTATACAAGGAGAACCTTGTGCTTCGTGATTTAAGATATGCCATTATCGATGAGGTTGACTCAGTACTCATTGATGAGGCGAGAACACCGCTCATTATTTCCGGTCAGGGAAATTCATCAACTAAGTTATACGAGGTATGTGATATCCTTGCAAGACAGCTTGAGAAGGGTACAAGCAACAATGACGATATATCCAAGATGGATATTATTATGGGTGCGGGCTTTGAGGAGACAGGCGACTTTGTAGTAAGTGAGAAGGATAAGACGGTCAACCTTACCGAGCAGGGAACAAGAAAGGTTGAGAAGTTCTTCCACCTTGAGAATCTTGCCGACCCTGCGAACCTTGAAATACAGCATAACGTGATTCTTGCACTCCGCGCACATTATCTTATGTTCCGCGACAAGGATTATGTTGTTGCCAATAATGAGGTGCTTATTGTCGATGAGTTTACAGGACGTATAATGCCGGGAAGACGTTTCTCGGACGGACTTCATCAGGCTATTGAGGCAAAGGAGCATGTTAAGGTAAGACGTGAGAGCAGAACACTTGCCACAATCACATTCCAGAACTTCTTTAACAAGTTCGAGAAGAAGGCGGGTATGACTGGTACGGCTCTCACTGAGGAAAAAGAGTTCCGTGAGATATATGGAATGGATGTTATTGAGATTCCGACCAACAGACCGATTGCCAGAATAGATTACGATGACGTCATCTATAAGACAAGAAAAGAGAAGCTTCATGCGGTTGTTGATGATGTAGTTGAGGCACATGAGAAGGGACAGCCTGTTCTTGTAGGTACTATTACAATAGAGCAGTCTGAGGAGGTAAGCAATTTACTCAAAAAGAAAGGAATAAAGCACAATGTACTTAATGCCAAGTTCCATGAGCTTGAGGCAGAGATAGTTGCTCAGGCGGGCCAGCATGGTGCGGTCACGATTGCGACCAATATGGCAGGCCGTGGTACGGATATTAAGCTTGATGACGCAGCGAAGGCAGCAGGCGGACTTAAGATTATAGGTACAGAAAGACATGAGTCGAGACGTATCGACAACCAGCTCCGCGGACGTTCCGGACGTCAGGGTGATCCGGGTGAGTCGCGTTTCTATATCTCACTTGAGGATGACCTTATGAGGCTGTTTGCTTCTGATAAGCTTATGGCGATGTTCAATGCACTCAAGATTCCGGAGAACGAGAGACTTGAGCACAGCATGCTGTCAAAGGCTATCGAGGGTGCTCAGAAGAAGGTTGAGACGAATAACTTCGGCATCCGTAAGAACCTGCTTGACTATGACCAGGTTATGAACGAGCAGAGAGAGACTATTTACGCAGAGAGACGCAAGGTGCTTGACGGTCAGAATCTCAGAAACGATATCATCAAGATGATGAAGGATAAGATTGAGGGATATATTGACTATTCAATCAACGGCGATGCTGATCCTTCCGAGTGGAAGTACGCTGAACTCAATGAGAATCTTATTAGACTTGTCCCTATTGAGCCGGTGACACCTGAAGATGGTTACAGGAATAAGAAGGAACTCATTCAGGGTGTTGAGGAGCGCGCAGTGAAGTTCTATGCTGAGAAGGAAGCAGAGTTCCCGGTGCCTGAACATATCCGTGAGATAGAGAGAGTGTGTCTGTTAAAGGCGATTGATACCAACTGGATGAATCATATTGATGATATGGATCAGTTAAGACAGGGTATCGGACTCAATGCGTATGGTCAGAAAGATCCTCTTGTTGAGTATAAGATGCAGGGTTATGACATGTTCGACAACATGATTGCAAGAATTCAGGAGGATACCGTAAGGCTTGTAACTCATGTGAAGATTGAGCAGAAGGCAGAGAAGCGTGAACAGGTTGCCAAGGTTACGGGAACCAACCGTGACGAGAGCACAACCAAGGCTCCGGTTAAGCGTGAGGACAAGAAAATTCAGAGAAATGATCCATGTCCTTGCGGCTCAGGACTGAAGTATAAGAACTGTTGCGGAAGGAATGCATAACTGTACTGTGCTAAAACTTTAAAAATTTAATTGCAAAAAATAATGTTTTATGTATAATAAAAATAATAACTTTAAGGTGGTGAGATTAGTGGTCGAACTTGATCAGTTTAAGTTCCGCTTAGGCGGATACGAACAGCCATTAACCGAATTGAGGGATTCACTTTGACTTAGCGGATAAGTCAAAGAGAATTGAGGAGATTGAGCGTCATATGGAGGAACCGGATTTCTGGGATAATCCTGAGAAATCTAATGGCTATATGAAGGAGCTTAAAGGACTCAAGGCTGATATAGAAGATTTTAAGAAGCTTGAAAAGGATAAGACGGATGCCGAGGAATTTATTGAGATGGCTTACGAGGAGAATGATGAGAGTCTGATACCGGAGATAGGCCAGCTTGTTGATAATTTCGAGGCGCTGTTTGAGAAGCTTCAGATGGAGACGCTGCTGTCGGGAGAATATGATAAGTGCAATGCTATTCTTACATTGCATGCCGGTGCGGGTGGAACTGAGTCCTGTGACTGGGCTTCAATGCTTCTTAGAATGTATACGCGCTGGGCTAACAGCAAGGGATTTGCCGTCGAGACGCTGGATCTGCTTGAGGGCGATGAGGCGGGTGTGAAGTCAGTCACAATACAGGTGAACGGACTTAACGCTTACGGCTATCTTAAGTCTGAGCACGGAGTTCACAGACTTGTCCGCATATCTCCGTTCAATGCAGCGGGCAAGAGACAGACATCCTTCGTATCATGTGATGTCATGCCGGATATAGAGGAAGATCTGGATGTAGACATCAATGAGGACGATTTAAGGATAGACACCTACCGTTCAAGCGGTGCGGGTGGACAGCATATCAACAAGACGTCATCAGCTATACGAATTACACATATTCCTACGGGTACCGTTGTTCAGTGTCAGAATGAGCGTTCACAGCACCAGAACAAGGATAAGGCAATGCAGATGTTGAAGGCTAAGCTCTTTCTGTTAAAGCAGGCAGAGAATGCGGCTAAGACAGCGGATATACGTGGTGAAGTCATGGAGAATGGCTGGGGAAGCCAGATACGCAGCTATGTGCTTCAGCCCTATACCATGGTTAAGGATAACAGAACAGGTGAGGAATCGGGTAATGCCCAGGCAGTGCTCGATGGAGATTTGGACCGCTTCATGGGGGCTTATCTTAAGTGGCTGAGTCTTGGAAAAAAAGGGACAACAGAGGAATAAAGGAGGATTATCATGGCAGAAGCTTTAAAACCGATTGTGTTCAGAGTTGGAAATGAGTTATATGGCATAGATATTCAGTATGTAAATGCTATTGAAAAGGATCAGGATATTGTCCGTGTTCCGAATGCTTCAAGCAGCATAAAGGGCATTATCAACCTAAGAGGTGATATAATTCCTGTGTACAGCCTCAGGGACAAGTTCAAGCTTCCTCAGGCTCCGGGAGATACCAAGCTTATAATTGCAAACCTTCCGGATATGAAGTTAGCTATAGAGGTTGATGAGGTCGAGGAGATTGATGATCTTCAGGAGGATGAGATAAGGGATTTCCCAAGCATAGCAACCAACCATGATACAGTATATTTTGTGAAGGTTGCCAATAAGGCAGGCAGGCTTATACTTATAATTGATATTCATAATTTACTCACCGCAGATGAGGCGGAAGACGCAAAGCAGCTGATGGAGGAAAAGTAGGATGGTAAATGTAGCAGTTCTAGGTTATGGTACAGTAGGATCAGGAGTTGTTGAGGTATTGAGCAGAAATGCAGATGTGCTTAAAAAAAGTGCAGGACAGGAAATTAATCTCAAGTACGTTCTTGATCTTAAAGAATTTCCGGGAACACCGATTGAAAACAAGGTTGTTCATGACTTTAACATTATTCTCAATGACAATGATGTTTCAGTTATTGTCGAGGTGATGGGAGGAGTCAATCCGGCATACTCCTTTGTAAAGTCTGCTCTTTTAAAGGGAAAGAGCGTATGTACCTCTAATAAGGAGCTGGTTGCAAAACACGGCGCAGAACTGCTTGGCATTGCCCGGGAGAAAGGGGTTAACTTCTTCTTTGAGGCAAGTGTTGCGGGAGGAATACCTATTATCAGACCTCTTGAACAGTGTATTACAGCAGATGAAATACTTGAGGTTTCGGGTATCCTCAACGGAACTACCAATTTTATTCTTACGAAGATGGAAAAAGAAGGCGCCTCATACGATGAGGTGCTTGCACAGGCACAGAGGCTAGGATACGCTGAGAGAAATCCGGAGGCGGATGTAGAAGGCTTCGATGCAGGACGCAAGATTGCTATTCTAAGCTCTATTGTGAGCAGAAGACAGGTTGATTTTGAGAATGTATATACAGAAGGCATTACCAAGGTAAGTGCAGATGATTTTGCCTATGCGGCAAAGCTTGGGGTTACAATCAAGCTTGTAGCCAAGAGCTGTGTTACGCCTGAGGGAATGTATGTCATGGTGACACCTAGAATGCTCAGATATGGCAGACCGCTTGCTTCTGTACACGATGTGGTCAACGCAGTATGTGTGAAGGGAAATATGCTCGGCGATGTAATGTTCTACGGAGCGGGAGCAGGCAAGCTTCCTACAGCGAGCGCTGTTGTATCGGATATTGTAGATGCCGTGCGTCATGCAGACGGTCATGTCAATAATGGCTGGTCACAGGAGAAGAAAGAACTCATATCAATAGATGAGGTCGAGAACTGCTTCTATGTGCGCATTGAAGGTAATGCGGCTGAAAGAGAAGAAGAACTTGAGAAGCTTTTTGGCGGAGTTACGATATGTGACAATGTGATTGACGGGGAATTTGCATTTGTCACAGGTTCTATCAAGGAAGCAGAGTTTGCTAAGGCAGCTTGCAGCATAAAAGGTATAAAGAATACTATCAGAATAGAATTATAATATTTATAGAAGCCCAAAATACACGGAGGATATGAAAATGTTAAAGGTTGTTAAGTTCGGTGGAAGTTCACTTGCAAGTGCGGAACAGTTTAAGAAGGTCGCAGATATCATCCATGCGGATGAGTCAAGAAGATATGTGGTACCTTCTGCACCGGGAAAGCGTTTTAAGGAGGATGTCAAGGTTACTGACATGCTCTATGACTGCTATGGTATTGCCTCAAAGGGCTATGATTTCTCGGATATTTTTGATGATATTAAGGCGAGATATCAGGAGATTATAGATGATCTTGGACTTGATTTATCTCTCGAGAAGGAGTTTGCCAACATTGAGGCTGCTTTCAGAGCCAGAGCAGGACGCGATTATGCCGCTTCCAGAGGTGAGTACCTGAACGGTATCATTCTTGCTAACTATCTGGGATACGAATTTGTTGATGCGGAGGATGTTATATTCTTTGATACTAATGGAAACCTTGATGCCAAGAAGACCAATCAGGTGTTGTCAGAGAGACTTCTGACAGTGGACAGAGCGGTTGTTCCGGGCTTCTACGGAATCAGACCTAATGATACAATTAAGACATTTTCACGCGGCGGTTCGGACATAACAGGAGCTATCGTTGCAAGAGCGGTGAAGGCAGACTTATATGAGAACTGGACAGATGTATCAGGCTTCCTTGTTGCAGATCCCAGAATCATTGATAATCCTAAGCCGATTGTCACAATAACCTACAAGGAGCTCAGAGAGCTTTCATACATGGGTGCAACAGTGCTCCATGATGAGTCTATCTTCCCTGTACGCAAGGAGGGTATTCCAATCAATATCCGCAACACCAACAAGCCGGAAGATCCAGGAACAATGATTGTGGAGAGCACATCACGTAAGCCTGAGTATGTCATAACAGGTATCGCCGGCAAGAAGGGCTTTACGGTTGTGAGCATTGAGAAGGATATGATGAATTCAGAGATTGGTTTTGGCCGTAAGGTTCTTGAAGTGTTTGAGAAGCAGGGGCTTTCCTTTGAGCATACTCCATCCGGAATTGATACTATGTCAATAGTAATTCATCAGGATGAATTTGTGGAGAAGGAGCAGGAGGTTCTTGCCGGACTTCACAGAAACGTACACCCGGATGCCATCGAGATTGAGTCGGGTCTTGCACTTATAGCAGTTGTGGGACGTGGAATGAAGTCAAGCCATGGTACCGCAGGCAAGCTCTTCACGGCACTAGCTGATGCCAATGTCAATGTAAAGATGATTGATCAGGGTTCTTCTGAGCTTAATATCATTGTAGGCGTAAAGGAAGAAGACTTCGAGAGAGCGTTCAAGGCTATCTACAAGGCATTTTATGAGTCATAAACAGTATGATTAAATGTCATATGAGTATTGGATAGACAGTAAGCTGCCCTTGCACTGTATGGTGTATAGGGCGGCTTTTTTTATTTTTAAAAGAATATCCCATAAGTTTGTTTTCAAGTGTAATGGACATCGAAAAAGAAATGCTATATAATATATAAAAGACTTTAAGGGATAATATTTAAAGAAATGATGGAAGGAATTATTTGACATGGATATTATAAAGGCGATAGCCTCTGAGCTTAATGTGAGAAATAATCAGGTTGAGGCGGCTGTGAAGCTTATTGACGAGGGTTGTACGATACCATTTATATCACGATACAGGAAAGAGGCTACAGGCGCACTTAACGATGAACAGCTTCGTAACCTTGATGAGAGACTTAAGTATCTGAGAAATCTCGAGGATAAGAAGGCTCAGGTAATAGCAAGCATTGCTGAGCAGGGATTATTGACTGATGAACTTAAAAATCAGATCGAGAAGGCTGATACGATGGTGGCTGTAGAGGATTTATACCGCCCATACCGTCCTAAGAGAAGAACAAGGGCAACCATAGCGAAGGAGAAGGGCTTAGAACCGCTTGCCAATGTTATCATGCTTCAGATGACGGGAGAGCCTGTCGTTAAGACTGCAGAAGAGTATGTGTCAGAGGAGAAGGATGTAAAGACTCCTGAGGACGCTGTAGCAGGGGCGAAGGATATTATTGCTGAGTCCATATCGGATAATGCAGATTATAGAACAAGAATTAGAGAGCTTACATTTAAGGAGGGCGTATTGACCTCTGCAGCCAAGGACGCTGAGGCTAAGACGGTTTATGAGATGTATTACAATTTCAGCGAGCCGGCAGCTAAGATGGCAGGTCACAGGATACTGGCGGTCAACCGCGGTGAGAATGAGAAGATTCTGACAGTTAAGATAGAAGCACCTGCTGACAAGATTCTAGCATATCTTGAAAAGCAGATTATAGTGAGGGACAACCAGTATACCACAGGAATTATCAAGGAAGCCATCGAGGACAGCTATGAGAGGCTTATTGCACCATCGATAGAGAGGGAGATAAGAAACCAGCTCACTGAGACAGCTGAAGCCGGGGCCATAAAGGTATTTGGAAAGAATCTTGAGCAGCTTCTTTTACAGCCGCCGATTACAGGACATGTTGTGCTTGGCTGGGATCCGGCATTTAGAACAGGATGTAAGCTTGCGGTTGTCGATGCCACCGGAAAGGTTCTTGACACGACAGTCATATACCCTACTGCACCACAGAACAAGGTAACAGAGGCGAAGACCGTACTCAAGAAGCTCATAAAGAAATACAATGTAACACTGATTTCGGTCGGAAACGGAACAGCTTCAAGGGAGTCGGAGCAGGTTATTGTGGAGCTTTTGAAGGAGCTTGACACACCGGTTCAATATATAATTGTTAATGAGGCGGGAGCATCGGTATATTCTGCGAGTAAGCTTGCAACAGAGGAATTTCCTAATTTTGATGTAGGACAAAGAAGTGCTGCCTCAATTGCCAGAAGACTTCAGGACCCGCTTGCGGAGCTTGTAAAGATCGATCCGAAGTCCATCGGTGTCGGCCAGTATCAGCATGATATGAACCAGAAACATCTGAGCGAGGCTCTTGGAAACGTTGTTGAAGACTGCGTAAATAAGGTGGGTGTCGACTTAAATACGGCGTCCGCATCTCTTTTAGAGTATATTTCCGGTATCTCCAAGGTGATCGCGAAGAACATCGTCGCATACCGTGAGGAGAACGGCGCGTTTACGAACCGCCGCCAGCTCTTAAAGGTCGCAAAGCTTGGCCCGAAGGCATTTGAGCAGTGTGCCGGATTTATGAGAATCGCAGGCGGGGACAATCCGCTTGACGGAACCTCCGTACATCCGGAGTCTTATAAGGCAGCGCTGGAGTTATTAAAGCGTGCAAAGATCGAACCGGAGGAGATCGCGAAGGGCGGCGCGGCCGGAATCAGCAAAAAGATCACAGATTACAAGAAACTTTCCGAGGAGCTTGAAGTCGGTGAGGAGACCTTAAAGGATATCGTAAAGGAACTGGAAAAACCGGCGAGAGACCCGCGCGAGGAGATGCCAAAGCCGATCCTTCGAAGCGATGTCCTTGATATGAAGGACTTAAAGCCGGGAATGATCTTAAAGGGAACCGTCAGAAATGTCATCGATTTTGGCGCTTTCGTAGATATCGGTGTCCATCAGGACGGTCTGGTGCATATTTCCCAGATGTCCAGGAAGTATATCAAGCATCCGCTTGAGGCTGTCAGCGTTGGGGATATCGTTGAGGTGAAGGTTCTCGGAGTGGATATGGCGAAGAAGAGGATTTCCTTATCTATGATATTGGACGAGGAATAAATTCTAAACTATCGATACGAAGGAACGTTTAGTTGACGGAAAAGTCATAAAATCCCTGTGGCAGGAAGAAGCTGATTTTAGCGTAGGAATGCCAGAGATATAGGGCTTTTAAGGAGACGAACCAGATAAAAAGGAATACACGGGCCAGACGGAGAATATTCCGGCGAGCCGAAGAAATGGAGGAGTCAGTCATGAAGTATAATTTTGATGAAGTGATCGATCGTAAGGGAACCCATGCAATGAAGGTTGAGCGCCTGCCGAAGGGAGCGGACAAGGATTCTCTTGCCCTCTGGGTGGCAGATATGGACTTTGCCTGCGCAGAACCGATCTTAAAGGCTCTCCATGAGCGGATCGACCGGAAGATCTTCGGCTATACCATGTACGATGCGGACGAGTGCATGGACGCTGTGACAGGCTGGATGAAGAAGCGCTATGGCTGGGATGAGAGCAGAGAGAACCTGTTCTTCTGTCCGGGCGTTGTGGCTGCCTATGCAGCGCTCATCAACCTCCTCACGGAGCGGGGGGACGGGATCGTTCTCCAGCGTCCGATATACTATCCATTTACGAATAAGGCCAACAGCAACGGCCGCATTCCGGTGGACAATGCCCTGATCTATGAGAACGGTGCTTACCGGATCGACTTTGAGGATCTCGATAAGAAGATGGCGGATCCGGCAAACAAGGTTCTCGTGGTGTGCAGCCCGCATAACCCGACAGGCCGTGTCTGGACAGAAGATGAGCTTAAAAAGACGGTTGAGATCTGTAAAAAATATGACAAATGGATCATCTGCGATGAGATCCACTGCGATCTGATCCGCCGCGGCGTGACCTTCACACCGATCATGAATGTAGCTCCGGAGTATGCGGACCGTATCGTTGTCTGCACGGCACCGAGCAAGACCTTCAACCTTGCCGGAATGAAGACCTCCAACATTGTGATCCACAATAAAGAGCTTCAGAAAAAGTGGAAAGACTATGTGAATGGCAGCCTGTCCATGGATGGCGCTTCCGCTCTGGGTATGACGGCGATGATCGCGGCCTACACAGAAGGGGAAGAGTGGCTGGAGCAGCTGAAGGACTATCTGGATGGAAACTTCGCGTATATCGACGAATATTTAAAGAAATATCTTCCGAAGGCTCATCTCGTCAAGGCAGAGGGAACCTACCTCGCGTGGATTGATCTCAACGGGTACGTTGACCGGGATGAGAAAAAATTGGAAGAACTGATGCAGAAGAAAGCAAAGGTCGCTCTGGATGAGGGATATATCTTCGGTGAGGAGGGACGCGGATTTGAGCGCATCAACGTCGCTTCCCCGCGCAGCGTCATCGAGGAGTGTATGAACCGGATCCGGACAGCATTTGAAGAGGAAAAACTGGTATGAAAATTCAGGTAAAAATGACAGCGAGAGATATCTTTGATTTCTCCATGTACAGTGCGTATTCGGGATTTGCCGGGATCTTTACATTCGTGTTCCTGATCCTGGTCATCGGGATCCTCGGATACGCATGGAGCTCGGTGGCAGTGATGCAGAGAGTCATGCTTTTGGGCTGTATCATCCTTTTTGTGTTTGTCCAGCCGATCATGATCTGGATGAAGGCAAAGGCGCATGCGAAAACGACCGGATACTCAACGCCGATCAATCTTGACGTTTCTGATGAGCAGATCGGGGTCGAACAGGCCGGTGTGACCGGAGAGTTGAAATGGGATCAGATCTGGAAAGTCGTTCGGATCCCGAACATGTATATTATCAAGGTCGGACCGACAAACGGATATCTTGTGCCATTCCGGTCCATTGAAGGGAGAAAACAGGAGTTTGTCGATTTCTGCAAGCGGAATCTTCCGCCGAAGAAGACGAAAGGATTAAAGGCATGATAAAAGAAACAAACGCACCGGAGGAGACCTTCGCCTTTGGAAAAATGCTTGGGGAACAGGCAAAGCCAGGCGAAGTGATCTGCCTGAACGGCGATCTCGGCGTCGGAAAAACAGTTTTTACGAAGGGCTTTGCTGAGGGACTCGGAATCACGGAGCCGGTAAACAGCCCGACCTTCACGATCGTCCAGCAGTATGACAGCGGAAGAATGCCGTTGTACCATTTTGATGTGTACCGGATCGGTGACATCAGCGAGATGGATGAAGTCGGATATGAAGACTGCTTTTACGGGGAAGGTGTGACTCTTATTGAGTGGTCCAATATGATCGAGGAGATCCTGCCGGAGCATGTGAAGACCGTCACCATCGAGAAGAACCTGGAAAAGGGCTTCGATTACAGAAAGATCACGGTGGAGGAAAAATAGATGCGGATTTTAGGAATTGAGAGCTCCTCACTGGTGGCATCGGCGGCTATCTATGAGGACGGGATCACGATGGCGGAGTATACGGTGGATTTTAAGATGACCCATTCGCAGACCCTGCTGCCGATGATCGATGAGATGGTAAAACTTGTAGGGATCGATCTGAACACGATCGATGCGATCGCGGTGTCAGGCGGTCCGGGATCTTTTACGGGACTCAGGATCGGGTCTGCGACGGCGAAGGGACTTGGACTGGCATTAAATAAACCGCTGATCCATGTTCCGACACTTGACGCGACGGCATACAACCTGTTCGGTGCATCCGGACTGATCTGTCCGATCATGGATGCGAGAAGAAACCAGGTCTACACGGGAATCTATCGCTTTGAGAAGAAATTTGAGACCGTGATGGATCAGGATGCGATGGATATGGGCGAGCTGATCGAAAAACTGAACGCGATGGGCGAGCGCGTGATCTTCTTAGGTGACGGTGTGCCGGTCTACGAGAAGCAGATCGCGGAGAAAATGACCGTGCCCTACGATCTTGCCCCGGCCCATGTAAACCGCCAGAGAGCCGCTTCTGTGGCCGCTCTGGGCGCTGTCTACTTCGCGGAAGGAAAGACAGAAACCGCCATGGAGCATAAGCCGGACTATCTGAGAAAGTCCCAGGCGGAGCGGGAGCGCGAGGAGAAGGAAAAGAACGCCTGATATTTCGCAAAAATAATAAAAATCATATACAGAGAAATCAATAAATAAAAAGTGGGATTGCTGTCCGGCGAGCAAAGCGTCGGTGAGTAATCCCACTTTTTAACTGTCATGGAATTCTGAAAATTTCCCCAGCAAGGAATGGGGTATATAGGGGAATATGATGTCATTCGTTATTTGAATTTTCAAGAAAGTCCACCGTCCTCGATCTTGCCGAGATAGTCATTTTTCGCTTTTACGAATTTCAGAACGTCCACAGCTATTCCTCCAGATCAAATACAAAATCACAGCATTTACCGTCCTGCATCAGAGTTCTTGTTCTTGTCATTTTGATCTTGGAATTCATGCCTTTGTAAAACGGTTCATCGCGTCCGCAGGATAAGACAGCTCCGAGATCCTTCATCCCGATACGTTCATACATGGCAACATACTGACATTCCAGAACGTCTTCACAAAGATGTTTTTTTCCGTCTCCGCTCCATGCAAGGTTTAAGGCACCGTTCGATGACCAGGGTTCCATCTGCATACGGATTGCCTGCAGGTCATTTCTTCCGAAGAGCTCCGCATATTCCTGACCTTCTTTAAAGGCGATGTCGAAGATGACTTTTTTTACGATCTCATATGTTTTTTCATGTCCGAGTTCCTTTTCAAACGCGTCGATAAATGGCTTGACCATAAGCGCTTCAATTTCTCTTCTCAAAATGATCGGTACATCGTAAATTGTCTTCATGTGGTTTCCTCCTTCATGTGTACAAAGTCCCGGCTGCTACAGACCGGTAAGAAAATTGATTTTTTGATTCTTTTTATAAAAAAGCAGCAGTCCGACCACGGATTGGCTGAACTGCTGCGTCTTTCAGAAGTTATTTCTGTTCGCCCTCGTTTTTCTTTCTCTCTGCAAGTCCATTCAGGTAATAGAGAGTTGCCCAGCATGCATCGTGTGCGGCGGTCTGGTAGCTCAGAGTATCTGGATAGATCTCCACGAAATCCATGCCCTTTGCACCTGCGAGTCCGGCCTCGTGAAGCATCATGCACAATTCATAAGATGTTAATCCGCACATGTCCTGCGGTCCCTGCGGCATGCTCGCTGCGTCAAGACAGTCAGCGCAAACAGTGATATACATCAGATCAGTATCTTTTGATGCAATCTCGATTGCTTTACGGATGGACTCTTTCCAGCCATTCTCTTTAATTTCTCTTGCAAGAATGACAGTTGCACCGTATTTCTTTGCGTTTGCGAATTCTTCCTTATGGTTACGCGGACCACGGATACCGATATGGACAATCTTTGTGGAGTCCATGTTTGGATCGTTGTAAAGCTGATAGAATGGAGAGCATCTGGAGTATTCATCGTCGCCGAAGATGGAGTAGTTGTCGAGATGAGCGTCAATGTGGAGAACACCTACGCGTTTCGGATGACGCTTTGCAATCTCACTGATGATCGGATAAGCGATTCCATGGTCACCACCGAATGTGATCGGGAGTGCGTGGGCATCTTCAATCTGGCCGATCCTCTCTCTGATCGCTTCAAAGGTGAGCGGATAGTCGCCGTTTCTGCATGCGACATCGCCGAAATCACCGACTTTTAAGTAATCGAATGCATCAAGGTCAAAGTCCGGAAGATAGCCGGTATAGCGGATCGATACAGAACGGATTGCTTTCGGTCCTTCTGTGCAGGAAGAGTATCCGCCGATCGTGCATCCGCCTTCCCACGGAACACCGGTGACAACGGCATCCATGGAGGAAAGTTCACTTTCATTTTCGAGAACCGGAAGATTCAGCCAGGACGGAACTCCGCTGTAAATGTTGTTTGGTAAAAACGCCGGATCATAAATTGTTGGTTTGCTGTTTTTCATAATGTCATTTCCTTTCTTTGTTCGGTTGCCCTATTGTCGAGGGCGATTTTTTTCTTGTAGTTGTGAAGCAGTCAGCAGTTATATGAAAACTGACATATGTCGTATTGAAAGACTTAATTTTGTGTTTCTTTTGCATCAGCGGAATCGAGGATGTGAAGGTTCAAATGTTCAGAAAGATATTCCAGTGTATATCCGCCACCGATGCTGTTGCCTTTTTCGTCGAGTGCCGGTCCGTAGATTCCAATTCCCATGCGGCCTCCCACACAGGACAGGATTCCGCCGCCGACACCGCTTTTGGATGGGATTCCCACACGAACGGCAAATTCCCCGGAACGGTCGTACATGCCGCAGGTCAGCATAAGGGTTTTTAATGTTCGGACGATTTTTTTGTCGAGGAGGCGTTTTCCGGTAGTGGTGGAAATACCTCCGTTTGCAAGAAGAAGACCTAATTCTGATAATGATCTGGCATTTACACTTAAGGAACAGAGCTTAAAGTAGAGATCCAGCGTCTGGAGAACATCCCCCTTTAACACGCCCTTGCTCTTTAACAGATATCCGATCGCCCGGTTTCTGTCGCCGGTTGCCTTTTCGGAGCGGTAAACGGATTCATCCAGAACGATTTCATTGTCATTACATAAGGTGCGGATAAATTCCAGCATCTGCTCGAAAGAGAAGCGCCCGGACAGAAGGCTTACAACCTCAATGGCCCCAGCGTTGATCATTGGATTGAACGGGCGGTTGCTCGCTGTGTCAAGCTTTAAAATTGAATTGAACGCATCCCCGGATGGTTCCATCATCACATTCCTAAAGACCTTTTCTTCACCGATATATTGCAGTGCTGCTGCGAGGGAAACGATTTTACAGATACTCTGTATAGTAAAACGGTATTCGGAATCGCCAAATTCGATATGACGGCCATCTTCTGTTTTAATACATAGTCCAAAATGTACTGGATTTGCTTTCCCAAGCTCAGGGATATAATCTGCGACTTTTCCCTGCA
>OMGL01001111.1_pt1 | contig 18005 bp, 19 predicted proteins | sample 1645831 | NCBI WGS metagenome assembly OMGL01 (sample SAMN00849301, study PRJEB25192) | human gut metagenome | reverse complement strand
TGCGTTGCAAAGGGATTCGCGGCAGGCTATCCGATGGTAGGGCTTAAAGCCACGCTCTATGACGGCTCTTACCACCCCGTTGATTCCTCGGAAATGGCGTTTAAAACAGCCGCTTCGCTCGCATATAAAAATGCGATGCCGAAGGCAGGCGTTGCCATACTTGAGCCGATAGGCACTCTCACAGCCTATATGCCCGACGAAAACCTCGGCGACATCATGGGCGACGTTACAAAGCGTCGCGGCAGAGTCCTCGGCATGGGCGCTTCGGAGGAAAAGGGTATGCAGGAGCTTACCGCCGAGGTTCCGATAGCCGAGATGGGCGATTTCACAACGGTCCTTCGCTCCGTTACGGCAGGCAGGGGACATTACACTCTCTCATTTGCCCGCTACGAGCAGGCTCCGCAGCCGGTTGCCGACAAGGTAATTGCCGACCGCGCGGCTGAAAACGAAGAATAAACAGCAATCGGGGAACGGTTTTTGCCGAGCTGCGGCAAGGATTGTTCCCCTCTTTTTGCCGTTTGGTATTGAAAAAATCGTCAAATATGGTAGAATAATAAAAATACTTTTAGTTCAAGGGGTTTTGGAAATGAACAAAAAAACCGTGTTTAAACTTTCTGCGGCTGCGATTTGTGTTTTGCTTTCGGCCTGCATGCTTTTTGCCTGCGGTAAAAAACAAAAGGATTTTGAAACAGACACGTCAGCTCCGGCCACCACATCGGAGCCTGCCGCGACAGATGTAAATCCGCTTACCGGTCTTACGGGTCTCCCCGAAAGCAGTATAGGCAAGCGTCCCGTTTGCGTAATGGTTGAAAACTCACCCGAAGCGCGTCCGCAATGGGGCCTTTGCTCTCCCGACATCGTAGTCGAGGGCGAGGTCGAGGGCGGCATCACAAGAATGATGTGGATGTATGCCGACATTTCCTCGGCGCCGAAAATCGGCCCCACAAGAAGCGCACGTCACGACTATGTTGAGCTCGCCGAGGGATTTGACGCCATTTACGTCCATTTCGGCGGCAGCAATCTCGCATACGAAAAAATCTCCGCAGATAAAGTTGATGATATCGACGGAATGAAAGCCGGCAGTTACTTTGCGCGCGACAAGGCAAGGAAGGTAGCCAGGGAGCACACAGCTTACACAACAGGCGAAAATCTTTCAAAGGCAATCGCGGATAAGGGCTTCCGCACCGACGTTAAATCGGGCTACGGCTCACCGTTTACCTTTGCTTCGTCAAAGAGATCTCTTTCGGGCGGCGCCTGCAACTCTGTTCTTGCGGTGTTCTCCGGCAACTACAAGCACACCTTTAAGTACAATGCGGACGACGGTCTCTATTACAACAATATGAATTCAGACCCGATGAAGGACGCCGACGGCAACACCATGGCCGTTACAAACGTAATTATCCTTTACACGGGAGTCACAGGACCCATTGATGCATCCAAGCACGTTGACTGGGATCTCAAGGGCGGCAGCGGCGTCTATGTTTCCAACGGAACATATGAAAATATAAAATGGACAAAGGGCGACGCATCTTCTCCTCTCAAGCTTCAGGCAGAGGACGGCAGCGACCTTCAGCTCAACACCGGTAAATCCTGGATAGGCTTTGTCAGAAGCGACAATGCAGGCTCAACCGTTATAGGCTGATAAAAAGTTAAAATCACAAAAGTCCACCGGTCTGTATTACCGACAGATCGGGGATTTTTTTGCCTATTTCGGAACGGCTGCGGTCTTTATCACAGCTGCGCACACTCGTTTTTATTTAAAATCCCACGCAATCACTCCGAATGGGTTGTGCGGCGGACTTGCCGCAAGCCGGAGGGATTCTGCCTCCCTTGTAAAGGGAGGTGGGCCTCGTTAAGGCAAGCCGGAGGGATTCTGCCTCCCTTGTAAAGGGAGGTGGGTTGCCGTCAAGGCAAGCCGGAGGGATTTTGCGGAGTTATATGGAATTTAAATAGATTGTGCGTGATTATTTAATCCCTCAGTCCGCTCGCAAACTCGCGTCCAGCTCCTGACGGGAGCCCGTCCCCTTTGTCACTTCGTGACATTTCCCCACACCGTGGGGAATCACCCTTTTCAAGGGAGCCTAAATAATCCCTCAACTTGTTCGCTCTCTCGGCTTGACCGGTTCGTAAGAAGGCGTTTTTCTCTCTCCTGTATTTTATTGCGCGGTGGGAAGCTGTTGAAAAAATCCGAAAGTGTGATAGAATATAATATCGAATTAAGCGTGTATGCGGCGAAAGCTGCAATTTATGCGCCGGGAGGCTTTTATGAGAGACAAAGCGGCAAACATAGTTTTAATGCTGATTTTAAATTTGATGGTTATAGGCACGCTTGTCTATAAATCACGCGGCGGAAAGGTGATTGATTTTTCGACGTCTGACGGCATAATTACAATGCTGTTTCTTGTGGCTATGGCTGCCGTAGATGTTTTGTATGCAATAAAACTGATACGCGGCAGCGGGAAATAAGAGCCGGAGAGCAAAAACGCAAAAAAGGCAGCAGGTGTTTTTACTCACACGGGTTTGTGCGGTTGACAATCCGGGGAATTTGTAATATACTTTTAATGTATAGAAGTGCCCTGCACTTAAAAGAATAATTCAGAATTGGAGATGTCGTTATGGAAAGAATTAAGACTCTTGAGACTCGCGACCTTTGCGAGAGTGCTAAGAACGGCGGCTGCGGCGAATGCCAGACCTCTTGTCAGTCTGCATGCAAAACAAGCTGCGGTATTGCAAATCAGCAGTGCGAAAAGGCTGACAAGTAATTCTGTCGGTATTTCGGGTGCCGTCCGTGTTCGGGCGGCATTTTTTGTGTTCTGACCTAACGGAGGTAAAAATGGTACATCAGTATAAATTAAACGGATATAATATAGTTTTAGACACCTGCTCCGGCTCGGTTCATTCGGTGGACGATGTCGCTTACGACATAATCGCAATGTATAAAACCGCGTCGCGTGAGGAGATTGTCAATGCCGTGATGAAAAAATACGGCGACAGACCCGACGTCACAAGAGACGATGTGCTTCTTTGCATCGACGACGTTGAGTCGCTTGAAAAAAGCGGCAAGCTCTTCACAGAGGACAGCTTTAAAAATCTTGCCACTACCTTTAAGGAGCGTTCCGGTAATGTTATTAAGGCGCTGTGTCTGCACGTTGCTCACACCTGCAACCTCAACTGCTCATATTGCTTTGCGAGCCAGGGTAAGTACCACGGCGACAGAGCCGTAATGAGTTTTGAAACGGGTAAGCGCGCGCTCGACTTCCTTATAGAAAACTCGGGTTCGCGACGCAATCTTGAGGTCGATTTCTTCGGCGGAGAGCCGCTTATGAATTGGGACACGGTTAAAAAGCTCGTTGAATACGCTCGCAGCATAGAAAAAGAGCACGGCAAAAATTTCCGCTTTACTCTTACGACAAACGGTATGCTTATAGACGACGACGTTATAGATTTTGCGAATCGTGAGATGCATAATGTGGTTTTGAGCCTCGACGGCAGAAAAGAAATTCACGATAAATGGCGCGTTGACTATGCAGGCAACGGCAGCTTCGACAGAGTTGTGCCGAAATTTCAAAAGCTTGTACGCCGCCGCGGAAACAAGAATTACTATATGAGGGGCACGTTTACACATTCAAATCCCGATTTCCTGAAGGATATTGACGCAATGCTCGAGCTCGGCTTCACGGAGCTCAGTATGGAGCCCGTCGTCTGCGCTCCCTCCGATCCGTCGGCTCTGACGGAAGAGGACAAGCCGATTGTTATGAAGCAGTACGAGCTTCTCGCCGAGGAAATGCTTGAGAGAAAAAGAAAAGGTAAGCCCTTTACGTTTTATCACTATATGATAGATTTGACGGGCGGCCCGTGTATATATAAGCGCATCTCGGGTTGCGGTTCGGGAACGGAATATATGGCTGTAACTCCGTGGGGCGACTTATATCCGTGTCATCAGTTTGTCGGCGAGGAAAAATTCCTGCTCGGCAATATTTGGGACGGCGTTACCAACACAAAAATCCAGGACGAGTTCAGAAGCTGCAATGTATATGCGCGAAAAGAGTGTACCGATTGCTGGGCTAAGCTCTGGTGCTCCGGCGGATGTGCGGCAAACGCATATCATGCCACGGGTAAAATCGAGGGCGTATATGAATACGGCTGTGACCTCTTCCGCAAAAGAATAGAGTGCGCAATCATGCTCAAGGTGGCAGAGGACGCCGAAAACCTTAAATAAGCAGGTGATGCTGTGAAAACGCCGATTTACGATTTTGTTTCGGATTATATTGCAAAAAACGGTGCGCGGCTTCATATGCCGGGGCATAAGGGCCGTATATTTTTGGGTGCAGAGTCGCGTGATATAACGGAAATATGCGGTGCAGATTCGCTTTTTGAGGCGGACGGTATCATAGCGGAGAGCGAAAAAAACGCATCAAATCTGTTTGACACAAAAAGGACTGTTTATTCGTGTGAGGGCTCGACGCTCTCGATTAAGGCTATGCTGTATCTCGCCGCGATAAACCGTGAAAATAAAAGCGAAAGACCGGTTTTTGTAGCCGCACGCAATGTTCACAGAGCGTTTGTTTATGCTTCGGCGGAGCTTGACGCCGATGTTGTTTGGCTCACATCAAAAGACAATTTATCGCTTTGCAGCTGCAAGATTTCGGCGGAGGATTTGAAAGAAACGCTGTCAAAGCAAAAAGTTAAGCCTGCCGCAGTATACATTACAAGTCCCGATTATCTCGGCAACACGGCGGATATTGCCGCGCTCTCACAAATTGCACATTCCTTCGGTGTGCCGCTTTTGTGCGACAATGCACACGGCGCGTATCTTCACTTTTTACGTGAGAAATGCCACCCTATGGAGCTCGGAGCGGATATTTGCTGTGATTCCGCGCACAAGACGCTGCCCGTTTTAACGGGAGGCGGATATCTGCACTTTTCAAAGAACGAAATCAAGAATTTTTCGTCGGACGCCAAGACGGCAATGGCCGTTTTCGGCTCAACAAGTCCGTCATATCTCATATTGCAGTCGCTTGACCTTGCGAACCGATACCTTGAAAACGGTTACCGCGAAAGGCTCTTTGATACAGTAAAAAAGGTGCGCGATGTAAAAAATTTCTTGGAGGAAAACGGTTATCGTCTTTGCGGAGACGAGCCGCTCAAAATAACCGTCAATACATCGGCTTTTGGAAAAAGCGGATTTGAGCTTGCCGAAAATCTCAGAAAAATCAACGCCGAATGTGAGTTCTGCGACAGGGACTTCGTCGTTATGATGGTAACACCGGAAATTTCCGACGAAGATCTTGAAGCTGTCAAAAGAGCCTTTGTCTCTCACGATAAAACGGACGGCAAATCGGTTGCGCCGAAAACGGCTTTACCCGTGTTTGTGCTCCCCGAAAAGAGGCTTTCCGTGCGGCAAGCGGTTTTTTGCAGCAGCGAATCAATACCTGTCGAAAACAGCGTCGGAAGAATTGCCGCATCGCCTGCCGTCGCCTGTCCGCCGGCTGTCCCCGTGGTTATAAGCGGCGAGATTATAAATGAGAGTACGGTTGAAATTATGAAGTATTACGGCACTGAATACGTGCGTGTGGTAACGGAATGATTTTGTCCGAAAAAACAGACTTCTAAACATTCTCCCATAGTAAATGCCGTGAGGAATCACCCTTGAACCGGAAAGCTTTTTTGTTCAAGGAAAATCGTATAGGAGAGCTTAATTGAGAGAAATTATAAAAACAGGACACCAAAAAGGTGTCCTGTCGTTTTTTATACTGATTTGCTTTTCAAAGCCTATCGTTTTTCATCAAAGCTTTGAAACGAGTTCCTTTAAATACGCCTTGAAAACGTCCTTGAGCTCGGGGTGACGCAAGCCCATTTCGCAATTCGCCTTGAGTATGCCGAGCTTGTTGCCCATATCATAACGTGTGCCGGTGAAGTCAACGCCTACCATACCCTCGCTCTTTGCAAGCTGTTTCATAGCGTCTGTAAGCTGATATTCGCCGCCTGCGCCTGTCGGGAGGGTTTCGAGAATATCGAATATCTTAGCAGGAAGAACGCATCTGCCGAGTATGGCGAAGTTTGAGATCACTTCCTCGGGCTTGGGCTTTTCAATCATATCCGAAATGCTGTAGAGGTTGTCTTCAAGCGGTTTTACGTCAAGCGTGCAGTATTTCAGCACAAGCTCAAACGGAACTTCTTTCATGCTTACGACAGCCTTGCCGTACTTCTCGTACGCTCTGCAGCACTGTGCCGTGCAGGGATCGTCACCGATTATAACATCATCGCCGTAGATAACTACGAAGGGATCGTTTCCGACAAACTGCCTTGCATACATAACAGCGCCGCCTGTGCCGTTCTGCATCTGCTGACGGACGTAGGTGATGTTCTTGCCCATTTCGGCAATGTCGCATACTACCTTGTAGAATTCTGTCTTTCCGCCTGCAAGGAGCTGAGCCTCAAGATCGGGCTTGCGGTCGAAGTGATCCTCGACCTCCTGCTTGCCTCTCGACAGAACTATCAGTATCTCGGTTATGCCTGAGTTTATGACTTCCTCAACGATATACTGTATAGCGGGCTTGTCGACAATATTCAGCATTTCCTTCGGAATAGCCTTACTTGCGGGGAGAACTCGTGTTCCGAAGCCTGCGGCGAGTATTACTGCCTTTTTAACTTTTTCCATTATTGGTACCTGTCCTTGTTCTGATGTATTCCCTACCGTTTTTCTTCATATCCACATATAATATAATTTGCAGACGCAATGGGAATTACGCCTGCAATTATTATTTTAAGCGTCAACGCTTATATTCTGTTTTGTAAAATTACTTGATAAGTGCTTCGTAAGCCTTGAGCAGCTTTGTAAAGCAACCGATAGCGTAGAAGTCACCGCTTATAGCCTTTGCAACGAAATCGTACTTGCCGTTTACAACAGCAACAACGTCAGCGATAGGCATATCTATATGTACATCGTTGTCGATGTAGCCCCAGGGCTCTACTGTTACCTTACCGTCATCGATAAGAATATAAATGTAGAATTCCTTCTCGCCGTAAGCCTTGATCTCTATAGCGATCTTTTCGTTTACCTTTGAAACGTCCTTCTTTGCGAACTTTTCTCTTACCATATCTGCAAGAGCAAACTTGTCGGGTTCTGCGGGAGCAGCCTTCTTAGCTTCTTTCTTAGCGGGCTTAGCGGGAGCTTCCTTCTTAGCAGCGGGAGCGGGCTTCTTAGCAGCGGGAGCGGGCTTCTTAGCGGCGGGCTTCTTTGCAGGTGTCTTTTCAGCAACCTTTTCAACTGCCTTTTCAGCAACCTTCTCAACTGCCTTTACAGCCTTAACGGCATCTGCCTTTACCTCAGCGGCAGCCTTTACAGCTTCAGTCTTTACAGCTTCAGCTACGGGTGTCTTAGTTCCTGTCGTATTTGTCTTCTTAGTAGCCATTTCACTTAGATCCTTTCTGTATTTGCTGCCTGTCGGCAACAAGTGTACGGGGATTGTTCCCCTCTATTGCATATAATACCATATACATTTGGAAAAAACAAGGGCTTTTATTGTCTTTTCGCTTTTCTTCACAAAAAACAGTGCAAAATCATACAATATGATAGCAAAAATGTAACGGATAACAGCGTAATATGCGTTTTAAGGTGATTTATCGGTGTTTTCTAAAGGTTATACACGATATTCATAAAGCATACATACGGCACAGATATAAATTCCTGAGAAAGCGTGGTAAACGAATATGAAACTTATTATACTCGGCGGAGATGTCCGCTTACGTTACACAGCCGACAGGCTGAGCAGAAAGTACGAGGTGTATACCTACGGGCAAAGCGATCGTGATATGCTTCCCGACGGGAAGTGCGATGCCGCCGTGCTGGGTATCCCTGCAAGCCGTGACGGCATAAACATAAACGCTCCGCTATGCGATGAGCCGATACCGCTTTCACTGCTGACGGCATTACTAAAGCCGCACGGCATAGTTATCGGCGGTATGATAACTCCTGCGGTGAAAAATTTCTGTGCAAAAAACGAGTTTTTCTGCGAGGATCATTATGCCGATGAGGCGGTGATGCTGAGAAATGCGGTGCCGTCGGCTGAGGGTGCGCTCGCTGTCGGGATAAACGCAACGCCTATACAGATGCTCGGTCAGAAGGTGCTTATACTGGGTTTTGGCAGAATCGCTTCACAGCTTGCGCTGTATCTTACAGCGATGGGCTGTGAGGTTACAGTAGCGGCAAGGAGCCGTGAAAAACGTGCAAAAGCCAGAATGTCGGGCTGTCACGCTGTCGGCTTTGACGCACTGTGTAACACTCTGCCTGAGGTAACCCTGATATATAATACAGTGCCGTGCGCCGTGATAGGTGAAAGCGAGCTTTCGGCATTTGACAGCGAGGCTGTTTACATCGAGCTTGCGTCAGAGTGGGGCATTGATAAGACGGCAATGAAAAACTATGACGGCAAGGCAAGGATAATAAGGGCAGGCGGTCTGCCGTCACGGACAGCGCCTGTGAGTGCAGGAGAGATAATAGCCGACTGCGTGGAGGAAATACTTGAAACTTATATTGACAAGATAAGCAACTGCGATAAAGAAAGGGGCGGTAACCGTGAGCCGTGAGCTTGACAGTTTACTTTGCGGAGTAAAGGTCGGATTCTGTATGACGGGTTCGTTCTGCACATTCTCTAAGGCATTTTCGGCGATGGAGGCATTGCGTGACGCAGGCTGTGATATTCTTCCGGTAATGTCGCTTAGTGCAGGAACTGTCGATACCCGTTTCGGCACTGCGCAGGAGCATATAAAAAGGGCTGAGAATATCTGCGGAAAGCGTGTCATAATGTCCGTTGCGGATGCAGAGCCGATAGGGCCTAAAAGGCTGACGGATATAATGATTGTCGCTCCGTGTACGGGAAACACGATGGCAAAGCTCGCAAGAAGTATAACCGATACTCCTGTTACTATGGCGGTAAAAAGCCACCTCAGAGGAGCAAGACCTGTGCTTATCGCCTGTGCGACAAACGATGCGCTTGCAGGGTCGCTTAAGAATATCGGATTTCTTATGAACTGCAGAAACTATTACTTCGTTCCGCTCGGACAGGACGATCCGCTGAAGAAGCCTTGCTCACTGGTGGCGGATTTTTCGCTGATACCGCAGGCGGCAGGTGCGGCACTGGAGAATAAACAGCTTCAGCCTGTGCTTATATAGCGGTTGACACGTTTCTTTTCTTGTCGTATAATTGTTTTAATAAAAGCGGAGGTTTACAAATGAGAAGAAAAGACCGTGAAATAACCGACAAGAATGAGATAATGGATATTATCGACCGTTCAAAAGTAATACGCATTGCTTTTACGGGAGATGAGTATCCTTATGTACTGCCGTTCAACTTCGGATATGAAGAAAAGGACGGCAGAATGTACTTTTATATACACACGGCCACCGAAGGCAAAAAGAACCGACTTTTAGACGAGAACAACAAAGTCGCTTTTGAACTTGACAACTGCCGTGATTATGTCGAAGGCAGTATAACAAGTCTTTATGAAAGCGTTGCAGGCTGTGGTGTAATGACGGAAATAACCGATATGTCCGAAAAGCTGTCCGCACTTGGCTTGATACTTAAGCAGTACGGAGAGAAAACCTATAAGCCCGACAGCTCATGCGCATCAAGGACGAGGGTATATCGCCTTGAAGCAAAAGAGGTCAGCGGAAAGGCAAACAGGGGCAAATGAGCAACATAACCTTTGATATGCCTATAGACCGCACCGTAACGGTGATAACGGACGGCAGGAATATAACGAATATCGTTTTCGATATGAATATACCCGACCGCCCCGACCCGATATGCGAAAAGGCTAAGGAACAGTTCCTTGCGTATTTTGACGGAGGGCTGAAGGAATTCTCCTTGCCGTATGACATAAGCGGCATCGGCACGCCGTTTTTCAGAAGCATACTCACCGCCGTGCAGAAGATACCCTACGGCGAGCGTGTAACATATATGCAGGCGGCTGAAATGGCAGGGAGCAAGGCTGTCCGTGCGTGCGGTTCGGCGCTGAAAAGAAATCCGCTTCCGATATTGATACCATGTCACAGGATAGTCCCTGCAAGCGGCGGCATAGGCTGTTATATGGGTACGCAGGGGATAGATATTAAGAAGTTTTTACTTGAAACAGAGGAGAGGTATAAATGACAGAGCGAGGCGAGTTGATTTCCCTTCTTGAAAGCCTTTCGGAAGAAAAGTTCCGTGTTTTCAACGAGAAGATAGTGCATACGAGCAAATACAGAGTGATTGGTGTGCGTATGCCCGACCTTAAGGCTATCGCAAAGGAGCATAGGGCGGATTACAAAGAATTTTTTGAAATGCCGTATGACAGCTTTGAAGAAATAATCATAAAGGGTGCGGCTGTCGGTTTTGCCGACGCTCCGCTGTGCGAGAAAGAGCCGTATATTATACGCTACGCCGAGATGATAGACAACTGGGCTGAGTGCGATTGCTTCTGCTCCTGCATCAAGGTGAAAAAGAGTGAAGAGGACGATTTGCTCCGTCTTGCCGAAGGGCTGATGTACAGGAAAGAAGAATTCGTTTCCCGTGTCGGAACAGTTCTTATGTTCTCGAAATTTTCCGATGAGCCGACCGTAAGAAAAGCTCTCGCAATATACGACAGGCTTCCGAGCGGTGAATATTATCGGGATATGGCGGTGGCGTGGGGCATATCGGTGTACTGCGTAAAGTATCCTCAGCTTATCGTGAAATACCTTGAACACAGCCCGATAAGCATTGCTGTCAAGCTGGCGGCGGCGCAGAAGATAAGGGACAGCAGAAGAATAAGCGATGAAGTAAAGCACAGAGTGACCGATACGGTAAACCTTCAGAGATAAATAACTCCCCGTGCAGTTATGCGAAAGCGTAAAAATGCAACGGGGATTTTTGCTGTCCGGAGATAATACGGCATTTTGCAGGGCTGTATCTTCCTGTGAATTTTTGTTGTAAAGCTGTCGGTTTTATGCTATTATTAATATGGGTTAAAATATGGGAGGATGTGTTTTTATGAGGCTTGCGGTAGTTGGCAAAGATGCGTCTGAAGCAGAAAAGCTGACAGACGGCATACGCAAAAGTGCAGAGGATATAGAGATATACCGCTATAAAAGCGGCGATGAGTTTATCGGTGTATGGGAAAAGGACAAGTTCGACATAGTGATACTTGATATACTTAGCGGAGATAAAAACGGTATGGATATTGCAAGGGCTGTAAGGCAAAGCGACAAGGATGTGCGTATCGTGCTTGCTTCGCACAGCGGTGAATTCGCCGGCGAAAGCTATGATGTGGACGCAAGCTATTATCTTCGCAAGCCCTACTGCGAGGAGCAGATAAATATTATGCTCGAAAGGCTGGAGCTTGACCGGTACCGCAGCAGGCTTATCACATTGCCGCAGGGCGAGGAGATAAAGCTCAGCAATATTCTTTATGCAAAAAACTGCGGTCAGACGGTCAGGTTTCATCTTAAGGGTAATGCTGTCAGGGAGGCTCAGATAGGATTTGACAAAGTGAACGGGCTTCTTGGCGGCAAGTTCGGGTTCTGCAGTCTTTCGGACAATATAACGGTCAATTTTGCAGGGGTCGCTTCCTGCAAGGACGATATTATAGCATTTACGGACAAAACAACGCTTGCCGTGCCTAAACGCAGAGCAAAGGAAATCTCTGCGGCATATACGGCGTACTGCTTTGAAAGGCTGAGGAAGGACGGTAGCGGTTTATGATCCCTTTATACAGAATTATCGAGATATGCGTTTATTCACTGCTGAATTTCCTGCCGTTTATGGCGCTTGCACTTTATCCTTTCCGTTCAAGGCTTCGCTTTTCTGTGAAAATCACGGTCGGCATTATTGTTGTTATATCGTTTATCCAGATGGGGCTTGGGCTGTGGGCGGCCTTCTTTTCGGGAGGAAAGGCGGCGCTTGCGAGTGCGGTAAGCACTGCGGTGTATGTGGTTTTCTATTTTATTGCGGTTAAAGTAAATTTCGGCAAGGCACTGTTCACCTTGCTTATGATCTCAAACACGGCGAATTTTGTAGTGGCGGCATCAAAGTGCATAGAAGGAAAGATTTTTCCCGAGCTTGCAGTACAGTCGTACCGCTGGTCGTTCTCGCTTATAATGCTGGTTGTGCTGGCGGTGGTGTGGATACCGCTTTTCATCTACACAAAAAAGGTGTATACTCCCGCAGTCGAAAAAGAGCCTACAGGTATCGAGTGGCGGTATCTGTGGCTGATACCTGCGACCTTCTATCTGATATGGTACTATATGCTCTATAACAACAACGGCAAATCCAGCCTTGAAACTGCGCTTGACGCAGGCAACGCTGTGTTCCTGCTGTTTATAAACGTGGGAGCCGGCATAGTGTATTATGTTATAGCGATGCTGATAAACGAGCAGGAGAAGAACATAAGGCTCAGCGACAACAACCACCGCCTTGCGATGCAGAACCTGCAGTACGAAAATCTGCAGGAAAAGATAGCGGACGCAAGACGAGCAAAGCATGATGTGCGTCACCACATCTCGCTTATGCAGGAATACGTCAGAAATAAGCAATACGGGGAGCTTGAAAAATATCTTAACAGCTATCAGCAGAGCCTGCCCGATGATACGCTTATCAGCTTCTGCGAGAACAAGACGGTGAATGCCGTGATGCTGTATTTTGCACAGGTGGCGAAAAACGAGGATATTGATTATGATGTAAAGGCAGTCATCCCCGAAAATATCTCTGTTGACGAAACGGATCTGTCGGTGCTGTTCGGAAATCTTATCGAAAATGCAACAGATGCCTGCAGGGAGGAAAGCGGCGATAACAGAAGAATAGTAATAAGGGCAATGACGGACGAATATACTCTTTGCCTCGGCATAGACAATACTTTTACGGGTACGCTTAAAAAAGACCTTGGCGGAGTGCTGTATTCATCGAAGCACAAGGGCTTCGGCATAGGTGTGGAATCGGTAAAGAGCATTGCGGAAAAGTACGGCGGTACATATTGCGCAGAGGTAAAGGACGAGATGTTCATGTCGTCGGTACTGCTTAATCTGAGGACATAAAAATACGGCTGTGATGAAACGTGAAGTCCATCACAGCCGTTGTTTTATGCTTATTTATCAGCTAAGCTCAATCTCGGCAAGCTCAACGTTGATAGTCTTTGTGGTATATCTGCCTGTTGCACCTGCTCTGTAAACCGTAAGCTCAACGGTGTCGCCTATGTTAAGCTCCGCAATGATATTCTGTATATCTGTTACGGAGGTGACCGCTGTGCCGTTTACCTTTGAAATGATATCGCCGACCTTAAGGCCGCTCTTTGCTACCGGCATATCTTCCGAGATATATGTTACATATACGCCGCCGCTTTCAAGTCCCTGCATATATGCGCTGTATTCGCTTATTTCCTCGCCGTTTATGCCAAGACCGGGACGGTTCGTAACATAGCCCTTTGTCATAAGGTCGTTTATTACAGGCTTAGCCTCGTTTATTGTAATGGCGAAGCCGATGTTATCTATAGACGCTGATGTGTTGGATACCAGCTTGTAGTCGATTATACCGATAACGTTGCCGTACATATCGAAAAGTCCGCCGCCGCTGTTACCGCTGTTGATAGCCGCATCTATCTGTATTGTGCTTGTGCCGTATGCGCTGTTTGAAGCGGAGGCTCTGCCAAGACCGGATACGATACCCTTAGTAAGAGAGTTGAGTAACTGCTTGGGGTTGCCGAGTACGCATACATCCTGACCTACTCTTACAGTGTCCGAGTCACCGAGCGTTGCATATTCAAACGGATCGTCACGGCTGATCTTCAGCACTGCAAGGTCTGAATAGGTATCACTGCCGACTACTGTAGCCTCATATTCCTTTGTGGTATCGGGGTCCTTGTAATCGGGAGCGACTACTGTCATTTTATCCGCACCCTCTACAACGTGTGCGTTTGTGATGACATAGCCGTCAGAAGTAAACACAACGCCGCTGCCGCTGCCGTATTTTACAGGCTCGGCATAGCCTGTCTGGCGCTGATAGTTATATACCAGCACAACAGTGTTCTTTACCTTTTCGTAAAGCTCCTCGGCATTCAGCAGAGTGCTGTTTGAGCTGTCGTTTATCTTGCTTTCGTCAAGGGGAGCGGCTGTCGCCGTGTTTGAGGTGTTGAGCGTTGTTGACGGTGCGGCGATGGTGCTTTCTGAGCCGCTGTCGGCCGATTCGCCCTGAGATGTACCGTCAGACGAGCTTGCAAAGGGAATGGTGGCATTTATACTGTTGCCGAGTACCGTTCCTGCAAATCCTGCGCCGCCGCCGACTACCAGAGCCGCCGCTATGATACCTGCGACCAGTGCGCCCTTGCCGTTCTTCTTAGGCGGCTTGTTTGCGCCTGGGGCAACGTGTATGTTGTTTGCGCCCGTATTGTTTGCGCCGTTTGCGTAGTTGTAATATGAGTTGTACGCATTCTGCTGTGCGTCATAGGAGCTTGTGTAGGAAGAGCCTGCGTTATAACCGTTTGCATTTGCAGATGTGTCTGTCTGCGAATTGCCGACGGTCGAGAAGCTGTTCTGTACCTGCTCGTTTTCGCTGTTCATGTTGTTCATATCATTGCGTTCAAATCCGTCTGTCATATCTATCGTCCTTTCACGCCCGTAGGCTTTATCGTTTTTTGACTATGGCTAAAGTATACTGTTTATATGTGAAAAAGTTGTGATACAGCCTTGAAGTTTGACAGATAATTGCTTTAATTGTCTAAAATATTTACGATTTTCTTCAGGATTTTCGACAAATGGCGCACTTGTCATCAGACCCCGTATTTTAATGTTCGGAAGTGCTGCCATTTTTTCCAGTTCAGGAAAAACATTTTCGGGTGTAAAACCGAATTTGTTCTCTTCTCCGGCAACGTTGACTTCAATCAGAATCTCTGTGCAGACATCCTTTTTAACGGATTCTTTACTGATTTCTTCAGCAAGGCGCAGCGAATCTACAGAGTGAATCATTGTAACATTACCTACGATGTATTTGACTTTATTGCGCTGTAAATGTCCAATCATATGCCAGTGAATGTCCTTTGGAAGCCGGTCAATTTTTTCAACAAGTTCCTGAACGTAATTTTCACCGAATTCACGCATACCGGTATCATAGACTTCGCAAAGCATGTCAACCGGTTTGGTTTTGCTGACGGCAATTAATGTCACATCGGATGCACTGCGGTTTGCACGCGCGCAGGCTTCTTTAATATTTTTTTCAACGGTTTTAATATTTTCTGCAAGCATGAAAATGCCCTCCTTGTAATTGTTGTTTTAGTAAATCATCTGATTTGCCGTGTATTTACCGGCATCCAGTAAAATGTGGTCATATGCGGCGATACCATGGGAAAGCCCTTTTTTCACAATGTAATATTCATTGTTGGAATCCAAAATCTCAACCTGTTCAAAAATGGTATATCCTGTATTGACGCAGTATACACCTTTTAATTTTTCGATGGCGCCGATAACATAGCGTTCCGAAGAATCCGGTTTTACAATAATTGTACCTTTCTCAAAGTCATCGCAGCTTACGTAATAAACGGTATCGGTATTACGGTAAATATCAGCATCGACAAAGGATGTGGTCAGTTGTCCGGCTGAATCATACGATTCGCAGATAAATCCGGAATTGTTGCTGTTGCCGCCGGTTGTCAGATACTCTTTTGGAATGGTATAAAATTCGCTTTCTGTCACGGCGGAAACCGGAATTTTCAACCCGGATTTGGAAGCTGTGACTAATTCGATATCCAGAAAACGTTCTGAGGCATATCGTATCATGTATTTATCCAGGCTTAATCTGCCATAATAATTACCGTCGTGGTTGACAAGTGAAAAATCTGCGGTGGTTGTGACGTTATCTTTTTTAAATTTAATATTTATTGTTGACTTGGAAGTTAAATCCATTTTATCAATATCACTTTGTGTCAGTGGAATTAAAATGTACCAGGATTCGTTGTTAATCAGTTTATAGGCAGGATTTCCGGCAACAACAAGCTCCTGTGCTTTTAAATTGGTCTTGGTATATTTATTTTTATCAAAGTCTGAAGGTGTAACAGTATCAGCAGTCAGGTCTTCATAACCGTCGATAGAATAGACAATGACACCTCCCGATTCCGCAGACACGGTACGGAATAAGTTCCGGCTTCCAGTATTTTCAATAATGGACTCTAAATTCGCCATAATGCTCTGGTTCATGGATTCAAGTACCATATAATTAATATCTGTTTTTAAATCGTACAAATCTGAAAAGTTACTGCCGTCATAACCGGTTTTAAAAGAGTTTAAAGTCGATTTAATATTGGCAAGGCTTTCCTTTGAAAGAGAATTTTCTTCGGCATTCGTATACTGTGCAAGGATATCTGATACGCGCCCGGTTTCATCGACGGTATAGACTGTGTCATTTCCTTTAATACGGGTGTTTTCACGCTGATAATAGTTAATATTGCCGGAGTATTCAGAACGGTATACAGCTTCGCTGCGCACGGCAATTCCCGTATAGGAAGAATTGGTAGTCAGTGAACCGGCTTCAACTTCGTATGTCTGTACTTTGGATTTGGAAAGATACATCACGATAAAACATACGATATATATAATAACAATTGCGAAAATAAGCCCCGCTGCTTTTGGTTTTCTGCGATATTTTACAACTTTGCGGTTGGATTGTCCTGCCATGGGATTCCTCACTTTCATCATTCTAATAATTACCAATATAATTTTTACTTTTTCAGCCACACTAATATCAGCACTAAATATAAGGAGGTCAGATAATGAATTCAAAAGGCTTTGATTATACAGCTTTGACGATTGTTATTATTGGTGCAATTAATTGGGGACTGATTGGATTTTTCAATTTTAATCTTGTATCATTCCTTTTTGGACAGACGGGTTGGATCAGCCGTATCATTTACGCGATAGTAGGACTTTGCGGCATTTACCTTGTAAGTGCCTACGGACGTATTACAGATATGGGGCATCAGTCCGTTTAACAGTATTGTAAAAAGACCAGCCGCAGACAATCGGAAGTTGTTTACGGTCTGGTCTTATCTGCTGAAAGTATTATTGATATATTTCACGCCATTCCATATCACCACGTTCCAGCGATTTAATCAGCAATTCCGCAGTTGCAAGATTGGTTGCAAGCGGAATATTATACATATCACACAGTTTACAAATATTATCAGAATCCGGTTCATGTGCAAGCGGATTAACAGCTTCGCGCAGGAAAATGACAAGGTCAATCTGGTTATGTTCAATCTGTGCACACAACTGCTGGTCACCGCCTAAATGTCCGGTTAAAAATTTGTGAATAGACAGATTCGTGACTTCTTCTATTAATCTGCCGGTTGTACCGGTTGCAAACAGCTGATTTTTATTTAAAATCCCTCTATATGCGATACAGAAATTCTGCATCAGCTTCTTTTTTGAATCATGCGCAATTAACCCAATATTCATAAGTACCCTCCATATTTGTATTTGATTAAATTTTAACCTCTGAAATCATCGGCAAATATTTCATCATCCCGTTCCACATTGCGCTGCAGGGAAACATTTAATACAACGCCCATTGAAATGTATGCAGAAACCAAAGATGTAAGACCGTAACTAAAAAAAGGTAACGGCTGTCCTGTGTTTGGCAGTAATTGTGTTGCAACTGCAATATTTAATGCACTTTGAAAACCAATCTGTGCGGCAACACCGCAGCAGATTAGGCGTCCGGCAAAATCCTTCGCCCTTACAGCTGCAATTATACACTCAATTACAATCCATGACAACAAAAGAATTGCCATACAGCAGCCGATAAAACCCAGCTCCTCTCCCATGACCGCAAAAATAAAATCAGTGTGGCCTTCTGCAATATAGTGGGCATTATTTAAGGAAGAAGGATCATCATTGTTAAGTCCTTTACCGGAAAGCTGACCCGAACCGATTGCCTGTACGGAATATTTCTGCTGGTAAGCACCATCTTCATTATTTTCAGGTTCAAAGAAAGTCATAATACGGT
>OMGL01001107.1_pt1 | contig 18087 bp, 18 predicted proteins | sample 1645831 | NCBI WGS metagenome assembly OMGL01 (sample SAMN00849301, study PRJEB25192) | human gut metagenome | reverse complement strand
CCCGGCCCGTCACCAGCACCTTCATGCCGTTTTCCGGACGGAACCGCAGACGCAGAGCCTGCCCCTTGAACATGACGCACCGGATGGCTCCGGTGGGGTCCTTCAGGGAAAAATAGTGGTGCCCCGAGGGGTACATTTTATAGTTGGAGATCTCACCCCGGACGCAGATGCCGGACAGCATGGGCTCGTTGTCCAGCAGGAGCTTCACCAGCTCGTTGACCTCTGTGACACTGAAAATATGCCGTTCCATAGTCACTCCTTCTCAAGTTGGGGACGGAGCCGGGCCGATACGGCTTCCTCCGCCCACCGGGAAAACGCTTTGACACGGAACAAGCGGAATAAGCCTGCCCGCAGGACGTCCGCCAGAGAGCAGACGAGGTAGATGGCAAACGCGCTGCCCAGAACGCCTGATGCCAGCAGAATCGGCGGCTTGTCCGCCAGAAACGCAAACCGGCCTGCCAGCCAGTGCTCCCAGATCAGCGGATGGGCGTGGATCAGGTACACACTGAAGGCCAGCGGCGAGACGCTTTCGATAAAACGCCCAAAACGGGGGCCGATATTCAGCTCCGCGAAGCACAGTACCAGCGCCACCGCCGCCAGCAGCGCCACCAGAATACGCGCCAGGCTGGCACCTAAGTGCTGCCAGAGCGTGGCATCCATAAAGCCCTGCGGGCCGGCGATGGTAATGAGTTTGGTCAGCACCTGTCCCGGCGGCGGCAGAAACAGCGGGCTGACCCACTGCAGGGCAGCAACTGCCCACCACACCGCCAGCAGCACCAGTAGCGTGCCGACGCTCAACGTGATTTGACGTGAGAAAGGCCAGCGCAGCGCCAGACGCGTGCGGCGCGTTTTTTCACTGAAGACGATACTCATGAGAAAGCCTCCCGCTGTTCAAACACGCGGCTTAAGACGTATTCACGCTGTTCGATAAACAGCGGGTCGGATTTGATGCTGCGCACGGGTTCTCCCGCGACGTAGCGGCGGGCAAAATCCAGCGGCAAACGCTCCAGCACGCGGCCCGGCCCGGGCGAGAGCAGCACCAGCTCGGTCGCCATAAACACCGCCTCTTCGATATCGTGGGTAATCAGCAGCACCTGCTTGCCCGTCTCATGCCACAGGCGCAGCAGCAGGGTTTGCATCTGCTCGCGTGTGAAGGCATCCAGCGCCCCGAACGGCTCGTCCAGCAGCAACAGCTGCGAATTCGCGGCCAGCGCGCGGGCAATCCCGACACGCTGCCGTTGGCCGCCGGAAAGCTGCCAGATATAGCGTTTTTCCGCGCCTTCCAGCCCCACTTTTTTCAGCATCGCCCGCGCGGTTTCCAGCCGCTGTTCACGATGGATGCCCGCAAGCTGCAGCCCAAACGCCACGTTTTCCTGCACGTTGCGCCAGGGAAGCAGGCCTTCATTCTGGAAGACCACGCCGCGCTCGGCGCCGGGGCCCTCCACCTTTTTGCCTTCCAGTTGAATGGTGCCATGCTGATAAGGGACAAACCCGGCGATGAGATTCAGCAGCGTGGTTTTTCCGCACCCGGACGGGCCCAGCACCACCAGCAGCTCACCGCTGTCCAGCGTCAGGTTGATGTCCTGTAAGGCGGGTTTACCACCGTAATCGGCAGACAGATTTGTAATATTCAGCATGACGAACTCCTTATTTCACAAAACGATCGGTCACGTACTGGCTGTAATCCGCCGCTACCGCGGGCACTTTGCCCTGCTCCTTCAGGAAGGTGGCGGTATCCACAATCGCTTTGTTAACCGGCCCGGTCAGCTGCTGCACCTGCTGCGCGGGGGTCAGATAGGTATTGCCCTTCACCAGCCCCGGCACGTCCGCTTCCGGCACGCCGCTCAGGCGGGAGAGTTTCTCCAGGTTGGCGGGCTGCTTCAGCCATTCATCCGGGTTACTGATGTACGGCTGCTGGGCGTCAATCGCGCTTTTCGCGAAGGCTTTCACCACCTCAGGATGTTTCTCGGCGAAGTCTTTGCGCACGACCCACACGTCGAGGGTCGGCGCGCCCCACTGGCCCACTTTTTCGGAGTCGGTCAGCACGGTGCCGTCTTTTTCCAGCTCGTTCACCGCAGGCGCCCACACATAGGCCCCGTCAATGTCGCCGCGCTGCCAGGCCGCAATAATCGCCGGCGGCTGGAGGTTAATAATTTGTACCTGCCCCGGCTTGATGCCCCAGTGTTTCAGCGCCGCCAGCAGGCTGTAGTGGGTGGTGGAGATAAACGGCACGGCGATGCGTTTGCCGATCAGGTCTTCCGGTTTGGTGATGTTTTTCTTCACCACCAGCGCTTCAGAGTTACCGAGCTGCGAGGCGAGCAGGAACACCTCAATCGGCACCTGCTGGCTGGCCGCAACCGCCAGCGGGCTGGAACCGATATTGCCGATCTGCACGTCGCCGGAGGCTAACGCACGCACCACGGACGCGCCGCTGTCGAACTTGCGCCAGTCGACCTTCGCGCCGCTCTCTTTGGCAAAGGTGTTATCCGCCTGCGCGACTTTCGCCGGTTCCGCAGAAGTTTGATACGCGACGGTGACGTCCACCGCCTGCGCCTGAAATGCCCACAGCGCCAGCGCGCCGAGTAGTGTGATTCGCGATGAAATTGCCATAGTGCCTGCTCCCCTTGTTGTTATGAGGGCAGTATTTCCAACGCGGGAATTTTGATAAAGGAATAAAAATGAATCGCTCATAACGATTCGTTTTTAGATAAAAAATGGGAAAGGATAGTTGGTTTTGTGCGGTTGTTTTATGCCGGGTGGCGCTGCGCTTACCCGGCCTACACATTGTGCTATACCTAGGCCGGGTAAGGCGCAGCCGCCACCCGGCAAAAAACTCAGCGCTTCGCGTTAAGCTCAGCAATATCCTTCGGCGTGGTGCGACAGCAGCCACCAATCAGCTTCGCTCCGGCGTCCAGCCACTGGGGCAGATACCCCGCCAGCGTCTCACACGCTTCGCCGTGGTGGTGCCAGGTTTTGGTCACCGCATCATAATGCTCGCCCGAGTTCGGGTAGACCACCAGCGGCAGCGACGTCAGGCTCTGCAGGTGCTTCAGCGCCGCCGTGGTATTTTCCAGCGCGATGCAGTTAATGCCCAGCGCGACGATATGCGGAGAGTCGGCCAGCACGCTGACCACGTCACGCAGCGGCGTGCCGTCGCTCAGGTGCTCGCTGTCCCGCAGGGTAAAGGAGAACCACGCCCGGGCGCGGGGATACCCGGCCAGAAGGGCCGCCAGCGCCTTAATCTCGGCAAAAGACGGCAGCGTTTCGCAGGCCAGCAGGTCAGCGCCCGCGTCCAGCAGCGCTTCCACGCGCGGGCGGTGGAAGGCCGTAAACTCCTCAGCGCTGCGCACGTAGTCACCGCGATACTCTGAGCCATCCGCCAGATAGGCACCATACGGCCCAACGGAGCCCGCCACAAGCAGCGTGCCCGCATGCGGATTTTCAGCCAGATACGCTTCACGCGCCTTACGCGCCAGCTCCACGCTTCTGCCAATCAGCATTCGGGACTGCGCCTCGTCCAGGCCGCGGGCCGCAAAGCCCGCAGGCGTGGCCTGGTAGCTGGCGGTGATCGCCACCTGTGCCCCCGCGCGGTAGTAATCAAGGTGCACTTCACGGATAAGCTCCGGGTTTTCCATCAGCACTTTGGCAGACCAGAGGCTGTCTGCCAGGTTACAGCCGCGCGCTTCCAACTCCGTCGCCATCGCGCCATCCAGCACCACAAACGGCTGCTTTTCAAGGAGGGCGGTAAGCGGATTATTCTGCGACATGTTCAGGCTCCTGCGATGTCAGATTTCGGGTCAGGTAATAGGCACCATAACACAGGGCGACAAACGGGATCCCGCAATAAAGGGCAATGCGCTGGCTCGGGTCAAACCACAGGCCAACACAGGCCACCACGCAGAGAATAAACCCGAGGACCGGCACCAGCGGATACCACGGCGCACGGTACTGCAGCGCAGAGAGCGGCTGGCCGGACTGCAGATGGCGACGACGGAAGACGAAGTGCGACGCACAGATGCTGATCCAGACGGCTACCACCGCAAAGCCAGAAATCGCCGAGAGCGCGACAAATACCGTGTCCGGTGCCACGACGCTTGAGAAGAGCGCCAGCACGCCGCCGAGCATAGAAACCGAGAGCGCCGTCAGCGGCACGCCGTTTTTGTTCACGCGGGCAAAGCAGCGCGGGAGCGTTTTCTCATTAGAGAGCGACCACAGCATGCGCCCGGAGGCGTACAGCCCGGAGTTCGCCGCCGAAAGGATCGCCGTCAGGATCACGAAGTTAAAAATATCCGCCGCGTAAGGAATACCGACCTTTTCAAACACCAGCACGAACGGGCTCTTTTCCACGCCCGCCTGCTGCATCGGGATCAGCGCCGCCAGCACAAACACGGTGCCGATAAAGAAGATGATCAGGCGCGCAATGGTGGTGCGGATCGCCACCGGGATGACCTTGTGCGGGTTTTCCGTTTCCCCTGCTGCGATACCGATGAGTTCGGTCCCGGAGAAGGCAAAGTTCACCGCCACCATGGTCATCAGGATCGGCAGGCCGCCGTGCGGGAACCAGCCCTCGGCGGTGATGTTGCTTAAGCCCGGCGCGGGGGAACCGTCCTGCATCGGGATAAAGCCAAAGACCGCCGCGCCGCCAAGAATAATGAAGGCGATGATGGTGATGACTTTCACCAGGGAGAACCAGAACTCACCCTCCGCAAAGAAGCGCGTGGAAATGACGTTCAGGCCAAATATCACCACGCAGAAGACCACGCACCACGCCCAGACGGGCACCTGCGGGAACCAGTACTGCATGCAGAAGCCCGCGGCGGTAAAGCTCGAACCGAGCGCCACCGTCCAGGTGAGCCAGTAGAGCCACGCCACGGTGTAGCCCGTCGCCGGGCCAAGATAACGCGCGGCATAGACGTGGAACGCGCCGGTTTCCGGCATCGCCACGGAGAGTTCGCCCAGACACTGCATCACCAGCCAGACCACCAGCGCACCTATGAGGTACGCCAGCAGCGTGCCCGCCGCCCCGGTCGTGGAAATGATGTAGCCGGTATTGAAGAATAACCCTGTCCCAATCACGCCACCCAGCGAGAGCATGATCAGGTGGCGTGTTTTCATGGTGCGCTTAAGCTGCCCATATTCTTGTTGTGTTTGCATATTACCTTCTATACGTATGGACATCTAAACATCCAAAGAAGGTGTGTTATACCGCGATTGTTAATAAAAAGCTAGATGACCAGACGCAAACGGGCGCGCCGCGCGCTGAGTCTGGGATGGGTTGTGAGGATCACATAGAGAATCGGACGCCAGGCCATAAGCACCTCCGCAAGCAGATACTTACAGCATGGTGCGGGAAAAGGCGATCTTCGGTCAGTCGAAAGTGGTATCGATGAACTCTCAGATCATACTTTTACGCTTCCCTCATGGTATGTCGCCACCAGGCAGGCTTCATGTCGTCGAAGGCGTGATTTTCCGGGGCAAACTCCGACTGGTCCGGATCGTCAAACACGCCAGTAAAAAAGGCAATGGTGGGTGCATCATCAATTGCGCCAATTGAACTGCCGCAGGTGGGGCAAAACGCCCGGCTGGAGTAGTCCGACGATCGCCATGTCGCCGGACGTCCGCCCGGGCCGATCCATTGCACGTTTTCCGCAGGGAATTCAATCCATACGACGGTTTGTGCGCCAGTGTGTTTCTGACAGATATCACACGAGCAGGTATGCACATTGCCCCCGTTCGCAGCATTAAAGCGAACCGCGCCGCATAAGCACCCGCCTGAAAAAACCTTTTCCATACTGTCGTCCTGAGCTGTTTAAAATCTCATCAAAACATAACACACTATTGAGGATTTATAGGCCAGGTCATGCGAAGCCATCGCCCGGCACGCCAGCCGCAGAATTATTGGTAAATCCTCAAATCGGTTCTATAGTCGTCACAGTTTCTTAGTAACCAGGACTGACTGATGCGCTTTAACGGACTGACTAAAGGTTTCTTTATTTTCATTCTCGCCCTTGTGACCTGGGCCTTCTTCGACGTGCTGTCGCCCTACTTCTCCGCGATACTGTGGGCCGCCATTCTGACCGTTATCTTCAATCCGGTAAAAAACAAGCTGCGCGCCGCGCTGGGGGATCGCAACGGGCTGGCCTCGCTCTTGACCATCGGTATTATCTGCCTGATCGTCTTTATTCCGCTGATGGTGATCCTCTCCTCGCTCGCCATTGAGCTGAACGTGGTTTACACCAAACTGCAGGAGAACAACACCCAGTTCCCGGAAGTGGTGGCGAGCATCTTCAACCACCTGCCTGACTGGGCCAGCGGCTTCCTCGCGGATCACAACCTGACCAACGCGGCGCAGATCCAGAAAAAACTCTCCGACGTCGCGCTGCAGGGCGGACAGTATCTGGCGGGCAGCGCGTTCCTGATCGGCAAAGGCACCTTTGGCTTTGCGATTAGCTTCGGCATCATGCTGTATCTGCTGTTCTTCTTGCTGAAAGACGGCCCGTATCTGGTACGCCAGATCCTCGACTCCCTGCCCCTGTCCGATTTTGCCAAGCAGCATCTGTTCGCCAAATTCGTCGGCGTGTCGCGCGCCACGGTAAAAGGGACGGCGGCGGTGGCCGTGGTTCAGGGCATCCTCGGCGGGATTGCCTTTGCCATTGCCGGTATCGACGGCAGCGTGCTCTGGGGCGCATTGATGGCCTTCCTCTCGCTGGTGCCCGCCATCGGCTCGGCGATTGTCTGGGTGCCTGCCGCTATCTTCCTGTTCGCCACGCACCAGATCTGGCAGGGGCTGTTTATTGTCGGTTTCTTCGTGATCGTCGTCGGGCTGGTGGACAATATTCTGCGCCCGCTGCTGGTGGGGAAAGACACCAAAATGCCGGACTATCTGATTCTGATCTCCACCCTCGGCGGCATGGAGCTGTACGGCATTAACGGCTTTGTGATTGGGCCGCTCATCGCCGCGCTGTTTATCGCCTGCTGGAACCTCTTCTCCGGACGCGATCACGAAGGCAACGCCGAAGAGCTGGACGCGGATTTCATCGAAGAAGGAAAAAATCCTCCAGATTTGTAAGGACGTGACGATAAAGACCACACCAGGCGGCGCCGTGCCGCCTTTTTTTTCGCCTTAAATCAGACGTTTTCTATAATTTGAAGAACGCCATCCTACTCATGTCGTAAAAGGATCATCTGGTGCGAATCGCGACGATAACAAACTGGGCCTATGGGGCCACGGTCTGCCTGACCATCGCCTCCGGCATCATCATGCTGATGGCGTCCAGTGCGGATACCCTCGAGCGTCAGGCCGTTGAACAACGGCAGAAATTTGATCAGCTGACGGAAGATATCGAAACCGATATCTGGGCGCAGTCTGATCTAGCGCGGCTGTACGCCATTAAAAAAGATCCTCAGGTGCTCAAGGAATATAACCAGGCAGAAAACAGCCTGAAGCGCATCGAGCTTCGGCTGGAAAAGCTGCAGGATAACGGCGCATCGGATGATGAGCTCTCCCTGCTGCGCGAAGGCATAAAAATCATCGATGAGCTGCAGGACGAACAGCAAACCGCCCTCGCCAGCCTGGAACGCGGTGAAGACGCCCAGGCCGTTGCCTTACTCTATGGTCAGCCCTATGAGCAGGAGCTGGATCGCGCGCAGAATCAGATCGATCACTTTCGCCAGATACTCGACAAGCGCGTTATCGGCTCCGTTAAAGATGCGACAAAAAAATCGAAAGCGCTGCGTACCGCCTCTGAGCTGACGGTCGGCCTGACCGCCCTGCTGTTCCTGTTTGTACTCGGCTTTATATTAAAGCGCCGCGTGCTGCGTCCCGTGGTGCGCCTGAGCGACGTGGTGCACCGCCTGGCATCCCAGGATTACGCGGTTGAAACGCCCAATTTCAACCAAATCGATGAGATAGGCGATATGGCTCAGGCCATTAGCATCTTCCGTGAAAACGGCCTGGCGCGGCAGCGTCTGGAAAAAGAGCGCGATGCCGACTGGGCCATCCGCGAGCTGCTGGCGCGCATGACCCAGCGGCTGCAGGGCTGTGAGAACTTTAACGATGTGATTAACGTGGCGGAGCTGTTTGCCCCCAATATCGCGCCGGGGATCGCGGGCCGACTCTACGTCCTTGACCGCGAGCCGTGGCAGATGCGCTGCGTCGCGCAATGGCTTTCGCCGGTTGGTGAAGAGACGACGTTCCACCCGGACGAGTGCTGGGCCGTGCGTCGCGGGCAGAGTCACCCGCCGGTGAACGGCGAGCCGGATATTGCCTGTTATCATCTTCCGGCATCCCAGGCGGAAAGCGCGCTTTGCGTGCCGCTTATCGCTCAGGGTGAGGCCATTGGCCTGCTCTCCTTCCAGAATATCACGGCGGATAATGCCCCTTCCCGCGCGTATCTGGAGCTGATGGCCGAGGCGCTCGGGCTGGCGCTGGCCAACCAGCGTCTGCGCGACGCGTTGCTGGAAAAAGCGTTGTTTGACCCGCTCACCGGCCTGCGTAACCGTCATCATCTGGAAGATACCCTGCAAACCCAAACGGCACAGGCGATACGCACCGGCGTGCCGTTAAGCTGCATGATGATTGATATCGACCACTTCAAGAGCATTAATGACCGTTTCGGCCATGAAGCGGGCGATCTGGTGATCAAAAGCGTGGCGTCAATTGTTCAGCGGGCCGCACATGACAACGGGCTGGCATTCCGCTACGGGGGCGAGGAGTTTCTGGTGCTGCTTTCCGGTGCCGATGAAGCAGAAGCGTAAGCCTGCGCGCAGAAGATTTACACCGGCGTGCATGAGCTGTCGCTTCGCTACGGGCTGACCGAGATTGGGCCGGTGGACGTGTCGATTGGCATTGCCAGCTACCCACAACATGCCCAGACCGACAATCTGCTGCGCGCTGCGGATGTGGCCTTGTACCGGGCGAAAGAGCTGGGCCGTGCGCGGATTGTGAGTTTTGGGATGCTGGAGGCGGGCTGAGGCTGATTCTCGCGCCCTGACTTTCTCCGGTTCAGGCGCGCGTGATAGCCCAGAGCACCACAATCCCCAGGGCATTGCTCCGCTTTTCCACATACAGGGTGGTATCGGAATAAACGTTACCCTGCGGGTTACAGATGCGGATCTCCTTCTTTAATTCCGGCTCGTAGACTTCCGCACCCGAGCAGGTGTGGCGGGTACTGGACTCATACCGGTAAGGTTTGCTCCAGGCCGAATAGTCCCCCTCCAGCAGCCAGGCCGTTGTAAAGACCACGAACATGGCAACCGGCAGGCTGCAGATAAAGAAGCCAAGGTAGATTTTTACCGCGTCAGCAAGGCGCTTACCTTTCAGTCTCCCCTTTCTGATGAAATAGACCATCGGCACCAGCGCCAGCAGCAACGCCCCACAGGCAAGGTACTGCTCCCCGCGGATCGAAAGGTATGTCACGCGGTAAATGTTGACTGACCAGACCACAAAAGCCGATATCAGTGCTATCCCGCCCGCGATGAGAGGGATCCAAAAGGAAAAACGCGCTTTTTTCATGGTGGACTCGTCCTTGTCATTCTTGTCGGGTCAGAAGGTCAATCATTGCCCGGGTTGCTGCTGACTGGCGTCGGTGCGGGGCAAACAGCACGGAGAAAGGTCGCGATCGTCCCCGAAGGTGCGGCAGCACCTCAACTAACTGGCCGCCCTGTATTCTGTCGCGAACGATAAATTCATAGCTTTGGCAGATCCCCATCCCCTGCTCCGCCAGCGAAACCACGCCGAGAACATCGTCTGATATTTCGATAGTTGACCCCGGCATCCAGTCAATATCGCGCCCTTCGTCATGAAATACCCAGGGGGCGATACGCCCGGTGCGCGGCATGATAAACGGCAGGCACTGATGGCGCTGCAGCTCTTCCAGCGTCTGAGGCTTTCCTCTCCGATGCAGGTAGTCCGGGGAGGCGACCAGAAGCAATGCCGCGTCTTCCAGCTTACGCGCCACAAGTCCACTGTCAGGCAACTGTCCCAGACGGATCGCCAGATCGAACCCCTCTGCGATCAGGTCAACGTTGCGATTAGTAATGTTCAGCTCCACCTGTACGCGTGGGTAGCGTTGATTATAGTGCGCCAGCAGCGGCGGCAGGCGGTAGTGGGCATAGGTGGTCGGGACACTCATTCTCACGCGACCGGTCAGATCGCCCTCCTGACCCCGGCCAACGCGTTCGGCGTCATCAAGCAGAGAGAACGCAGAACGCGCCTGCTCAAGATAGACGCGTCCGGCTTCAGTCAGCCCCACACGGCGGGTCGTGCGCTGTAATAGCTGCCGTCCAAGACGCGCTTCCAGACGGGTGACCGCGCGGCTCAGTACCGAAGGGGTGGTTGAAAGAGCAACCGCTGCGCCCGTAAATGAGCCGTGCTCAACCACAGCAATGAAGACTTCAACGTCGCCGAGGTAATCGAATTTCCGGCTCATTTTGCTCTCTCAGGAACAAATGTTTTTCAATTTGGCTAATTTATCTCCCGTTGAGCGATGAGTAAAGTGGCCAGCATTCATCACCTGAACGTTCCACTGGAGCCTGTCAATGTTCAACCGTCCCCATATTCTGCCCGCCATCGCAATGGCGGCGTTGTTCGCTTTCCCAAGTCTTGTCAACGCGGCGAACCACCCGCCTCTGAAGCGCTGGCGAAGCTATGCCGGTGTGAGCTGGGATACCGCTCAAGAAGGGAAGATTCCTGCGACGTTTTCCGGTTCGGTCAATGCCCCTATTGCAGGTATCCACTTTGATGCAATGGACCGGGCCTTTGTCAGCACGCCCCGGCTGGTTTCCGCCGCAGCACCCGCCACGTTAAGCATTCTGGATACGACGGCGCAGTCTGGCCCTGCCCGCCTGACGGCGTTTCCCTCCCGCGAGGGGAATGCGGTGAACACCGATCCCGCTCAGAGCCTGCGCAACGTGCTCGGTTTTTATATTGACCGTAAAAACGGCTGGCTATGGGCGCTGGACATGGGGTTTGTTGCAGGCGAAACAGAGTCCCCCACGGGGGCGCAGAAACTGGTCGTACTGGATCTCCACTCTGGCCGCACCATCAAACGTATCGCCCTGGACGGCGTAGCGGACCGCAAGGCCAGCTTTCTGAATGATGTGGTGGTCGATGAAAACCGCCGTGTCGCCTATATCTCCGACAGCGGCTCGCGGAGCGCGCCTGAAAACCAGGTGGGACTAATTATCGTCGATTTCGCTACCGGTACGGCCCGGCGCGTGCTCGATCGTCATCCTGCGCTGCAGATTGAGCCAGGCGTTAACGTCGTCTCGCACGGGACTGAAGTCTGGCCTGGTAAACCATTACTGATTGGTATCAATGGCATTGCGCTTTCACCCGATGCGGGCACGCTGTACTGGACAGTGACAACCGGCACGCACGCCTATACGGTACCGACCGCGATACTGAGGCAGCCTGCGTCAACCAATGCGCAAATTGCCGGGCAGATCCGCGATCTGGGTCGCGTGGGGGGCAACACCGACGGAATGGTGACAGATGTAAAAGGTAACCTCTACATTACCGATGTCACACGCAATGGTATCGTCAGATACGATCCTGAAACCCATTCCATGTCGCTGATTGCGGCAAGCGAAGAGGTGCGCTGGCCAGACACGCTGGCAATCCGTCCTAACGGAGACCTGGTATTTACCTCGAGTCGCCTCAATGACCACTTCGCGGGAACCGTTAAACCGGGAGAAGAACGCTATGATTTGTGGCGCTTGCGTCTCGATGCTTTACAAAAATAAGGGCAAGTAAACCAGGAGACCTGCATATATGGGCTCATAATTTCACACGTTCTTATTTCCTTAAAGGCTGAACGTGATGTCTTCCCCCTGCTCAGAAAGAAGTGGTTAACATTGCGCTCCTGGAAATTCCGTGAGGCGCGTTTTACTTCGCGCTTCACCGAAGTAACGCACGTTTGCACAACGTAGACTGGGCCTTCGTTAATCAGAGGATGATAAAATGAAAACCCAGCAGGTCGATTTTGCTTCTTTATATTTTGGTACACCGGTCGCCATTATCTCCAGCCAAAATCCTGACGGTTCAACCAACCTGAGCCCGGTCTCCTCGTGGTGGATCCTCGACCGGAATATCGTGTTCGGGCTTGGCACCTCCGGAAAGTGTTATGAAAATATCACAGGTAACCCCGATATTGTTCTGAACATCCCGGACAGCAGGCTCTGGCAGAATATTGAAGCTATCGCAAATAAAACGGGAAAAGCATCGCCACCGGAATGGAAGAAAAAGAGGGGATATGTTTTTGAAAAGGACAAATTTAGCTGCGGGAATTTACATAAGGAAAAGGCGGTGACGATTAACTCGTGGAGAATTAAAGAGTGTCCTGTACAAATAGAGGCTCAGGTTTGCGGGATATCGCCCCTGACCGGTTCGCAGGGGAACCTGGTGTCCGTTGATGCCACGATAACCTGCGTCCACATATCTGAGGCTTTATTAATTCGTACTCAGAGAGGGGTAAAATTTAATGTGGAGAAATGGAAACCCCTCTATTATCTATTTCGCCACTATTTCTCGCTGGGTCACCGACTCGGTCACAACTTCCGACACGATGAGTAACCCGGACTTTTTGACAGCGGAAAGGTTTAAACTTTTCGTGATATTCTTTCTTTACGCCCCTTAGTTCCTATACTCGAGCCATATTCGCCACTGTATTAACGCCTGCCACGCGCAATACGTTGCGCATGACAGGTGAAGATATTTTGTTCTGGAAAAACGTCTATGTCGAAACTGGATTTGAGGTCCAAAAAAACCTGGGGCGCGCTGGCAGCGATCGCCGTTGTCGCCGGTACGCTGGCATCTGCTTTTGCATGGACGGCGGGCTGGCTTGGGTCACGCACGGTCAGCCAGGCACTGGTGGGTGAAACACCGAAACCCTTCCCACCGGGTTTTCGCCGCGCGCATGGAAAAGGCATCTGCTTTGCCGGCACCTTTACGCCAAACGGCTCGGCGGATTCCCTTTCAACCTCCCGCCTCTTCTCGCAGCAGGAAGTGCCCGTGGTGGGCCGATTTTCTATTGGTACTGGCGATCCGCATGCCCCGGATAGTACGACCAAAACCCTGAGCATGGCGCTACTGCTAAAGACAGATGACAAGCAACAATGGCGGATGGCGATGAACAACGAGCCTTTCTTCGCCACGCACAGCCCGGAAGGTTTTCTGGCCTTGCGAAAAGCCACGGCTGTTGATGCAGCCACCGGCAAACCGGATCCACAGCGTCTCAAAGACTTTTTGAAAGCGTACCCGGAGGCGGAGAAATACCTTAAATGGGCGGCACAAAAACCCGCTCCCGGCAGCTTCGCGGGCGCGACGTTTTACAGCATTAACGCCTTTTACCTTGTGAACGCGCAGGGGGAACGTCAAGCCGTTCGCTGGATGATGCGTCCGCACGAGCCTTTCCTGTCGATAAGCGATGAGCAACGGCAGAAAGCCGAAGACAACTTCCTGTTCGAAAACCTGCGTCAGCGCCTGGCGCAGAAGCCACTCTACTGGGATTACGTTTTGCAGCTCGCACAGCCGGGCGATCCGGTGGATGACCCTTCCCAGCCATGGCCGGACGATCGCAAAAAGAGGGTGGCCGGTACGCTGGAAGTGACGCGCGTCGAAGCACAATCCACAGGCGCGTGCCGCGACGTTAACTTTGACCCTTCTGTCGTTCCTGCAGGCGTTGCGGTGTCTGACGATCCCATCTTAAACGCCCGCTCCGCTGCCTACTCCCACTCTTTCAGCCGTCGTGAGCGGGAAATTGGCTACGGCAAAGCCACCGAAGCCGTGCAAAAGCAGGAGGTAAAATGAGCTCAAATAAAGATAGGCGAGAGCACGCGCCGCAGCATTTCAATACCCTGGCGCGGAGCCTGCACTGGCTGATGGCGGTGATGATCCTGTCCATGCTTTTCATCGGTGCCGCGATGATGACGTCATTACATCACCGGATTTGGTTAATCGACCTCCACCGGCCGCTGGGTATCGCCATTTTACTGCTGGCACTGGTTCGTCTGGTCAACCGACTTCTGAGCCGGACGCCCCCACTTCCTGCCGATTTGCCCGTCTGGCAGGTGCTTGCCGCAAAGGCATCACACTGGATGCTGTATGGGTTAATGCTGGCAATGCCGCTGCTGGGCTGGGCGCAGCTGTCGGCAGCGGGCCTGCCGATTGTGATGTTTGATGGCGTCAACCTGCCGGCGATTGTCCCGACCAGTCCAGTACTGTATGCCTGGTGTCACGACGCCCACAGCCTTCTGGCAAAATTGCTTTTTGCCGTGGTGCTGGTCCATCTTTCTGCCGCACTGGTTCACGCGTGGATCTACCGGGACGCAGTGTTTGACAGCATAGCGAAAGGGGCAAGTCGGCGTAAGCCATCCGGGAGGACCTGAAGTAAGGCAAGTGGTAGGGGACACGCACAGTCGGAATGTTCGTTTCCTCGCTTGTCATCATCCTGAAACAACGGACACAACCGGAGCACGTATTTGGTCTCCAGATTCGCACGTCAAAACGCCACGAACACCCCACAATTGTCTTAAAAGATAATATCCCTCAATTAAAGCGATTATTTTTTAACCAAAAGAGCATTTATGCCCGCAATTTTAGCCTTTATCAAAAAGTTAAGTGTCGCTTGAGTATCAAATACTCTGTCACCCACACCACCTAACAGATTGATTTCATTGATATCACATCAATAAAAACAATAAAACCCATGACTTCCCAACAAAATATATCAACTCGTGTGATATCTAAATTATAATTCTTATACTTCTGTTAAATGGTGGAGGTCAAAATGCGATTAACCCTACTGCTGTTATGCTGTCTGGTACAGAGTGTAACCTGGGCTGGCGACCTGCCAAAACCAGTTGGTAAACCCATTTTAACGATTTCCGGTAATATAGAAAATACCAATGAAAATGGAAAAGCAGTGTTTGATCTCGCCAGCCTTGAAAAACTGGGTGTCGTGAGTTTCGAGACAACCTCCCCCTGGTATAACGGTCGTACGAAGTTTGAGGGTGTCCCAATGAGCAAGCTCATGGATTATGTGGGTGCAAAAGGTACGAACGTGAATGTTATTGCGCTCAATGATTACTCAACCATCATCCCTCTCAGCGACTTTAAAAAATACAACGCCATCCTTGCCTTAAAGGTCAATGGCGAATATATGCGCATCCGCGATAAAGGCCCATCGTTCATTGTATACCCCTATGACAGTCTTCCTGAGTTGAATAACCAGATTTATTACTCACGATCAGCATGGCAGGTAAGCAAAATGAAGATTGAGTAGTCGTTCAGGAGAACATAATGAACAGGATACTGGTTGGTATCATTTTTTCTCTTTTTATCACGACAGGATATATTGCATACCTTGTTTATGATCGACAGCAGGAATTGCAAAAACTGACTCAATACACTGAGTCCTGGTCCGTGGCACAACTGGTATCAGAGTATTACCGTTTTGAATCATGGCTTGGTCTATACGCAACCGATACCGATGACGTTACGATAGACCAGGTCCGCATGCGCCTCGAAATTATGCTCAGTCAGGGCGATTTAATGAAGGGGGGCGATTTAGGTCGCTACATTGACAGCGATAAAACGCATCAGGAACTCGCTTTACGCTTAGAAAACATACTGGCCTATCTGGATAGCCATCTTGAAAATATGAGCCACCCGGAGTTAAAAGCATACCTGACAAATATGCATGAACTTGATGCACCGCTAAGCCAGCTTTCTGCCACGGCATTAACAAAAGATATTAACACAGTTAACGAATCCAATAAGAAAATACAGATACTGTATTATATCTACTCGGCACTTTCATTGCTTCTGGTGATTTTAAGCTTTATTCTCGGCTTCTTAATGATCTACCAGAATAAAAATATTCTGAAAGCACACATGCAGGTTAAGAGCCTGGCTGACGAGCTTCAAATATCAAAAGAAAAGCTGCAAATTCAGAACTCGAAGCTGGAGTATGATGTTTATCATGACTCCCTCACCGGCATGAAAAACCGCCTTTTCTTCTGGGACGATCTCAACAAAATTAATCTTCAGGCAGATAAAAACCACGTCCCCGTCACCGTAATGTTATTTGATTTAGACCGCTTCAAAGAGGTCAACGATACCTATGGCCATGATACGGGAGATTTGCTGCTGAATCAGGTCTCCCGACGGCTGACCTCAATGAGCAGCGCAACGGATACGTTTTACCGCTTGGGCGGCGATGAATTCGCCCTTCTCTCCAGCGGACTCACGGAAACCGCCGCCGTTTCGCGCGCCAAAGAAATCAGCGATCATATCAGCCAGCCCTATACGATTAATAACCAGCTGATAAAAATTGCCACCTGCGTGGGTATCGTTTTATCAGATAATGAACGACGCTCTGATTATCTATACAAATTTGCCGATCTGGCCCTTTACGAAGCGAAAAAAGAAGGTTCGCAGCAGATCAAAGTCTTCCGTCAGTGGATGCTGCAAAGACTGCAGGAAAGCAGAACCCTTGAACATGATATGGCTCTGGCGATCGATCACAATGAATTCGTTGTCTATTACCAGCCTATTGTCGATTCATTCAGCAATGAAATTTACGGCTATGAAGCGCTTATTCGCTGGATACACCCGGTGAAAGGGATACTCGCGCCAGATTATTTTATTTCCGTCGCTGAAAAAACGGGGATGATCAATGAGATCGGCAAGTCGGTGCTTGAGATGGCCTGCCGGGAAGCGGTGTCCTGGGCGGTGCCGGCCAGGATCTCGGTGAACGTCTCCCCCGTTCAGCTAGGCACGAAATCGTTTACCGCGATGGTGCAGTCCATCCTGAAAGAGACAGGGCTACCGGCCAGCCGACTTGAGCTAGAGGTAACAGAGTCTTCGCTCTTCAGTGACAGCAACATGCCGATCACTATTCTCAAAAAGCTCCGGGCACTGGGTGTCAAAATTTCCATCGATGATTTCGGAACGGGATATTCCTCGCTCTCACGACTGAGTGAACTGAATTTTGATAAAATTAAAATAGATAAATCTTTTGTGAATCCGATATCCACGCAGGATGATGCCCTTAATATTGTTAAATTGATTACCGGCATGGCGAAGAGCCTCAACATGCGGGTCATTGCAGAGGGTGTTGAAACCGAAGCGCAGCTTGAACGGCTTCAGGCGCTTGGCTGCGATCTCGTGCAGGGATACCTGTTCGGAAAGCCACAGGCTGAGATTGACAGGAAGATTAGATACGGTTGAAATGGTTGTCCGGTTGTTTCTGGCCAAAAATCACGTAGACGGTTGATAATCAAAGGTTAAACAATGAAAAAAACAGCCCCGGAGTATACGCCTGTTGATTTATCTCGTTGGCCAAGAAAGGAGCATTTTGAAGTCTTCCAGTCATTTGCTGAATGCACAATTAACCAAACCGTTCTGATCGACATTACCGCGCTGCGAAAACATATCAAAGCGGTGGGCTGGAAGTTTTACCCGACGATCATTTTTCTCCTTTCTAACATCATGAACCGGCATCCTGAGTTCCGTATGGCCATGAAGGACAATGAGCTTGTCATATGGAATGAAGTTCATCCCAGCTACACCATTTTCCACCCCGAAACGGAGACCTTTTCGTCACTGTGGAGCCACTATGACGGCAATATGCATCACTTCCAGAACACGTATGCTGAAGATACGGCCCGCTATGGTAATAGCCTTTCCTACTGGCCTAAGGAAGAGTCCCGGGAAAATGTCTTTTTCGTGTCGTCTATTCCGTGGGTAACGTTTACCAACTTTAATATGAACATTGCGCACATGAAGAACTTCTTTTCGCCTATGTTCACGTTTGGAAAATACTACGAGCAGGATGGAAAAGTGCTGCTGCCGCTCGCAGTGCAGGTGCATCATTCGGTGTGCGATGGCTTCCATGTTGCAAGGATGTTTAATGAGCTGCAGGAGATGTGTGATGGTTTGCCAGGGCTTTCAGAGGAGAGGAATGGCTAATGCACAAGGGACAAATGTTGTTTATTTGATTGTCGGAAGACTACTTTTAAAGATGGTGCGATAATAGGAGTCGAACCTACGACCTTCGCATTACGAATGCGCTGCTCTACCAA
>OMGL01001103.1_pt1 | contig 18124 bp, 18 predicted proteins | sample 1645831 | NCBI WGS metagenome assembly OMGL01 (sample SAMN00849301, study PRJEB25192) | human gut metagenome | reverse complement strand
AAAAAAAGATGTCCAGTTCAGCTTCTGGGAGAAGAAGGATGATACACATACGGTAGTCCGATTTGCAACCAGCTGGGCAACCAGAATGGAAGATGTAGAGAAACTTCTTTCTCTGTTATAGATTGTAAAAAGACCTTTTTTATCGTATAATATAGATATTCAGGTGATGGAAAAAGGGAGGTAGAACATGAAGAAACACAGCAAACGTCTGCTGACTGCAGCAGCACTGGTTATGACAACAACTGCCACTATTCATATTATAAATAAAGTGATTGCAGCATCCGCCTGTCTGAAGGAAATGCTGGACACTGATGTAAGAAACTATTATCATTGGCGCTTTGGTGATATTTATTATACAAAAAAAGGCAAAGGAAGCCCGATCCTTTTGATCCATGATATGCTTCCGGGTGGTTCCGGATATGAGTGGGGTAAGATCGAGGATGATCTTGCACTGGAACATACGGTCTATAACCTGGATCTTCCGGGATGCGGACGTTCTGAGAAGTCAGGAATAACTTATACAAACTTTGTTTATGTACAGGCCATCTGCGATTTTATTAAAAATGTGATCGGAGAGAAGACAGATGTTATCGTGAACGGATATGCAGTATCTTTTGTTGTGATGGCATGTCACAATGAAAAAGATCTGTTCAACAAGATTATGATGGTAAATCCGGTCAGTCTTTCAAGTCTGAAACAGATGCCTGGAAAGAAAGAAAAACTTCTCCGCAGATGTCTGGAAATTCCGGTGTTTGGAACATTGGTTTATCACATGGTCGTATCAAGAGATGCTGTTAATAACGAATTCATTGAGAATTATGCATTTGATCCGTTCCATCCGGACAGAGACCTGCAGGATGCATATTATGAGGCAGCGCACAGAGGCGGCTGCAAAGAATGTTTATGCAAATAAAGCATCTAAATATATGAATATTGATATTACCCGTGGACTGAAAGAAATCGATAACAGTCTTTATATTGTTGAAGGTGAAGCTGAGAACAATGGGGAAGCGATCGTAGAAGCATATAAGAACGTCAATCCGTCTGTTGAAGCTGTAACACTTAAAGAAACTAAGCATTTTCCACATGTGGAAGTGCCGGAACAGTTTCTGGAGCAGGTTGGAATCTTCTTCTGACAGAGCTGACTGTTCGACTTGAAAAAAAGGATAAAAGAAAGAACTCATGCTTATGTTGATTTTCACAGTAAAATGTGATGAATAACACAAGAGCATGAGTTCTTTTTTTCTGGAGAAGTGAGGGTACATTGCCCTACTTCTGCCGTTTATATTTCGAAAGAGCCAGAATGACAGAAACAAATGCCAGAGCAAACATAACTTCGATTCCCAGAGATTTCCAGATATCTGTGGCAATATTGCCGGAAACGCTATGATATCTGGCGAGAGTTTCATTGATGTCCTCATACCAGTAGACTGGAAGAAACTGTGCTATTTTAAGTACTTTTTTATCCATAACACTCATTGGTACAAAAACACCGGACAAAAAGCACATGCCAAGAGAAACAATATTGGAAAGTCCATTGAGCATGTTGCTGTTTTTTACAAAAAGTCCGAGCAGATAAGACAGAGACAGCGAGACCATCATCATCACAAAGGTATTCAGGAGATAATAGGTCAGAACACCGGAAGCCAGGAGATCTTTTTGATACATGACAATTGCCCCTGTGACGGCGATCAGCCATAAACCGACTCCGATCGTAAACATGGCAAGCAGTCCTTCAAGGTTCTGCCGGCGAATGGAAACGGATGAAGCCTGCATACGTTTCTGGATATCTTCTTTCTGAAAAGCAAGAAGAATATAGCCCATGGAATAGCACAGAACAGCCAGAAACAGATAGGGAACATAACGGAAATAATAGGTATATGCCGGTGTTTCGGAAGTGGTTTCGGTGTCCTGATACATGGAAACCCTGGAGGAAGGCTGTTCCAGAGCGGCTTTTGCAGCTTCTTTCTGAGAAAAACCAGAAGCAATGTATGTGCGCACATTATTCAGCCATGCATTGATCTGCTGGTCTACATAAAATGAAGTATAGGATCCGGGAATCTTTGTGACGGAAATAGGGTTATCCTGTACAATGCAAGTTTTATAGAAATCTTTTGGAATCTGTACAATATATTCTGCATTTCTGTAAAAAAGCTCTTCCTGCATAACAGAAGGATCACTGGAAATCTCAGAAACATTATGGATTGTTTTGAGATAGTCTGTTAAAGCATGAGAAAGAGTACTCTGATCATTATCTGCAACGGCAATATCCACTCGCGCTTTTTCAAAATCTTCCAGATGCTCTTTGCTGGCAGCTGCCTGAAGAGCCATGGCAACTGAGAAAAAAATAACCAGATATATGATCACCAGACCGATATTCTTTTTTAATATTTTCATATAGCCTTTAAATACTGTCATAGCGATTCCTCCTGATCAGTAAAAATGAAGCCATAACAAAAGCAGCGCTCATAACTGCAAGTGTGACAAGATTGCGGTAATAGCGGGCTGTATCATTGTAAACATTGATACAGTAAAATGCATCCGAAATCAGGGCAGCAGGATTGATGCGGTTGATGATCGGAGCATGTTTTTCTACGAGATCTTTCATGTTACTGTTCATGAGTCCTGCAAGAAAACTGCAGACCATGGAAATCGCAAGGATAACAGCAACTTTTATACCTTCACTCAGTTTGCCGAGACTTCCGACAAACAGCCCCACAGAAACACCGATCAGGCTTCCGAACAGTGAAATGATAAGCATTTTTCCTATTTGTCCCTGAAAATCCAGTTTCAATATGATCCTGAGATAAATGAGTAAAATAATTACATCGGTATATCCGAGCAGAAAGGAAGTAATCTGCTCAGATAAAATCAGTTTGAGTTTATGGGTGGGAGTAACACAACGTCTTGCCGCCAGAGCTGTTAAATTGGCCTGTAACGTGATCGCGGCGCTAAAGCCGATAAAACATCCATACAGGCACGCCATGGCGATCAGAGCGTAAAAAAACTGCGAATTACCATCGATCGTTTTTCCGCCCAGGGAAAGTTCCTGTACAAGATCGCGGGTATCTGCCATCTGAGAGAGTCCGTTCAGAATTCCGGAAGGATGTTCTTTCAGGATATTCTGTATGGTGTGCAGGCTGTTATTATAATTTTCCAGAATGGACTGCAGAATACTTTCCGGGATACCATGGGTATTGACGGTCAGAGACGGAGTCATTTCATTGTAATAGATACCGGAGATTTTCTTGCTTTTTAAAGCAGCAAGCGCTGCAGATTCATCCATCTCCTGGATATTCAGCAGATCTGAATTACTTTTTTTAACCTGTTCTATGTAAAAGCTGAACAGTGGATTAGGACTGGTTTCTTGCACCATAGCTACCTGAACGGTCTCAAAATCTGCATCATTCAGGTTTCCAAATGCAAAAAAGAAGAAGGTGCCAAGAATCAGAGGAAAAACAAGTGGCCAGAAGGTCGTATTAAAGTTACGTAATTTAACCAGAAGATTATACTTTATTAAATGCAGCATAAAAAATCCTTTCTGTGAATTTATGCATATTCATGTATAAATATACATAAATATTAATCACGAAGCTGTTTTCCTGTAATCTCCAGAAAGACATCATTCAGAGTTGGAAGTTCGGAAAAGACTCTTCCAAAAGTAATGTCCTGGCTCTGAAGGTAGTTCAGAAGACGAATCAGATTATGCTGAGCACCTGTGCAGCGGAGAGAGAGAATCTGATTTTCATAATGCACATCAAAAACATGAGAAAGATTCCTGATATCCTGAAGGTGTTTTTCTTCGAGAAGAATTGCTTCCACTGTGATCGTTTCGCCTGTTTTGATCATTTTCTTCAGTTCCTCAGTGGTTCCGGATGCAATTACCCGTCCGTGGTCCATAATTGCGATGCGGGTACAGATCTGTTCTACTTCCTCCATGTAGTGGGAAGTATAAATGATAGTGGAACCCTGTTCGTTCAGTTTCTGGATACCTTCGAGAATTTTATTACGGCTTTGCGGATCAACTGCAACGGTAGGCTCATCCATAATGATCAGACGAGGCTTGTGAGCGATACCGCAAGCAATATTCAGCCGTCGCAGCAGACCGCCAGAAAGTTTCCCGGGGCGGGTTTTACAATAATCTTCGAGCCCGACAAACTGAATTGCCTCATTGACCAGTTCTTTGCGGCGTTTTTTATCAGAAACATATAAACCGCAGAAATAATCGATATTTTCATATACTGTCAATTCGTCAAAAACAGCGACATTCTGCAAAACAATGCCAATCTGCTGTTTGACCTGATAACTCTCAGGGGTCATAGGCTGGCCAAAGACTTCGATCGTTCCTTTGTCATATTTTAAAAGAGAGAGGAGACAGTTGATCGCAGTTGTTTTTCCGGAACCGTTAGGGCCAAGCAGACCAAAAATCTCTCCTTCATGAATATCGAGATTCAGATGATTCAGAGCAACCAGATCACCATATCTTTTTACCAGATTTTCTATATGAATCATAATAACTCCTTCCATACAAAAAGTTTAAATCATGCGTATCTGACAGGGGCAGATATGCATAAATACCGGAAGCAGACAAGTGTTTCTTCCTGACTATACTATAAGATAAATTGTGTGAAATACCAAGTGCAGGATGTCACAGAAAAAGGATGACATTTGTCACTTTGAATAAACTGGAATGTGTTATATTATAAATATGTAAAAGAAAAACATAATAAAAGACAGGCAATAAAAGAGAATAAATTCTTTGCAGAAACCTTTAGAATGGAGGAATATGGGATATTTTCAGGATATGGGACTACTGTTTATATATAGTCTGATAGTCCTTTTGTGGAAAGAACCTGACAGGACGCTGATTTTTGCGATTCTCTGGGCGGTAATCCTGATTTGCGGAATCTATTTCATACATGGAAAAAGTACAAAAGTTTTGGTTTGTACAGTATTTGCTTTAATGGCACTTGTAGTGCCAGAAATAGAAATGTTTTATCCGATTCTGATATATGCACTGATAAAAGAAATAAACTGGCAAATGGGACTGGCCATAAGTATGGCAGGGGTAATTCTGCTGGGGAAATATGGGGATATGCACATAGAAATAATGGCAAAATATGTGGTTGGATGTCTGCTTGCGGCTATATTGGAAAGAAAAACTTATAAGAACGATAAAATGGACATTGAATTACGAAAAACTGTGGATTCAGGAGAAGAAAAAGCACTTCTTTTGTCAGAAAAAAATAAGGCGCTGGCAGAAAAACAGAATTCCGAAATTTATGCAGCAACGCTTCGTGAAAGAAATCGAATTGCAAGAGAAATCCATGATAATGTGGGACATGTGCTGTCTAGAACGATTCTGCTAACCGGGGCCGCCAGAGCCATAAATAAGGATCAGAATCTGGATAGTCTTTTAAAAGGGCTGGATAATTCACTTAATTCTGCCATGGATAGTATCCGCTCGAGTGTGCATGATCTTCATGATGATGCAGTGAATCTTCAAGAAACAATAAAGGGGATTATAACGGACATAAAGATAGAAAATGTAGAATTTGAATACGATATGTCCGAAATAACACCCAGAGAAATTAAATATTGTTTTATCAGCATTGTAAAAGAAGCTATATCGAATGCTATGAAATATAGTTCTGCGACACAGATTAAAATTATTATGAGAGAGCATCCGGCAATATATCAGCTATGCATTGAAGATAATGGAAAAGGCTGCGCAGATTATGACAAAAATACAACAGGAATCGGATTGAAAAATATGCAGGAACGTGTAAATACATTGAATGGAAATCTCCAGATCAATGGCGAAAAAGGATTCCGTATTTTTGTTGTGATTCCGAAACAAAATAGAGCAGAATAGCAGAAAAAATGAGGATTTACAGGAAATGAAAATAGTGATAGTAGATGATGACTGCCTGGTTACAGAGGCTTTGAAAACAATCCTTGAAGTGAATGAAGACGTACAGGTGCTGGCAACAGGGTCCGATGGCAGAGATGCGGTATGCCTGTATGCAGAATATAAGCCAGATGTCTTGTTAATGGATATTCGAATGAAGAATATGAATGGACTCGAGGCTTCAGCTGAAATATTAAAAGCAGACGCAAAGGCTAATATATTGCTTCTTACAACGTTCCTTGATGATGAATATATTGTGAAAGCGTTACGCCTGGGAGCAAAAGGGTATCTGCTGAAACAGGATTATGAAAGCATTTTGCCGGCATTGAGAGCAGTGTATTCCGGGCAAACTGTATTTGGACAGGAAATTGTGTCTAAAATACCGGATTTGATTCAAAAGAAGGAAAATTTTGATTATAGTGTCTGTGAAATTAATGAAAAAGAAAAGGAAATCATCCGTCTGGTTGCAAATGGATACAGCAATAAGGAAATTGCTGCGAAAATGTACCTGGGAGAAGGGACAGTGAGAAATTATCTGAGCTCAATTCTGGATAAATTGCAGCTCCGTGACCGTACACAAGTAGCTGTTTTTTACTATAAGCATCGTTGAAAAAAGAAAAAATGCAGGAATATATTATGCATAATTATAAGCAAAATATACATATTGGAGATGTGAAAAGTATAAAAAGTAAAAGAAGAGCCGTGAACGGGGAGGATGAAGTGCAGGAGATATGTGAAGTAGTAGAGGAAAATGGGATTTCTATGAAAATTGTTTTGTGAAGATGTGGATAAGTGGTGTGAAATCGGTGAGCGTAAAAGACATATGTACGCGTGATAAAAACATTACTACATGCGAGACAAAACCATTACTGAAATAATAGAAAACAGATGAAAATTATAAAAAATGTCAGATAATAATACAACCATCTGCCACTGCAACTATAGATACCTGTATAAACGGCAATAAAAAGATATCCTGCCATCAACTTCCTGCAGGAGCTCGCAGAAGTACTTGGTGATGTTCTGACTGCGTAATCCATAATAATCACACTGTTTGAACGAAGTGAGTTTTGCCCGCCCCTCTCTTGTTTTTAGCCCTTTTCTCAAATCCTTAGTCTGTCCCCGCGCAAATCCCCCGTGTCCCATCCCATCCATTTCGCCGTTTGTTTATAAAGTTTTAATCCTTCTTCCTATTGACTTTCCCAATCAACATATATATAATCTCAAAAGTGACAACGGTGACAACATGTCACAAATAACACCCTGTCATCTATACAAATAATATCAACCATACAAAAGCCAACAAGGAGGCAACTACATGCCAACCCAGCGTTTTTTAAACTTAAAAGACTCAAAAAAAAATGCGATCCTGGAAGCTGCAGCCCACGAATTCGCCAGAGTTCCCTACTCCGCAGTATCCATTAACCAGATCATCAAAGAAGCCGAAATATCCAGAGGAAGTTTCTACACTTACTTTGAAGACAAAGACGACCTGATGCGCTACATGCTCAGAGGATTTCGTGATACCTTAAGAAAAAAAGTATTTGAATTCTTAGAAGAAGAAAACGGCAACCCTTTTCGCCTGTGTATCCGTCTTCTGAAAGACTGGATAAAAACAGGAAGTGAGCGTATTACATTCCAGATCCACAGAAACCTTCTGGCAGACCTAAGCGTAACAGGACAGAACCAGATGTTTGGGATCCGTGGTTTTCTGATGAAAGACGAACTTTATAAATCCTTCGTAGAAGAATTGTACAACCGCTTAGACAAAGACCGCTACCCGACCACAATAGAAACATTGTGCTACATAGTAGACATGGCAATTATGATCCTGATCAAATCCATGGCAATGTATTACCAAAATCCTTCCGAAAAAGAAACCATCATCCAGGTATTAACAGAAGAAATGACGATCCTGGAAAGAGGAATGTGTACCCAGACTTCACAGCAGTCATAAACGAAATGAGGAGACTTAGCAATGAAAAATATCACAAAAAAAATCACACGGATATCCACTGTACTTACAGCATCCATTCTGTCAGCAGCCCTTCCACTTACAGCTCTGGCAGCCCAGAACAGCCCGGATGATAATACCTATCAGCCAAAAGACGTTCAGACAGTAGACTACAAAAAAAGTTTAACTCCGGAATTTGCCTATTCCGCAGAAAAATGGGCAACCCTTCGTGACAACATCATGGAATACGGCGAATTAGCAGACCTGATCCACGAATACAACCCAACCGTTTTAAGCAACCGTTCCACTTACAAAGACCAGAAAAACAAAAACTTAAATGACATCTATGACGACTATATGAAAGACATTGATGACATCTGGGATCAGGCTGACAACGCAGACAACGATGTAACCTGGGCTTCCCTGCGTTACTCCGCAGGCCTTTTAACCAAACAGGCAGACAATAACTACGAAGACGCGGAAATGGAAAAGATCCAGTATGACCAGCAGGAAGCAAAACTGGTATACCAGGCACAGGAAATGATGGTTTCCTTAGAGCAGTCCGCATATAACCTGGAAAACTTACAGAGTACCAGAGATCTTCTGCAGCAGCAGTACGAAGCAACCCAGGCTCAGATGTCCGTAGGAATGGCAACCCAGACCGATGTCCTTACAGCTTTAAAGAGTGTACAGGATCAGGATACAGCCATTTTAACAGCAAAAAAGAGCCAGGAAAATGTACACAGAAATCTGTGCCTTATGTTAGGCTGGAGCGCAGATGCACAGCCTGAGATCAGAGAAGTACCACAGCCGGATTTATCCCGTGTAGATGCTTTAGATCCAAACGCAGATGCCCAGACAGCCATTGACAACAACTATGATGTAAGATACTACACCAAAAAAGCAGGCAACTTAACAAGCCAGGATCTGATCGAGTCCAACCAGGCAGCTATTGTAAATGCAAAAGATACAGCCATCCGTTCCTTAAAAACACAGTACAACACCGTACTTACTACAAGAGACTCCTTAAATGCAGCTAAAGCACAGCTGCAGGTAGCAGAAGCAAATTTAAACCTTGCCCAGGCAAACCTTGCAGTAGGAAGCCAGACCAAACTGCAGTACCAGAGTACATTAAACACCTATACATCAGCCAAAAACGATGTAAACACCAAAGAATTACAGCTTCTCCTCGCATTAGAGGCCTATGACTGGAATGTAAAAGGACTTACCACCTCAAATTAATAGATGCACTCCCGGAGCCTTTCTCGCAAGATCAAATACAAAAAGACTTCGAGAGTACATAGAGAGAAAGGACAAAAAAGATGAAAAAAAATCATTTAAGCTCCATGACAGCAGCCACAATGGCATTCCTGCTGGCAGCGTCCGCTCCTTTTCAGGTATTCGCAGAAGAAGCAAACCCGGACAGCAGCTATTCTGTTGATCAGGAACGCCTTACAGATAATCAGTTAGACTATGACGAAATAGGTGCCAGAGTAAAAGAATATTACGGTCCCATCAAAAGTGCCTACAACATGGTACGGGGAATGACAGAAGATCAGGGGCAGATCGCAGTTAATGAGAGGACCATGGCAGACGATCTTATTTCCCAGGCAAGAGCAGCAGAAGACCTTGCCAAAGACCAGACAGGTATGGATCAGATGATCAACAAGGCAACGGCAAAAGCGCTGCGTAAGACTGCAAATCAGATGCGTACAATGGCCAACAATATGGACCGGTCATTATCCCGGAAGAACTCTTCTGAAAAACAGATCGACCGCCAGGCCAACAGTTTGATCCTTAATGTAGAAATGATGTTAAACCAGTATCAGCAGCTGCAGTCCCAGCGTACTATAGCAGCAAAAGGTGTAGAACTGGCTACAGCAGCAAAACAGCTGCAGAACACCATGCAGGCCCAGGGAATGGCAGTTGACGCAGATGTACTTTCCGCAGCAGCCAGCCTTTCTTCCGGTCAGTCCCAGTTAAATACACTGGATGCAGGAATTGAGCAGATCTGTAAAATGCTCTGTTCCTTTACCGGATACGACGAAGCATCTAATCCAGTATTCGGAGAAGTACCGGCAGCAGATCCATCCTACATTGCCACAGTCAATGTAGCAGAAGATAAAGAAAAAGCAGTAAATAACAACTACGAGCTGATCAGTCTCAGAGGACAGACAGGCGGCGGAATGACAGATCTGCAGATCCGTACCTCAAAGACAACTACACAGATCGCCAATAAACTGCGCAATGTAGAATATTCCGAAGAAAATGTCCGTTCCAATATCCAGGCGCTGTATGATGCAATGGAAGAAAAAAATTCCTCCTATTCAGCAGCCAAAACAGCCTACGAAAGCGGCCAGATCTCCTGGCAGGCAGCGCAGGTGCAGAAGGCCAATGGCATGCTAAGCAACATCCAGTATATGCAGCAGGAACTGGCATGGCTTCAGGCACAGTCCGGATATAAATGTGCAGACCTGGCTCTCCAGCAGGCCATCCAGAATTACAAATGGGCAGTAGCAGGTGCTTCCGTATCTGCGGACACCCAGTAATGATCATATTTCAAAATAAATAAACTAAATCTTCCAAAGAAAAAGCGGCAGTTGTCAAAAAAGTAACAACTGTCGCTTCTTAATTATCAAAACAAAAGAAAATATAACTATTGCACATAAAAAAATGATAAATTTTGTAACAACTGGTTGTTATTAACAAAAAGTGGTGCTATTATAAACAAAAGGGGAATATAATAATTCAGTAGAGGGAGTGGAACATGCTGTAGTTTTCTGAAATTGAGGTGATGTGAATGGTAACCAGGAGTTTGGACGTAAGAAAAAAGGCGCTGAATCCAATACCGATTTCTTATCTGATTCAGACCGCAAACCGTTTTGATTGTGACATTTTCGTAACCGATGACAAAAAAACAGCAAATTTAAAACACTACGAAGAAATGAAAAATTTAAGTTTATATGGTTTTCTGACCATATGTTTTAAGGGGAGAGATGAAACAGAGGCAGATAATTGTATAAGAAAGATCCTATGGCAGGATGAGTATTACATGTAACAGACAAGGAAGTGTAAAAATGCACAGTAACGTATAAACAGGAGACCTGGAAGGGGACGTCTCCTGTTTTTGTTATGATACCAGATTTTTAACCTTTTGACCCTGTATCATGCAAATATGCATCCGCATCCTTAAAAAAGCTCCACACGATCATCAGGATAATAAATCCAATAGGAAAAGCAGCGACAATGGATACAGACTGAAGACTGCTCATGGAATTTTCTGAAAAGATCAGTGCAATAGGGAAAAGCATTAAAGTAATGGCCCAGAACAGTTTTACCTTCTTATCCGGCTCTTCATCTGCATCCAGGGAGCGGTAGGAATAGGAACTTGCCACCATGGTAAGGGCATCGAACGTAGTTGCATAAAAAGCGATCATGGTAACAGCCAGTAAGATCAGTCCAAACCTGGCTGCAGGCATTGTCTCAAAAACAGCGATGATCGCCTGATACAGATCCCCGGTCTCCCGGTACAGTCCCATTAAATCTAAGATCCCATGAGTCTGAAGTCCCAGACCATAATTTCCCAATATGATAAAAGAAGTAAAGGTGCCAGCAAGACCAAAGAAATAGCCGCCTAAAACAGTCTGGCGGATGGTCCTTCCCTTGCTGATGGTTCCAATAAAGAACGGGGTTGCCACACACCATACCATCCAGTAAGCCCAGTAGAAAATCGTCCAGTTCTGTGGGAAGGAAGAGGTGCGAAGGGCATCAGTCCAGGTAGCCAGAGAAATAAAATTCTGGGTTAAAAGTCCGATGGCAGTGATCCCGGTCTCAATGATGTAGCGTGTCTGACCGCCTAAAAACAGGAAGTAAGCTAACAGCACAAAAAACAGATAGATACAGGAAGCAGCCAGCCGTGTGACTCCCTGCATGCCAAAATATACAGCCAGTGTGTATACAATACAGATGATCACTAAAATAGCAATGGTAAGAAGGGGCGTCTCTGCAACTCCTAACACCTTGCTTAAAGCCATGGATAAAAGAGGGGTAGCCAGTGAAAAGGTAGTGGCAGTTCCTGCTAAGAGAGCAAAAACAGCGGTAAGGTCGATCAGTTTTCCAACCACTCCGTCTACTTTCTTTCCAAGAAGAGGACGGCAGGCTTCTGAGTATTTCTGTTTATTCCTGCGGCGCACATGGATCATAAAGCCAAATGCAACAGCCAGGATGATGTAAAAGCTCCATGGAATAGGACCCCAGTGGAACAATGGGTAAACAGAAGTCCAGTCCTGAATGGAACCCATCTCAGAAATATGAGACTCATCTGCATAAAGCATCCACTCACAGAGAGAATAAAAAAGGATATCTGCAGCCAGTCCGGCTGTAAACATCATGGAACCCCACTGGAAAGCAGTATACTGTGGTTTTTCTACATCCCCCAGTTTAATAGAACCAAAGCGGGAAAATGCCATATACAGGGAACAGATCACAGCCCCCAGTCCCATTAACAGATAATAGCTGCCAAGCTGGTCGCCAAGGAAGAAACGGATGGAAGCAAGGATATTGGCAGAGCCTTCCGGAAATATCATAAACAGACAGCATAACAATGTGATGCATCCGAAAGGCAGGATAGTGGTGACCCAGTCAAGGTTCTGCAAAAATGATTTCTGTTTCGGTTTCATGAAAATGACCTCCTGTTAAAAAATAATATGTTCAAAAAAATAAAAAATTAAATCATATTGAACATGATAGCACCAATAAGATCAAATAGCAAGCTACATTTCACAGAAGTTTCATATAGGTAACAATTTTGTAAGAAAAAACCACTGTTAAAATTGTGGTTTCTTCGTTATAATAGTACCGTTGAAAATTAAGGAGGTTTTTTGTAATGTTTAACTGGAAAAAGGTTTCTCTGATCCTTCTGGCATCAGCAGCTCTTTTAAGCGGCTGTACCCAGAGTAATATTGTTTCTCCAGCAGATGGAAAGATCCAGGGAGATGGACAGCCGGATACAGAGATCGATAAAGATATTAAGATCGACTGGGAAGAAGTACGTTCAGACCTGGAAGAGCAGTATTTAGAGCCATATGGTGCTTTTGCTGATTATGTAATGGACTTAAACGTTGTTTATGATGACGAAACCGGTCTTCTGACTGTACTGCTGCCTGTTACCCGCAAGACTACCAGCGATGTAGCAGTGGTTTATGCACAGGATGTTTTAGGAAGCATTGGTGAGTCTGTAGCAACCCAGAACTTCTATTATACAGCACCGGAGGAGAATGAAAACGGATTTACTACCAGCTACGGCAGCTTCTTCGATGATCATGATGTAAAGGTACAGGTATTCCCTTATGATAAAGAAGGGGACGAAAGCTCTTATCTGGTAAATGACACCATTAAAGCAGGGGATGTCAGAGCCGTTGAGCCGGTACAGTAAGGAGAGGGAAAATGAGACGGATCGACAGATACTGGAAACGCTGCGGGGCATGTCTGCTGGCAGCAGTTACACTGATGCTGGGACAGGGAACCATGCAGTCTTACGCTATGAATGCGCAGGTTATTAATTCCCCAGACAGGATCGTTGTACAGGATGAAAATAAGAATACAGGCAATCAGAATAATACCAATACACAGACGGTAACTACTAAGGCAGAGGTTGCCGGATTTGGAGAAGTATCCACTCCTGTTACAGACTCTTCCTCTTACTTCGGAAAGGGAAGGCTCACTCTTCTGGCAAATCATGATACAGCAGCCCAGCAGCTGGCAGCGATCATTGAAACGGGAGAGGGCGGTCTGATCGTAGTAGATGGCGGCTGGACAGACAACACAGACTATGTATTAAATCAGATCAAGGCAAAAGGCGGACATGTTCAGGCATGGCTGATCACACATCCTGACTCTGATCACGTAGGTGCCCTGGCAGATATTCTTTATAAGCATGCAGGAGAGATCACCATTGACGGTATCTATTACTCCTTCTTAGAAGACAGCTGGTACGCAGAAAAGGACGCAAATGTTGCTTCTATGGTGGCATATGTAAAAGGCGCATTTGCAAAAATTTCTCCATCCGTTCTTCACGGTGATATCGTAGCAGGACAGGTGATCAACGCAGGACCTGCAAAGATCCAGGTTTTAAACCAGGCTTACAAAGAAAACAATGACTTTGTAAATAACAGCAGTGTTGCTTATATGGTATCTTTAAACGGTACCAATGTAGTGTTCTTAGGAGACTTGGGACGTACCGGTGGTGAACATCTGATGCAGGATATAAACCTTGGAGCTTTAAAATGCAAGATGGTCCAGATGTCCCATCACGGACAGAACGGTGTAGACTACGAAGTATACAAGGCATTAAGACCATCTGTATGCTTATGGCCGACTCCTCAGTGGTTATGGGATAATGATAACGGCGGCGGAGCAGGAAGCGGTTCCTGGAAGACACAGGAGACCAGAAACTGGATGACCCGTCTTGGTGTAAAAGAGTATTATGTCACCAAGGATGGCGATCAGGTGATCGAATAATTCGGAAACAGAAAAAGTAACCGTAAAATTGAAACGTTATAATTAGACAAAAACGCAAAAAAGATCGAAAATTCCAGAAAATGGGAATTTTTGATCTTTTTTTGATATGACATTTCATTGACCCGCTGTCATAAATGTGGGATAATCGGACCATACGCAGGTACATGATACATGTACATACATAGGAAACAGCTGATAGACAACTTAAGGGGGAAGCTAAGATGGTAAAGGTGTTTCTGGTGGAAGATGAGTCCATCATCCGTCGGGGGATCCGTGACAATATTGCCTGGGAGAGTCATGGATTTGAATTTGTTGGGGAAGCAGGAGACGGAGAATATGCCTATCCGTTGATCTTAAATACAAAACCGGATATTCTGATCACAGATATAAAGATGCCGTTTATGGACGGACTGGAATTAAGCCGCCTGGTGAAAAAAAGTCTGCCTAAAACCAGGATCATCATTCTCAGTGGTTATAATGAATTTGAATATGCCAAAGAAGCCATTAAGATCGGGATCAGTGACTACTTATTAAAACCGGTAACTTCTGTAAGTTTACTGGATACCTTAAAACGTGTAGCAGATGAGATCAGGGAAGAGCAGGAAAAATCCAGGCTTCTGGAACGCTATTTTGCCAGCTATGAAAAATACACGGAATTTCTGGACAATACCAATTATACAGGGGTAGACCGGAAGCTGATCCTGGATTTTCTGAAGTTAGGAGCAATGGAAGAATGTGATCCTTTTGTGGAAGAATATTTTGCTGCGATTGGTGAGAACAATTATCAGTCATTGCTGCTGCGCCAGTATCTTACCATGGATATTTTCTACTGTATCCAGGAATTCTTAAAAGGACTGGGAGAGGGAAATGTAACAATTTCATCGGAAGTTACGGATATTAAACGGATCCCCAAGGTGATCGTCAGCGTGGATACGACCAAGATGTATCTGAAAGAGCAGTTTCAGGCAGCCATCGAGGCAAGGAACAGTGTCTCAAATGACCGTTATGGAAGTGTGATTCAAAGTGCCAAAGAGTACATAGAAAAGAACTTCTCCAACGGAGAACTGTCATTAAACAGGATCGCGGCCCATATAGGAGTCAGTCCCAGCTATTTCAGCTCTATTTTCAAGCAGGAAACTGGGACGACTTTTGTGGAATATCTTACGAAAGTACGCATTGACAAAGCCTGTGAACTTCTGCGCTGCACCAACAGCCGCACAGCAGAGATCGGGGAGCAGGTAGGCTACAGTGATCCCCATTATTTTAGCGCTACTTTCAAGAAAGTGATGGGGCAGTCACCAAAAGACTACAGGGCAGGACAAAAAGGATAAAAGGGGCATAGAGACATGGAAAAGAAAAAGAAGTTTTACCTGTCACTGAAAATGCGTCTGCTCTTTTTACTGTTTGTGATCGTGATCCCTCTTACATTTATGGTAGCCGGCTATCAGCGTATGTTTGAAAATTATTCCCGGTCCTATAATGAGATCATGGCAAACCTGAAAGTGGCCAATGAATACAATATCAAGTTTAAATCCGATATGGAATATTCCATGTACCGGGTCATGATCGGTCTGATCGATGTAGATAAATTTGAAAACGGGGATATTTTAGAGGGGAAGAGCAAGTATGCTACAGTGGTGAAAAATCCCCTGAACATGATTGCATCTGCCCGTCATGCCTTTGGAAAGTCCATTGAGCGGGTACCGGGATCAGACGGTGATATTAAGATAAAAGGTATTTTATCCTGTTTAGACTCTCTGGAAAAGGCAGTCAACCGGATGATCGACAATGCCTCTGTTACAGGAAGATACGATGAAAATGTAAATATCTGGGAAAATGATATCCAGGGGCTGTGTTCCATGATCCAGGATTATATTACCCAGTATACCTACTATGAGATGATCAATATGGAGCAGCTGCAAAAAGAACTGGAACAGCAGGTGACCAAACGGATCCAGGAATATATGGTTTTGCTGGCCTGTGTGCTGACAGCAGGCACTTTCCTTGCACTGGCCATCACAAATTCCATTACAGGGCCTTTGGGACGGCTGCAGCAGACGGCAGAACGTCTGGGAAAGGGAGATCTGGATGCAAAGGCGGATCTTGGCAGTTTAGAGGAGATCAATGTACTGGCCCGTACTTTTAATCATATGAGTGAGCGGATCCGGCGGCTGTTAGAGAAAAATACCCAGGAGCAGAAAAATCTGCGGGAGGCAGAGCTGCGGCTCCATCAGGAGCAGATCAGTCCCCATTTTCTTTATAATACCTTAGACTCCATTGTGTGGATGGCAGAAGGGGAAAATAACCGTCAGGTAGTGGAAATGACCACAGACCTCAGTGATTTCTTCCGCACCGTGCTGTCGGGAGGAAAAGATTTTATTACAGTGGAGGAAGAAGAGTCTCATATACGCAGTTATTTAAAGATCCAGAAGATCCGCTATGAGGATATTTTAGACTATTCCATCCAGATCGAACCGGGAATAAAGGATCAAATTGTTTTAAAAATGCTGCTGCAGCCTTTAGTTGAAAACGCTCTGTACCACGGGATCAAAAATAAGCGGGGCGGAGGCTGTATTACCATAAGAGGCTATGAGGACCGGGATAACCTGATCTTTGAAGTGGAGGATAATGGAAGCGGCATGGATCCGGAAACCCTTGAAAAGGTACGTAAAAAGCTTTCAGGAACCTTTGAAGGGGAACAGGCAGATCTGAAAAAAGGCGGCTTTGGACTTAACAATGTAGCTCAGCGCCTGAGGATGTATTATGGGGATCAGGCAGAGATCTTAGTTGAGTCTGAAAAAGGGATCGGGACCTGCTTTAAGATCTTCCTCAATAAAAAAACATAACTTTTTCCAAAGAAAACACAAAAATTTGTGGAAAATCTATAAAAAACACACTTTTTTGAAAAGATGCTCTGTATAAAATATACGGGGCATTTTGTATAATAAAACTGCAAAAACAAATGTGATGTAATTAAAAAGGAGGAACCATCATATGAAAAAAAGATTTTTATCCGTAGCATTAGCAGCAGCTGTAGCAATGTCAGCAACCGCATGCACCAGCAATCCTGCAGAGTCCAAGACAACTGCAGCACCAGCTGAGACAAAGGCAGAGGAGACCACAGCAGCAGAAGCTTCTTCTGAAGGGGAAAAGAAGGAAGCAGCAGCTGACGGAGATCTGATCACAGTCGGATACGCACAGGTAGGCGCTGAGTCTGACTGGAGAACTGCGAATACAGAATCTTTTAAATCTACATTTACAGAAGAAAACGGCTATAAGCTGATCTTTGATGACGCACAGCAGAAACAGGAAAACCAGATCAAGGCAATCCGTTCCTTTATCCAGCAGGATGTTGATTATATCGTAGTTGCTCCTGTAGTTGAGACCGGATGGGAAACTGTTCTGGAAGAAGCAAAAGAAGCTGGAATACCGGTTATTCTTTCTGACCGTCAGATGCAGCTTTCAGATGACAGCCTTTATGAAGCATGGGTAGGCGGAAACTTCGTAAAAGAAGGCGAGACCTGTGGTGACTGGCTGGCAGATTACTTAGAGAAACAGGGCAGAGCAGACGAAGAGATCAATATGGTAACCATTCAGGGAACCATCGGTGCATCTGCACAGGTTGGCCGTACAGAAGGTATGGAGAACAAGTTAAAAGAACATTCCAACTGGAATATGTTAGACAAGCAGTCCGGTGAATTTACACAGGCTAAAGGACAGGAAGTTATGGAGTCCTTCTT
>OMGL01001092.1_pt1 | contig 18221 bp, 10 predicted proteins | sample 1645831 | NCBI WGS metagenome assembly OMGL01 (sample SAMN00849301, study PRJEB25192) | human gut metagenome | reverse complement strand
TTTATTGGTATGGGTATACTCCAGGGTATGCACCAGAATAGCGCCATTCCTGCAAGCAGGCCACGTCAGGAGCACGCCCACTCTATGTTAAAAAGATGCTTATCTCCGCTAACGCTCGTGAATCAGCTCGCCCTGATTGTTTTGCTGTCCACCGCCATCGGCGTGACCGGCATGGCGATCTCCGGCTGGCTGGTACAAGGGGTACAGGGTAATGCGCATGCCATCAACGAGGCAGGCTCGCTACGCATGCAGAGTTACCGTCTGCTGGCGGCGGTTCCGCTGACGCAGGACGATCGGCCTTTAATCGATGAAATGGAGCGCACGGCGTTCAGCCCCGAGCTGGAAAATGCCGCCATCCGTGCCGGTCAGCAATCCCAGTTGAACGCCCTTCAGGGGTACTGGCACACCCAGCTGCAGCCGGGCCTGAAACAGGCACGCAGTACAGAAGCCGTTGCCCAGGACGTGGCGGGGTTTGTCTCCCGCATTGACGCGCTGGTCTCCGCGTTCGACCAGACGACCGAATTACGCATCGACCGGGTGGTGATGGTGCACCGGGCCATGGCGCTGTTTATGGGGCTGCTGCTGATCTTCACCATCGTCTGGCTCCGCGCGCGTCTGCTGAATCCCTGGAAACAGCTGCTGGCGATGGCCCGCGCGGTCACCGCACGCGATTTTACCCAGCGCACGCACATTAGCGGGCGCAACGAGATGGCCATGCTCGGCCAGGCACTCAATACCATGTCGGCAGAGCTCTCCGAGAGCTACGCGGTGCTGGAGCAGCGCGTACAGGAAAAAACGGCCGGGCTGGAGCAGAAAAACGAGATCCTCTCTTTCCTCTGGCAGGCCAACCGTCGCTTGCACATGCAGGTGCCGCTATGTGAACGTCTCTCACCGGTGCTGAATGGCCTGCAAATGCTGACCCTGCTGCGCGATCTGGAGCTGCGGGTCTACGATGTGGAAGACGAAGAGAACCACCAGGAATTTACCTGTCAGTCCGATATGTCCTGCGATGACAAAGGCTGCCATCTTTGCCCTCGCGGCCTGCCGCCGCTGACCTCCGGCGGCACGACCCTGAAGTGGCGCCTGACGGACAGCCACACTCAGTACGGCATTCTGCTGGCCACCCTGCCAACCGGACGCCACCTGAGCCACGACCAGCAGCAGCTGGTGGATACGCTGGTTGAACAGCTGACGGCCACGCTGGCGCTCGACAGGCATCAGGAAAAACAGCAGCAGCTGATCGTCATGGAAGAGCGCGCGACCATCGCCCGCGAGCTGCACGACTCCATCGCCCAGTCGCTTTCCTGTATGAAAATGCAGGTGAGCTGCCTGCAGATGCAGGATGCGGAGATGCCCGACAGCAACAAGCAGCTGCTCAGCCAGATCCGCAACGAGCTGAACACCTCCTGGGTGCAGCTGCGCGAGCTGCTGACCACCTTCCGTCTGCAGCTGACCGAGCCGGGCCTGCGCCCGGCGCTGGAATCCAGCTGTCACGAATTTAGCGCCCGGCTGGGGTTCCCGGTGAAGCTGGATTACCAGCTGCCGCCGCGCTTTGTCCCCTCCCATCAGGCCATACATTTACTGCAGATCGCCCGCGAAGCGCTGAGCAACGTGCTTAAACACGCTGAAGCAACGGCGGTCACGGTCACCGTCAGCCAGCACGACAATCAGGTGAAACTGACGGTTCACGATAACGGCCGCGGCGTGCCGGAAAATGCCGAACGCACTAACCACTATGGTTTAATCATTATGCGAGACCGCGCCCAAAGCCTGCGCGGTGATTGCCAGGTTCGCCGGAGAGAGACGGGCGGCACGGAAGTTGTCGTCACCTTTATTCCCGAGAAACCGCTTACAACTGCTCAAGGAGATACCCATGACTAATCAGGAACCGGCATCCATCCTGTTGATCGACGACCATCCGATGCTGCGTACTGGCGTGAAACAGCTGGTCAGCATGGCGCCCGATATCACCGTGGTGGGCGAAGCCAGCAACGGCGAACAGGGCATTGAGCTTGCCGAATCCCTCGATCCCGATCTGATCCTGCTCGATCTGAATATGCCGGGCATGAACGGACTGGAGACCCTCGACAAGCTGCGGGAAAAATCGCTTTCCGGACGCATCGTCGTCTTTAGCGTGTCGAACCATGAAGAGGATGTGGTCACGGCGCTGAAGCGCGGGGCGGATGGCTATCTGCTGAAAGACATGGAGCCGGAAGATCTGCTTAAGGCGCTGCAGCAGGCGGCGGCGGGCGAGATGGTATTGAGCGAAGCCTTAACGCCGGTGCTGGCCGCCAGCCTGCGCGCCAACCGCGCCACCTCTGACCGTGACGTCAGCCAGCTCACGCCGCGCGAGCGCGACATTCTCAAGCTCATTGCCCAGGGCCTGCCGAACAAAATGATCGCTCGCCGCCTGGACATCACCGAAAGCACGGTCAAAGTGCACGTGAAGCATATGCTGAAGAAAATGAAGTTAAAATCTCGCGTTGAAGCCGCCGTGTGGGTGCATCAGGAACGCATTTTCTAAGGATTACTCCTCCGGCAGCAGCTTCCAGCGCGGGTCGTCATCAGGCAATGCGACCAGCGGCTGCACCACAGCAAGCGTGATCTCATTGGACGAGACGCGCTGGCCTTTCTCATCTTCTACCACTGCCGAGAGGTGCCAGCGGTTTGTCGCACCTTCCTGTTCATTCCAGGCAGGTATAATCACGCTCCAGCCGTCTGCGCTGTTACTTTTGGCCGGCGACGTCAGGCTCAATGCCTGCGTATCCCCCTGCCAGTGGATCTGACGGATGCCGTGCGTGCTGCGAACCTGCAGCTTCAGCATAACGGTCTCGCCCCCTTTCAGATCCCACGGCGGCGTGGCCAGCCAGACGGACAGCGTTTTACGCTGGCGGAACTCCATCACCGGCAGGCTAGTGCGTTCCGGTGAATCGTAGCGGCTGCCGCGCAGGGATCGCGTCGCGGCGACCTCATCGGCGGAAAGCTGCTTAGCCAGCGGCACGCCAAAGCGGTAGTTGAGCTTCAACCCAAGGTTATTCTGGCTCTCGCCGCTTTCGCCCTGCTTGTGCCCGGCGGTCAACGTGACCAGCGGAACGGGGGTATAGTTAAGCCCCAGATTGACCGCAACCGGATTGTGGTACCCGGTTCCACTGTTGAACAGGTCAACGTTATCGCCAAAGTACTGCTCAACGCTGACGCTGGTGTTCAGGTGATGAAACCACGGCAACCAGGCTTTAGCGGTCACGTCATATCCGCGCGCCATGCGCTGCTCCTGAACGTCAGATCGCGCGCGCCATCCGGCAAAGGGCTGATAGTAGTTCGCTGAGAGGCGCAGATTTTCCCCCCACGCTTCCGCGCCCAGCCCGGCACGCTGCAGGTTTTCATCGAGAAGATTATCGTAAAAGGTGTTGTAGCCCAGCAGCCATTTCCCCGCGACCCAGCGCTGACCGATTCCGGCGTTACTGACCAGGCCATCCGTCTGCTGCGTCAGGCCAAGCTGGCTCCAGCTGAGGTAACGGTTAGTATCATTCCACGGAATAAACCAGCTCCCGCTGCTGCCGTTAAATTTGCCGTCATTATCCACCAGCACGTTCACGCTGGCGTTTCCCCAGGGCGACAGCCAGGACTCAATCTGCTGGTTCACTTCCCCGCTTACCGCGTCGCGCACCTGACCAAAGGCAAACTGACGCGCCTGCTCGCCGGTCGTCAGCCCGTTGTCGGTCATGCTGGCTTCACCGAAGGCTTTCGCCATTTCGGCGAGGTGTTTCTCCCCTTCGCCCGTTGGCGCCGCCAGGCCGAGATCGGGCAGACTATCCCCATTATTATCAAAGGGGTGCTGCGCCTGATGCATAAAGGAATTCGGCGCACCGTGAACGGCTCCGGCCGTAAGAAGGGGGAGTAAAAACAGCAAACGAATGCGGGACGATACAACCATCAACGTCGTCAATAAGAACCTGTGTTTATGAATAAACTCTTATTATGTTAACGCGATAAGCCCTGAAATGCAGTTCTGGCGGACATTTCAGGATTATCCTGAAACAGCCCTTTCAGCTCCGGCACGCAGGAACCACAGTTCGTACCACAGCGCAGCTTCGCCCCCAGCGCGGTGACGGAATCACACCCTCCGGCAATCGCCTCCCGTATCGCCTCTTCCCCGACGCTGAAACAGCTGCAGATAATACGTCCCGGATCCATCGCCTTCCCGACGCTCTGCCCGTTCAACAGGGCGTGGCGTTCTGCGGGCAGCACGGGGGGTGAATGAAAAGCGGCTTCAATCACCGTATGCGCCAGCGCCGGTAACGCGGTACCTTCCCAGAAACCCAGCATAAGCTGGCCTTCATGCCAGGCCAGCACGCTGCTGCGTTCACCGGTCTGCGCAACCTGCAGCTGCCAGCCCCGGCCGCTGGCGTATTCCATTACCCACGACAGCAGCGGTTTATCGCACGCCACCGTCAGGCGTGAAGCTTTACGCCACCAGTAAACCGAAGAGGGCATTTCCAGCCCTTCGCGGGCATAGAGTTCTCCCTGCCAGACGGGCTGCCAGGGCTGGATTCTGACGGCGGTTTGTTTACTCTCCGGCTGGCCCGAAACCGGATCGCAGCGCCCTTCCACCAGCGCATTCACCTTTCCCTGGCGGGCAAACGCAGCGTTCCAGTGCATCGGGGCAAAAGCGTTCCCTTCACGCTGGGCGTCGCTGATGCGCACTCTTGCTACCATGACGCCGCGCGGCGAACTGATGCGCGCCAGCTGGCCGTCGCACAGGGAAAACCGAACGGCGTCTGCGGGGCAAACCTCAACAAAGGGTTCGGCGATATGCTGCATCAGTCTGGCCACATATCCTGTTCGCGTCATGGTATGCCACTGATCGCGGATGCGCCCCGAGTTGAGAATCAGCGGGTACAACGCGCTGACCGTCGCACCGTGCGACTGTGGGTCAACGGGAACAATGTTTCGGCACGGGAAATCCCCCCCAGGCCACTGCCAGGGCTCAAGCCGCTCCCACTCCTCACGGGTAAGCGTAGCCAGGTCATGAAGGTTTAACGCCCGCGCGCCGTCATTTTCAAAGGCCGTCAGCGCCGCATGCTCGCAAAAAATCTCGTGGGGATGCAGCCAGGCAAAGGCGTCGCCGTGACCCAGCCGTTTCGCCACCTGCGCGACGATCCACCAGTCCGGCTTTGCCTCACCGGGCGCGGGCAGGAACGCGCGCTGGCGCGAAATGCGTCGCTCGGAATTGGTTACCGTGCCGTCCTTCTCTCCCCAGGCCAGCGCCGGAAAGCGAATATGGGCAAACCGGCTGGTGTCGGTATCATTCATCACCTCAGAGACAATGACCAGCGGGCAGCGCCCCAGCGCCTGACACACCGCGTGGCTGTCCGGCAGCGAGACGGCAGGATTGGTGCCCATGATCCACACCGCCTTCACCTCACCGCGGGCAATGGCGTCAAACAGCTCCACCGCCATCAAGCCCGGCGTCTGCGCAAGCCGTTCCGTTCCCCAGAAACGCGCCACCCGCGAGAGATCGTCCGGCTCAAAGTTCATGTGCGCCGCCAGCTGATTTGCCAGCCCGCCCACCTCTCTTCCGCCCATCGCGTTTGGCTGTCCGGTCAGCGAAAACGGGCCGCAGCCCGGACGGTTAAATTTTCCGCTGGCAAGGTGCACGTTAATGATGGCGCTGCATTTGTCGCTGCCGCTGGAGGACTGGTTGATTCCCATGGTGTAGAGCGTGATGGCCCGGGGCACCGTCATAAACCAGTCGTAAAACGTACCAATATCCTGCGGCGAGAGGCCGCAAAACGCCGCCACGCGGGATATCGGCCACGCGTCCGTTCCCTGAATGACATTAAGCAGACCGACGAACAGCCCGGCGTCGCTGCCGGGAGTGAGCGCCAGATGCAGGTCAGCAATATCACAGGAGGCGGTTCTGCGCGGATCGATGATCACCACTTTCATCTCCGGATTGTTGTGCTTTGCCTGTACCAGGCGCTGATACAGCACCGGATGCGTCCAGGCCGCGTTTGAGCCCACCAGCACCACCAGATCGCTGTTTTCCACATCCTCGTAGCTGCACGGCACGACGTCTTCACCAAAGGCGCGCTTGTAGCCAACGACCGCCGATGACATGCAGAGCCGGGAGTTGGTATCAATGTTCGCCGCGCCGATAAACCCTTTCATCAGCTTATTGGCGGCGTAATAATCCTCGGTAAGCAATTGCCCAGACGCGTAAAACGCCACCGCCTGCGGCCCCCATTTGTCGATAATGTCCTGGAGGCGCTCGCCTGCCGCTCCCAGCGCCTGCGCCCAGGCCACCTCAGCACCGTCAACAACGGGGCGCAGCAATCGCCCCTGTAACCCCATTGTTTCCCCCAGGGCCGATCCTTTCACGCACAAGCGGCCAAAGTTCGCAGGATGGGTTTCATCCCCCCGAACGCTGACCGTTTCACCGTCCACGCGGGCGACCACGCCGCAGCCGACCCCGCAGTAGGGGCACGTTGTCCGGATTTCCGTCATGAGGCCTCCGCACGCATTACCAGGGCATCATTACCTACCCACACCTTGCCGTTCTCAATTTTGACCGGCCAGGCGCGCACCGCGGGTTCGCCGTTCTCCACCTGACAGCCGTCGCGCAGGCGGATACGCTGCTTGTAGAGCGGGGAAATTACCACCGGCTCCCCCGCCGCATCGCCAAGAATGCCGCGGGAAAGCACGTTCGCGCTGCTGCCAGGCTCCCGATCGTCAAGGGCGTAAACGGTTTTGCCAAAGCGGAACAGCGCGATCGGCTTACGCCCAAGCCGCGCGCCGATTCCCGCCTGCTCGGGGATATCGTCGATGCCGCAGATTTCCTGCCAGCGCTTGCTTTCATCAGACGGCGCGACGTTCACCGTCGTGCGGAACAGCGCCAGACGGTTCGGATCGTTAAGCGTGGTTTGCCATTCGCACTGGTAGGTTTCCACCACCCGGGCCATCTCCTGCTCCAGCTCGTGGGCGATGCCCAGGCTGTCGTTGAGGATCACCTCCCGCAGGTAGTCGAGACCGCCTTCCAGGTTGTCCATCCAGGTGCTGGTGCGCTGCAGGCGATCCGCCGTGCGGATGTAGAACATCAGGAAACGGTCAACGGTGCGGATCAGCGTGTCATCATCGAGATCGCTGGCGAAGAGATCCGCGTGGCGCGGCTTCATCCCGCCGTTGCCGCACAGGTAGAGGTTCCACCCCTTATCGGTGGCAATCACCCCCACGTCTTTACTCTGCGCCTCGGCGCATTCGCGGGTACAGCCTGAGACCGCCATTTTGATTTTGTGCGGGGCGCGCAGGCCTTTGTAACGGTGCTCGAGCCTGACCGCGAGGCCGGTGGAGTCCTGCACGCCGTAGCGACACCAGGTCGACCCGACGCAGGATTTCACCGTGCGCAGGGATTTGCCGTAGGCGTGCCCGGTTTCAAATCCGGCTTCCACCAGCGCCTGCCAGATCTCCGGCAGCTGTTCGAGCGTGGCGCCAAACAGGTCGATACGCTGGCCGCCGGTGATTTTGCTGTACAGGCTGTAGCGTTTCGCAATCTGGCCGATGGCGATCAGCCCGTCGGCGGTCACTTCCCCCGCAGGCATGCGTGGCACAATGGAGTAGGTACCGTCCTTCTGGATATTGGCGAAGTAGCGGTCGTTGGTGTCCTGCAGCGGCAGGTGTGCCGGTTTCAGCAGATACTCGTTCCAGCAGGAGGCGAGCACTGACCCCACCAGTGGCTTACAAATTTCGCACCCGTGTCCCTGACCGTAGCGGCTAATAAGCTGGTCAAAGGTGCGGATATGGTTGACGCGCACGAGGTGGTAAATCTCCTGACGCGAGTACGGGAAGTGTTCGCAGATGTCCTTTTTCACCTCCACGCCCTGTGCCGCCAGCTGGAACTCCATCACCTGCTTCACCAGTGCGCTACATCCTCCGCAGCCGGTCGCCGCTTTGGTGCACTGCTTAATCGCGCCGATATCCGTTGCGCCCGCACTTACCGCCTGACAGATATCGCCTTTGCTGACGTTATGACACGAACAGATTTGTGCGCTTTCCGGCAGCGCTGCCACGCCGAGCGCTTTTGGCGCACTGCCTGACGAGGCGGGTAAGATCAGCGTTTCCGGCTCTTTTGGCAGGGCTATCCCGTTGAGCATCATCTGTACCAGCGTGGCGTATTCGCTGGCATCACCCACCAGCACGCCGCCGAGCAGCGTTTTGCCGTCGTGGCTGACCACGATTTTCTTGTAGATTTGCTGCGGGCCGTGCGTCCACTGGTAGCTCAGCGCCCCCGGCGTGCGGCCGTGAGCATCGCCGAACGAGGCCACGTCCACGCCCAGCAGCTTGAGTTTGGTGCTCATATCCGCGCCGGCGAAGGTTTTCTCCTCTCCCGCCAGCGCGGCGGCGGCCACCCTCGCCATCTGGTAGCCGGGCGCAACCAGCCCGAAGATTTTCCCTTCCCACAGGGCGCATTCACCAATGGCCAGCACGTCCGGATCGGAGGTCTGACAGCGGTCGTCAATGCCGATCCCGCCGCGTTCGCCGATAGCCAGCCCGCTGCTGCGCGCCAGCGCGTCCTGCGGACGAATGCCGGCAGAAAAGACCACCATGTCTGTTTCAAGCTGTTCACCATCGGCAAAGCGCAGCACCAGCCCGCCGTCCGCGGCGGCGATCTCCGTCGTTGCTTTACTGGTATGCACACCGACGCCCAGCGCCTCGATTTTCTTGCGCAGCATCGCCGCGCCGTCGTTGTCGAGCTGGACCGCCATCAGATTGGGCGCAAACTCCACCACGTGAGTTTCCAGCCCGAGCTGCTTCAGGGCATTCGCCGCCTCCAGCCCCAGCAGCCCGCCGCCAATCACGACACCGCGGCGTGAGCCCGCCGCGTGCGCCGCAATCTTGTCCAGGTCGTCAAGGGTGCGGTAGACAAAACAGCCCGGCAGATCGTTTCCCGGCACGGGCGGCACGAACGGGTATGAGCCGGTCGCCAGCACCAGCTTGTCCCAGTGGGTTTCGTGCCCGCTGGCGCTACGCACCACGCGCGCGTCGCGATCGATAGCGACAATCTGCTGCGACAGGCGCAGCTCAATGCCGTTGTCGGCAAAGAAATCCCCCTCCACCAGCGAAAGCGACGCCGCGCTGCGGCCGCCAAAATATTCCGACAGATGCACGCGGTCATAGGCGGCATAGCGCTCCTCGCCAAAGACAACGATCTGATACTGCTGATGCAGATTGCGGTTAACGCAGTCTTCGAGGAAATGATGGCCGACCATACCGTGCCCAACCACCACCAGAGTAGGTTTTGTCATAGCGTTCTGTCCTGCAACCTGCGGTTGCGTAGTGAAACGATCGAACAGCCAGTCCGCGTGCGCGGGCGCAGCCGTTGCCAGTAAATCGGTAAATGTTGCCGCGCTGCGGCAGTCCCCCATCAGCAGCACGCCAGCCAGCGCCCCCTGATGGATCAGTAAACGACGATAGTGACGGGCCAGCGGATCCCATGCGCTCCAGACCACATCGCCCTCCTGCTCTGCCGCGCGACCGAGACTGAACAGCTCCACGCCGGTCACCTTGAGGCGCATGCCGTTGTCGGTCAGAACAAACGGCGCGGTGACGTCTCCGGCCAGCCGTGCGGCGAGGATATCCGCCTGCGCCAGACAGGGGGCGACCAGGCCAAACGTCTGGCCGTCAATTTCACAGCACTCGCCAATGGCGTAGACGTCCGGCACGGAGGTTTGCATCTGGTGATCCACCACGATGCCGCGCGCGCAGCGAATGCCGCTGGCCTGCGCCAGCACGACGTTGGGCTGCACGCCCGTCGCCAGCACCACGCGCGCGGCGGTGACGCTGCGTCCGTTCAGCAGCGTCACGCTATTCCCGTCAATCGCCGCGATGCCAGAGGCGAGCTCACAGCGCACGCCCCGCGCCGCCAGCGCCTCTTCCACCAGCACGCCCGCCTGCTCATCCAGCTGCTGCTCCATCAGCCACGGACCGCGATGAACAAGGGTGACGTTGTCCCCTGAGCGCGCCAGCGCTGCCGCCGTCTCAACCCCGAGCACGCCGCCGCCCAGCACTACCGCCGGACCGGCGATCGCCCGAATGGCCCGGATATCCTCCAGGGTACGGAACGTGAAGACATGAGTCGCATTGCAGCCGGAAATTGGCGGAACAAAGGGGGTTGAGCCGGTGGCAAACACCAGCGCATCCCAGCCCAGCGTGCGGGCGGTGGTTTGCACTTCCCGCGTGTCCACATTCACGGCGAGCGCCTTTTCGCCCCGCAGCACCGTCACGCCCCGTTCCTGGTACCAGTCGTCATTCTGAAGACAGATGCCCGCCGCCGTTTTTTCACCGCCCAGCACCGGCGAAAGCTGGATGCGGTTATAGGCATGCTCCGGCTCGTCACCGATGACGGTAATGGCGAAACGATCGGCAGCACGCCCGGTGAGCGAGGCAATCAGCCACGTGGCCGCCATGCCATTCCCGATAATGACCAGTCGCATCAAAGCCCCCTCGCTACGCCGCTTTCGGCTGCTTTTCATAGAGGAAATGCAGGATCTGCTGGCGCATGTGGTGATAGCGGCTGTCGTCGGCCAGCTGCACCCGGTTACGCGGGCGCGGCAGGTCAACGTGCAGGATCTCCCCGACGGTCGCCGCCGGGCCGTTGGTCATCATCAGCACGCGATCGGAGAGCAGCACCGCCTCGTCCACGTCGTGGGTAATCAGCACAATGGTGGTGTTCAGCGCCTGCTGGATCTGCATCACCGAGTCCTGCAGATGGGCGCGCGTCAGCGCATCCAGCGCGCCGAAGGGTTCATCCATCAGCAGGACTTTCGGCTTCATCGCCAGCGCGCGGGCTATCCCGACGCGCTGCTTCATGCCGCCGGAGATCTCCCCCGGGCGCTTGTGCAGGGCGTGCCCCATCTGCACGCGGTCGAGGTTGTGCTCAATCCACTCCCGGCGCTCCGCCTTGCTCATGCTGTGGCGAAACACGTGATCTACCGCCAGGGCCACGTTGTCGAAGCAGGTGAGCCACGGCAGCAGCGAATGGTTCTGGAATACCACCGCGCGCTCCGGACCCGGCCCGGCAATTTCGCGGTTGTCGCAAATCAGCCCGCCTTCCGTCGGCAGCGTGATCCCAGCGATAAGGTTAAGCAGCGTCGATTTACCGCAGCCGGAGTGCCCAATCAGGCTGACGGTTTCGCCCTCATGGATATCAAAGGAGACGTTCTGCAGCGCCAGAAATTCGCCGCTGGCGGTGGAAAAACGCTGGCTCACGGCCTGGACCTGGATTAATGGTTTCATGTTCGCTCCTTATTTTTCCTGCCAGCTAAAACGACGGGCGATCAGCATCAGCCCCTGCTCCAGCAGCAGCCCGACCACGCCAATGATGACGATGGCGATGAGAATGTTTTCGACGTTGAGGTTGTTCCACTCGTTCCAGATCCAGAAACCGATCCCTAAACCGCCGGTCAGCATCTCGGCGGCGACAATCACCAGCCAGGCGATGCCGATGGAGAGGCGCACCCCGGTCAGCACCGCGGGCAACACCGCCGGGAAGAGAATGCGGCGCATGATGGTCCACTCGGAAAGCTGCAGCACCCGGGCCACGTTGAGGTAGTCCTGCGGAATACGCCGCACGCCTTCGGCGGTGTTGATCACCATCGGCCAGATGGAGCAGATAAAAATGGTCCAGCTCGACGCGGGCTCCGCTTTCTGGAACAGCAGCAGGCCGATGGGCAGCCAGGCCAGCGGGCTAACCGGGCGTAACAGCGCGATCAGCGGGCCGAACATGCGCGAAAAAAAGGTGAAGCGGCCAATCAGGAAACCGAGCGGGATCCCGGCGAACGCGGCCAGGCCAAAGCCCACCGCCACGCGCTGTAATGAGGCGAGCACGTTCCAGCCGATGCCCATGTCGTTTGGCCCGTCGCGATAAAACGGATCGGCAAACAGGGTAATAGCGGAATCGAGCGTGCTGAGCGGCGTCGGGAAACCTTTGCTGTTAATCGCCGCCAGCTGCCAGAGCACCACCAGCAGTCCCAGCCCCAGAAAAGCCGGAATGATGCGCTGAAGGATCGCGTTAATCCGACGCGCAAACGTCGGCGTACGGCGGCGAACCTGCACCGGAGGCAGGACAATCACCTCTCCACTCTCCGGCGTCTCGCGTGATTTTGTCTTTTGCAGATGCTGCATAATCAGGCCCCTTTACGGTGAATGGCGAAACGGCTGGCGTATCCTTCCGGGTCGGTACCGTTCCAGACGGTGCCGTCCATCAATGTGCTGCTGCGTAGTGGTGAAGTCGGTGTGGTAATGCCCCCCACCGCCGTGGCGGCATCCTGCCAGACCGCCGTCTGGTTAATGCGTTGTGCGATGCCCGCGTAGTCCGGGGCGGCTTTGAGCAAGCCCCAGCGGCGGAACTGGGTTAAGAACCACATGCCGTCGGAGTGATACGGGTAGCTGACGGCCCCCTCGTTGAAGAAGCGGATCGGGTGCGCGTCCTGCCAGCGCTGGCCCAGGCCGTTGTCGTACTCGCCGAGCATGCGTCCGGTGAGATACTGCTCTTTGCAGTTGAGCCACGCCCGGCGGGAGAGGATCTGCGCGGTTTCGCGTTTGTTTTCCGGGGAGGCCTCAATCCAGCGCGCCGCCTCCAGCACTGCGCTCACCAGCGCCCGGGCGGTGTGCGGGTTTTTCTCCACCCAGTCGCGACGGGTGCCGAGGATTTTTTCCGGATGATCGGCCCAGATGGACTGAGACGTCGCAGCGGTAAAACCGATGCGGTCGTTGATGGCACGCGCGTTCCACGGCTCGCCGACGCAAAAGCCGACCATGTTGCCAATGCGCATGTTCATCACCATCTGCGGCGGCGGCACCACCACCGTGCGCACGTCGTCAAAGGGGTGAATGCCCGCGCTGGCCAGCCAGTAGTAGAGCCACATGGCGTGCGTCCCGGTCGGGAAGGTGTGCGCGAAGGTATAGGTGCCAGGCGCCTGCTGCCCAATCCGCTTTTTCAGCCCGTCAAGGTCACGAACGCCCTTCTCTTCCAGATCGCTGGAGAGCGTAATCGCCTGACCGTTCTGGTTGAGGGTCATCAGGTTAGCCATCTGCTGTGGCTTGCCGGCGATGCCCAGCTCCAGTCCGTACAGCAGGCCGTAAAGAATGTGCGCGGCATCGAGTTCGCCCGCCACCAGCTTGTCGCGCACCGCCGCCCAGCTCGCCTCTTTGGTGGGCACGATGGTAATACCGTATTTTTTATCAAACCCTTTCAGCGCCGCGATAACCACCGGGGCACAGTCGGTCAGCGGGATAAACCCGATGCGCACTGTTTCCTGCTCCGGTTTATCCGAGCCTGCCGCCCATGCGGCCTGCATGACACCCGGCAACAGCATTGCACCACTCGCCAGCATGCTGGCCTGCAAAAAACGCCGTCTCGACAAATCCGCCATGACCACTCCTGAAAAAAAACCAAAAAAAAGCGCCCACGGTGCCGAAGCACCAGTGGACGCCTTTATCCCGAAGACGGATGCACCGCCGTTGGCGCATCGTCAAAAATGGTTAATCTGATAATGCAAAGTGAATGCCAGGTTTTAACACACTGCTTCTTGCGGCGCTTACCGTTATTCCCTCGCCTTTACGCACCGCAAACAGGCATAAAATGCCCACTGACCGTGCAGCTACTCCTTTGGTGTTACCTGCCATACATTCTTCACCATGAGCAGCGCGCGGGCGATATCCACCATCCTTTGGTTCTTGTCCATCGCCATTTTGCGCAGCGCCGTCCAGGCCTGTTCCTCACTCATATTCTGGTGGGTCATCAGCACGCTCTTCGCTTTATCAATGATTTTGCGCTCTTCAAGCGTATCGCGCAGCGACGCAAGCTGACGTGAGAGCTGCTCTATCTCGCGCGCCTGCTGGCGAACCAGGGTAAGCAACGGTTTTTCCGGATAGCGGATCGGCGGGTCATCCTGTTCATCGCCGGGGAGCGCGTACTCATCGTCACGGTGAATGCATTCGTCCACCGCGACCATCAGATCGGCGATGATCGTCTCCTCCAGCGTGCGCAGATGCTCAAGGCGCGCGGTTTGCAGAGCAAACCAGGCCAGCGCCGTAAGGCCGTTATCGGCGGCGGGCTGGCGGGTACAGGCCACGCGCCGGAGCTGCTCCGTTTCACGATCGGGCTGACAGTGCATTGAAAAGGTGGTCTGAACGTCAGCGGAGCTGTGTGAGAGAAAGATCTCAAAGCAGGCCTGCTGCCCGTCAATGCGGTCAACCAGCCTCTGACGAGTCACATCATCGAAAAAACCCTGCGTGAAGCCAATCGCCCCCAGCGCCCGCTCCTGTCCCGCCAGTTCCTTGCCCTGCATCAGGCTATAAAGCGCGACAAAACGTCCTGCGATTTGCGGATCGTCAATGCTGTCATTAAGCTGCGGCACGATACTGAGCAGATGGCGAAGCATGCGGGAGTAGTGTTCCATCGCCTGGGGTGCCGTTACCGTCTGCTGAATCACACCGTCACGCAGCGCGGGAAGCGTCTCCAGGCTCAGGAGCGCGCCGCCGATGCGTTCACAGACGGCACTTCCCGGAATCGGCGACTGTGTTTCAAGAATGCCGTAAAGGGCTGCGAGGTTTTCATCCACCAGCGCCCGGCTGGCTTTGCATTCGGGAGCGTACAGCTTGCCCTGTGAGCAGAGCCAGACGTTGGACGCCCCGCGCTCGCACTGTAACATGTGCACCAGTTGGCTAATGCCGTGCACAAGCACGCCCAGCTGTGCCAGCTTGCTGAACTGCTCCTGGCGCATCATCTTTGCGCGCGTGAGCCATTCGGCAGCGCCTGGCGAAATGCCTGCCATTAATGTCATGCTTACTCTCCCGGACAGCGAAACTCCGGAGAATTAAGCAAGATTCGTGCCTTTATAAGAACAGGAGTCAACATGCAGAAGATTGTGATCGTCGCCAACGGTGCGGCCTACGGCAGCGAATCCCTTTTCAACAGCCTGCGCCTGGCGATCGCGCTACGTGAAAAAGAGAGCGATCTGGCGTTACGCCTCTTTTTATTGTCGGACGCCGTCACCGCCGGGCTGAAGGGACAAAAGCCGGCCGAGGGCTATAACATTCAGCAGATGCTGGAGATCCTGACCGCACAAAACGTGCCGGTGAAGCTGTGCAAAACCTGCACCGACGGGCGCGGCATGACCGGACTGCCGCTGATTGATGGCGTAGAAATTGGTACGCTGGTTGAACTGGCCGAGTGGACGCTGTCCGCTGATAAAGTATTAACTTTTTAATAATAAACCCGTAAAAATATTATTTTCTTATGGACGCGGTTTCAGCATCAAGTTTACCTGCGGGGTTGCCGATAGGCATGGAAACAACACAGCAGGTATTTCACTTATGTTCAGATCGATTCGTGCACGCATCATCGCGGCGACGGCAGGCTGTCTGGTCGTCGCCCTTCTCCTCAACACCGTTATTAACTTCCAGGTCACACGCCAGGATAACCAGCAGTCACAGCGCGATATCCTGACCAGCACCAGCGCCAGCCATAACATGGCGATTGCCGACTGGGTAAAAAGCAAGATGACGGTTATCGCCTCTGCCCAGACCGTTGCGCTGAGTGACGACCCGGTTCCGGTGTTTAAACAGCTTGCGCAGGCGGGTGGATTCACCAACGTTTATGTCGGCTACGCCAGCAAAACGGCGAAATTCTCTGAGCCCGCGGGCGTACCTGCGGATTATGACCCGACCATTCGCCCGTGGTATCAGCAGGTGGTCAGCACGGACGGCCCGGTCGTCACCGCGCCTTACGTTGATGCAGGTACCGGTAAACTGGTGGTGACTTTCGCCGTGCCGGTGAAAGAGAATGGCGCCCTGAAAGCGGTGGTGGCGGGCGATGTGGCCATGGACAGCGTGGTGGCGAACGTGCGCGGGATCCATCCAACTCCGTCCAGCAGCGGCTTGCTTCTGAACAGTGACGGCAGCGTGATTGCGGCTAACGATCCGGCTCTGACGCTTAAACCGTTTGCTGAGACCATCAAAGGCATCGATTTTGCTGCGCTGAAAAGCGGTAACCTTGTCGACGGTACGCTGAACGACGTCGAAAAAACCTTCGTGGCAACCGCCGTGCCGGGCACAAACTGGCTGCTGGTCGTCGCCCTCGACAACGGTGACGCCACTTCCGGCATGCGTTCCCTGCTTAAAGCCTCGGCGATTTCGCTGGTGATCCTGGCGCTGCTGAGCGCGGCCATTGTTCACCTCCTGATTGCCCGTCTGCTGAAGCGCCTGTCGGACATTCGCGACGCGATGCACAACATTGCCAACGGGACTAACGACCTGTCGCAGCGTCTGCCTGACAGCGGTGAGGACGAGGTGGCGCAGATTGCCCAGGCCTTTAACGCCTTCAGCGATAAGCTGTCGGTGGTGATGGTGCAGCTCCGTGATGCCAGCGAGTCGGTGAAAAACGCCGCTCAGGAGATTGCGGCGGGTAACCAGGATCTCTCCGGACGTACCGAGCAGGCAGCATCCAGCCTGCGCGAGACGGCCAGCGCCGTAGAGCAGATCACCGCCTCCGTGACCCAGTCGAACGAGTCGGCGGCGGAAGCAAATGACCAGGCGAGCAAGGCCTCCGCGGCCGCTGCGCGCGGCGGCGAGGTGGTATCCCAGGCGATCAGCACCATGCAGTCCATCGAAGTCGCGTCGGCTAAAATTGGCGATATCACCAGCGTGATTGACGGCATCGCGTTCCAGACCAACATTCTGGCGCTGAACGCCTCCGTCGAGGCGGCCCGTGCCGGCGAGCAGGGGCGCGGGTTTGCCGTGGTGGCGGGCGAAGTGCGTCATCTTGCCAGCCGCAGCGCGAACGCGGCTAACGATATTCGCAAGCTGATCGACGCCAGCGCCAGCAAAGTGCAGTCGGGCGCCGAGCAGGTCCACGCCGCGGGACGTACTATGGATGATATTGTCGAGCAGGTGAAAAACGTCACGCAGCTCATCGCGCAGATCAGTCACGCCACCTCAGAGCAGGCGACAGGCCTGACAGAGCTGACCCGTGCCGTGGCAGAGCTGGACAGCATTACGCAGAAAAATGCTGACCTGGTCGAAGAGAGCGCGCAGATTTCCGCGATGGTTAAGCACCGGGCCGGACGCCTTGAAGATGCGGTTACCGTGCTGCATTAAGAAATGCATGCTTCGATAAAGCCGTTTATTCCTCCTGGGTAAACGGCTTTTTTGTTTTTCAGAATAAGTTATGTTGTTAATGAAATATTAAGTAACTAAAAAAAGCGCCCGGTTTTTAATTGTTACGATCCAGATTCATTGAGAGTGAAAAATAAAAAAACGATCAAAGTCATAAAGTTAGCGTGTTTCCTGTCGATAACAGCGATCGTCTGAGAAATAATCACATCGATGGGGTAAATATGTTCATACATGACGTAAAGATCGGCACGAAATTATTTCTGGCGTTTGGATTATTTATTGTCCTGATGGTCGTCAGCGCAAGCTTGTCTCTGATGAGCCTGAATCGGGCAAACAATGGAATGCAAACCATCCTTACCAGCGACTATCCAACGACGGTAAAAGCGAACCAGTTAATCGACAACTTCCAGGAATTTATAAGCACGCAGCAGCTCATGCTGCTGGACGAACAGGGGACGTACACGGCGCAATCAGAGCAGCGTCTGAAGGCGATCAGCGAGCACATCTCCGCAATCCTGAGCGAGCTGGACAACGCTCTCAAGGATAAAAAATCCCAACAGGTGCTGGCCGATATCCACGGCGTACGCCAGCAATATCTTGACTCGCGCTACCGCATTTTGCAGGCCGTGCAGAATAACGACCGTGCGGGCGCGATAAACGAAATGATGACCAACACCCTGAATCTGCAACAGTCCTACAAAGCGAAAGTGCAGGCGCTGATTGCGATCCAGGACCATGAAATGCAGAGTGCGGGCGAGCAGGTGGAAGGCGATTTCCGCACCAATCGTCTCCTGCTGGTCCTGATTACGCTTTTCAGCGTCGCGGCAGCCAGCCTGACTGGCTGGTTCATTGTGCGATCCATTACCCGACCGCTGAACGACGCGGTGAATTTTGCGGAGGCCATTGCCGATGGCGATCTCACCGGCAGCATTACCTCGCACGGTAAAGATGAAACCGGACTGCTACTCACCGCACTGATGGAGATGAAAACGCGCCTGCTGGAGATTGTGCAGCAGGTGCAAACCGGATCGGAAAACATCTCCAGC